>Ga0114919_10000797_pt1 | contig 25042 bp, 19 predicted proteins | sample BlataG_FD_88682 | JGI IMG/M metagenome (GOLD analysis project Ga0114919, IMG submission 88682) | Deep subsurface microbial communities from Black Sea to uncover new lineages of life (NeLLi) - Black_00105 metaG | ecosystem: Environmental > Aquatic > Marine > Oceanic > Sediment | place: Atlantic... | reverse complement strand
ATTTTACTTCCGTTTTTATTGCGTCTTCACTGCTATTTTCTTCTGAATCAACTTTTTTTTTTCCCATGATTTTACCAAACACAAAATTAGTTTAATTTTAATTGTAATGTCAATAATTTATTATCCAATATATATAAAAATAATAACAAAAAAATAAAAAATCTGATGTTATTTTTATTTCTTAACTTCCTTGCCGCTCTTAGTTATTAGTAGTAGTAGAATAAATAATAGCACACTCATAAGAAATGTCAACACTGGCATCGCTCCCGGCAACCAAACGTAGCTTAAATAGAGAAAAGGTAGGATAAATAATCCAATTATGATAATAAAAACTGGTAAAGGCACATCCTCACCCTTTAGATCTACGAGTAATGGAACAATTACTAATCCAATCAAAATAGATGTTGTAACTCTAAAAGCAAACATCATGGTGGGGTTAACCCAACTTTCAATTCCAAAAACACTTGTGTAAGTGTCTGGTAAATAGAAAAACCAATATAGAGTGGTGTTAGTTTGCATTGCAGGAATAGATACTGGTAAAATCGCAGTAAGAATTAATTGTATTACAATTGCTAAAACTAAGTATAAAACAACATCATTAATTTCCTTTTTCTCTTTTGTTACACCATATAAATCTCGTAATAAACAGAAAATCCAAAGAATAAATAAGACTAAATATACGCCAAGAACATCAAATTGAAGAAACCATAATACATTAATGGGTATTAGAGCCACGATGTACGCTAGATAACCATATCTTTCGTTCCTTTTGAATAGATCGAAAAATAAAAAAACGCCAAATATTACGAAAAGAGTTGCTACAATTATTATAGAATTTATTAGTTCAAAATCGGCCACTATAAAAACTTCCTTTTAATTAATTATTTTAATTTTATTATAATAATAATATAACGATATATTATTTTAAATATAATTCCATTAGAAAGGATTTAAGTTTTAAAATAGTTTATTTTTTCTTCTTCTAATTAATTATAATTTCGAAATTATTTTAGATAAATTATTTATCATTTTTACTGATTTGCTCTTGTCTTCTGACTCTGCCGATAACAGGATTGCATTTCTATTTAAAGCTACTTTAATGTTTACGTACACGTCTTCACCAATTATTTTCAACTCATTTATGATATCTTGGTACTTTAATTCGTGTTCATCGGCAAATTCAATTAACCTATTATGAATTGTTTCTATGATTTCTGCTGATACGGGTATTGTTTTATTAACTTTTATCCCATTTGGAAAACCAATTGTAAGAGAACTAATTAAATCTTTTTGATTTGCCATAATTTCAAGAATTTTGAGTAAGATATAATTACCATCGGAAAAAGGTGCATAATGTGGAAAATAAAATTTCAGCGACTCAGAGGCGGCAAGACAAGCCCTCTCTTGTCTTATTTGCCTTGAAAGCTCTCCTGGATAATTCTCTACAAGTTTAATCGGATGTCCACTTTCTTCTATAAAACGTTTAACAACGGGAGAAATCGAGGGAGTTAGAATAACCGTACTATTTCTAGATTTTTGAAGTCTCTCATCATATGCGATAAAGAACATTAATAAATTTTCATAGCTAATTTCTAATCCATTTTCATCCACTACCAATATCCTTGATCCATCGACATCAAAACACACACCTAAATGGCTATTTGAGGCTTTTACGATGTCCGCAGTATTTTTTATAGTATTTATGCTTGGTACGGGTACCATAGATCTTTCCCGGTAATGAGTGTTTAGCGCAATTACTTCCACTCCTATCTCGTTAATTAATAGTGGAGTAATACTTCCAGTTGGACTAAATGAGCAATCAACTACTATCTTTAAACGCGCTTCTTTTATTAGTTTTTTATTAACAAATTGTTCTAATGATTTAATGTACACATCTTGAGTTTGAGGGATCGCAATTATTTGCCCTATCCCTCGTGGTTCTGCCCGCCTAATATGTGCGGGGAAATTGCGGTATGAATCAATGATTTTTTTTATTTCGACAAGGGATAACTCAATCCCTCCAGCGTCTACAAATCTAATACCCACATCTTCGCTATATAAATGCCCTCCTGAAAAATAAGCCCCTCCACTTGCTCCAAATCTTCTAATCGTAAATTCTAATAAAGGAAATGTGCAATCGGAAAGATTCAAAACATTTACTCCCGTACTCATAACACCCGAAGTATATGCTCTTTTTAACATGCGGCTGTCGTTATGGTAATCGCGCCCAATTACGATTGTTTCATCTAATTGAAATGAACTTCCATGAATAGATCCAATAGAGCTGGATATTTCAGGAGTAAATATATAATTTGCCCTTCCTAAAATTCGTCCGTGTTTGTTCAGTTCATCTATATTTTGGACGCGCGCGCACATTTCACATCATTATAATTTCGTATTACAAAAAATAATTAGAAACTAATTATTATAGCTAGTTTTGATTTAATAACTTTAACTGTTAAAAATTAGGAATGATTTATCTTATTAAATATTATCAAAAAATTAGTAATTTCGAATTAGTTAAACTCGATTAACACTCCCTTTTAGAATGAAATCTTTTAAAAACTGTTTATTATATAATTAATATTAACAGAAAATAAAAAAATTCCAAGGCAAAAAAGTGAAATACCTATGAAAATTTCGAGAGATACAAGAAATAGATATGTATTTGATGAATTCAAATTTTCTGAAAATGGAAGTATTGAATTTGATGGTGATATACATTTAGTTAGATTATTTGTGCAGAAATTGAACCAAAAGAAAGACTTAATGAATTATCCCGAAATGGCAATCCGAATAGGAGAATTTAACGGGATGGCGTTAATATATGAAATTAAAAAGTATTTGCTTGATTTGTACAAAGAAGAAACAAAGAATCCATCTTTAAACCGTGAACTTTTTGATTACTTGAAAAAAAGAATTGGGGCTCTTAAACTTAATAGTGCAATTTACTCATTGATCGAAGAATTTCCTCCCGAAAGTGTCTATCAAGAAAAAGTTGATATCGATCAATTCTTGAAAGAAAAAATCGATGGTGTTGAAAATGAAATCCAATTTGCTGAGGAATTTTTAAATCTTTGGCTTGGAAATATAAACCCTTCTTTCTCACCATACATTGAACTATTTGATGATGGATTGCTAGAAAAGCGGACGGCATACAGGGAAATAATTAATGAAACAAAGGAATTTTTCAAAGGTAAATCTAAATTTGGTCCAAATAATCAAGATTTAATTGAAATGCTAAATGAGCCTACACTCAAATATCCACATTCAATTCGCGAACAATTAGAATATATACATGAACATTGGGGCGAAAAATTAGGGAAATATTTGTTTAGAATCTTGGTCGCCATCGATATTATACGAGAAGAAGAGATGTTAAGAGGATTAGGACCTGGTAAGTCAAAAGCTTATGAATACGACATAATGGAACTTGAAAATTACACTCGCGATAAAGAATGGATGCCTAAAGTTGTGATGATTGCTAAGAATGTTTATGTTTGGATGGACCAACTTTCTAAAAAGTATCAAAGATCTATAACAAAGCTATATGAAATACCAAATGAAGAATTAGATCAATTAAAGGAATGGGGGTTTACAGGACTTTGGCTTATTGGACTATGGGAAAGAAGCCAGGCGTCTAAAACAATTAAACGTTGGTGCGGCAATCCCGAAGCGGAAGCGAGCGCTTACTCAACGTACGATTACACAATCGCGCATGACTTAGGTGGTTACGAATCTTATAAAAATTTAAAAGATAGAGCAATTGCAAGGGGTATTCGTCTTGCTTGTGATATGGTTCCAAACCATACGGGCATCGTTTCAAAATGGATAATGGAACATCCTGATTGGTACATTTCTTTACACTATTCTCCATTTCCTTCTTATAGTTTTTCAGGAGAAAATTTATCAGGTGATCCTAATAAAGGGATATTTTTAGAAGACAAATATTTTTCTAGAACTGATGCTGCGGTTGCGTTTAAATATGTAGACTTTAGAACGGGAGAGGTTAAATATATTTACCACGGAAATGACGGAACTAGTTTTCCGTGGAATGATACTGCTCAATTAAATTACTTGAAACCCGAAGTGAGAGAAGAGGTTATACAAACCATAATTCAAGTTTCCAGGATGTTTCCAATTATTCGTTTTGATGCTGCTATGACACTTTCGAGAAAGCATTATCAACGTTTGTGGTTTCCAGAACCAGGAACTGGAGGGGCTATTCCTTCGAGAGCTGAACAAGGCATATCAAAAGAAGATTTCTATAAAGCAATGCCGAAGGAGTTTTGGCGTGAAGTTGTAGATAGGATCAATAAAGAAAATCCAGACACTTTATTATTAGCAGAAGCATTCTGGCTGCTTGAAGGATTCTTTGTGAGAACTCTAGGAATGCATCGTGTATATAATTCTGCCTTTATGAATATGCTTCGCGACGAAGATAACGCTATGTACCGATTAGTGTTAAAAAACACTTTAGAATTTGATCCTGAAATTCTTAAACGATTTGTTAATTTCATGAATAATCCAGACGAAGAAACTGCTATTAAACAATTTGGAGATGGAGGTAAATACTTCGGCGTTTGCTTAATGCTCATAACTATGCCTGGCTTACCCATGTTTGGACACGGTCAAATAGAAGGATTTCATGAAAAATACGGCATGGAATATAGACATGCTTATTGGGATGAAACGATTAATTCAGACTTACTTCGACGGCACGAAGATATAATTTTTCCTATAATGAAAAAACGTTACTTATTTGCTAACGTGAATAATTTTTTATTATATGATTTTTGGAGTGTTAATGTGGTTAATGAAGATGTATTTGCTTACTCAAACAAAGTTAATAATGAACGAGCTTTGGTTATTTATCATAATAAGTTCGCTGAAACAAAAGGTTTTATTAAAAATTCAGTTGGCTTTGCTGATAAGCTAACAGAAGATAACGTTGTAATTCAAAAAACTTTAATAGACGGTTTAGCGTTACCTAAAGAGGAATATTGCATCTTTAAAGATTATATAACTGGGTTAGAATATATTAGACGAAATAGAGAACTACACGAACAAGGGTTGTATTTAGAGCTTCAAGCATATCAAATGTTTTTATTTATGGATTTCCAAATAGTCCAAGATAATGAATTTTTTCACTATGCTCAACTGCATGATTTATTAGGGGGAAAAGGAGTTTATAATATTAATGAAACTCTGTACGAGATAATCTATCAACCATTACACGAGAAATTTAGAGAAATAGTTAATAAATCTAATTTTATAAATTTATTAAACCCTCAAAAAACAGAACAGGTAGTAGAAGCTATTAGCGATAAATTAAATTCATTTTTAAAAGAAGTTAAAAACTATTCTTCGAGTAAAAAAGACGTTACAAGAGTTAAAAAAGAAATAATTGAAAAATTAAAAGTAATATCAAGATTGGAACAAAGTTTAAAAAATATAAAAATTAATCAGGAATTAACATGTATTTATGAGAAAATACTTCCTAATTCTGAATTTAAATGGGGGATACTCTTATCTTGGTTATTTATTCATCAATTAGGAAGGGTAGCTTCAGATAAGAATTATGAACTGCAAAGTCGTAGTTGGTTTGACGAATGGAGGCTCTCCAAATATATTAAAAATATCCTAGAAGATTTATCCATAAAAGAGGAAGAGAAAATGCAAGATGGAATTTCTATTATTAAACTGATGGTAACTCTACAAAACTGGTCTGCTTCAAATAAATATAAAGAAAAAAACTTATATACTATCTTTCAATCATTTTTTAGCGAGCCCGAAGTACAACAATATCTAAATGTCAATAGATATCACAATCTTTTATGGTTTAGCGCAGATCTATTTGATACATTCGTAAGATGGATGTATTTAATTGCTGTAATAGATAGGCTATCCCAATCTAAAGAAAGGGCGGTTTATGAAATAGAAGCGTTATTGGAAGACTATCAAAAACTTATAAAAATCGCGAAAACTTCGAAATATCAAGTTAATAAGTTTCTAGATAGTTTGCAAAGTTTATCAAAGGGGTCTTTAATTTAAGAATAATATAGAAAAGAGTAAATAGATAAAAACCTTCAGTAAATATTACTGTAAGGAAAAATAGATGCTTACATTTATACTTTTAATTATATATTAGTACCAAGATCAAGAGTTTTATCTCGGATTTGAATATCATCACTAATTTTGCTATTTGGGCCAACTATCGCATTATGTAGAACAACATTATCACCTATTTCACAATTATTACAAACGATCGAACCATCAAAATGACAACCCGCTCCAATCTTTACGTTGTCCCAGATAACGCTTTTCTCGATTACCGTATCCTCTCCGATTTTAACATGAGCTCCAATTGAACATAAAGGTTTTATTTTTACTCGATTATGCAATTCTACAAGTTCCCCAAAACAAGACGGTTTTTCGATAGATACATTTTGTCCCGAATTAATAACACCCATTACATAAATTCCATCGTATTCCTCACCATTTGGGGTGATCGGCCACGAATATTTACGTAACAAGTCCCAATTTGCCCACAAATAAGTTTGAGCGTTTCCACAGTCAAGCCAATAATAACTTTTAACAAATCCATATAAATCGTAATTATTATCGAGGAGATAAGGGAAAACTTCCCCCCCAAAATCCATTAAGCCCGTTTCTTGTAAGATACTACCAATCTCTTTATTAAAACAATAAATTCCTGTGTTTATTATGTTTGTCTGCAATAATAAATCGGTTCTTTGAGCCATATCACTTAAATACAGTTCCATAGGAGCAGGTTTTTCTAAGAAGAGATAAATTTTTCTATTTTGATCTAGAAGCACAACTCCGTATTGACTCGTATGACTTTCGCTGGTTTTCATGGAAATAGTAGCAGTTCCCATTTTTTCTGAGTGGAAATCCATAAATGCCCTCATTGGGAGATTTGTCACGATATCTGCCATGCTAACAACAACCTTTTCGGAGTCAAGATTATTAATTAATAATCGGTAAGCGTCAGCCGTACCTTTACTCTCTTGAATTACACATTCAAGTTCAACATCTCCTAACTTATCGGGAGTCCATATTTTTTCCACATATTCTTTTAATTCTTGACCCATATAAGCTAAAGCAAGAATTATGTGCTTAATATCCGCAAATATTAGGTGAGCAATAGAATAATCCACCATAGCTTTATTAGTTACTTTTACAAGTGGTTTTGGAATGAGTGATGTTAAAGGCATCAACCTCGATCCCTTTCCTCCAGCTAATATTATGGCAGACCATTCTCGCATTTTGAATCTCTCACAAAATTACTCATTCATTGTATGTTGAGTAATAGATATAAATCTAGTTCTAATTGAAATTTAAATATTGAGATTATTTACAAAAATGAATATTAGTTATACTAAAATAAAAAACAGAAAGATGAAATATAGATTATACCTATTGGTTTAGATATTTTTCTAACGATTTCCTAACTTCTTCTGCCGCTATATGGGGTAATTTTCTCGCAACTCTCATGTCATCTGCCATTTCTGCCCCACCAATAATTTCATGTGGAATTATATCAACAAACATATGAAAATCCGCATCATAACCATACGGACAACAATTAAATAAAATATTTCGGTTCTTATCAATTGAAGTATCATCCAAAGCTTGGAAGACCATCTTAATCGCATTTGCAAAATCGTTGATTTGGTTTATTTTCAATTGAGTAAACCGTCTAATATGTTCGTGTGGATACGCACGAATGTGATAATTTCTTACAGGACTTCCCGATGCATAAAAAGTCCAAAACTCAGTCTTTAAAATTATCCGATCACTATCCCCATGAGTGGTTTGGCATAAATGACAATTGTCCCCCATTTCTTTAAATGCTTCGAGGTATCCTTCTAATCGACTTCCATGGCCGTCCAAGTTTAAATCGATATATACCTGACCGTGAATACGAGGTTGAGAACCACCAACCTTAGTTCCTATGTTAAAAAACGGTGAAACGGGAATATCGTAATAGTCTTTATCAATAGCTTCTTGGATACAATAAAGAATAGCCGCTTTCATAGACAAAAAAATACCAGCTAAAACATCTTCTGGAATTAAATTAAAACATAATGCAGGATAAAAATGCCTTGAGATTGTAACTAGATTAATGCCCCGTGAGAGCTTTAAATGAGAAGGCATATTGACCTTAATCTCTTTTTCAATATCAGAATCCACTATTCGAGCCATAGAAGGGTATCTATTTATTAATGTTAGTGCTTTGCAGGAATCAGGAATTCTTTCTATTTGATGCGGTGTTTCTAAAAAGGGATTGTCTCTTTTTTTTTCGTCTTCAGTAATAATTATTGTAAAGCCATCACCAATCTGTTTACCCCATTCATCGTATATTGGTTTTCCCTCTGTTATCGATGTAAAAACATCCTTATAATTGGATTTTATTTTCCTTGAACAATCATAAAGTTGTTTTTTCTCTTCTTCAGTTTTAAAACCTTTAGGTCTTTTTCCACGAATAGGGCTTAAATAAGCATAGTGTCCGTAGCATCTTACTCGTTCTTTTCTAAGGCCAAAGTCCTTAGTTTGAATGATAACTGTAGATAAAGGGTCCCATCTCTTAACAGGTACGTCATAAGTGGTTTTACCTTTAAAATTTTCCTTATTTATTATGCCCCACTCCATAAAGTCTGGGAAATTTTTTTTACTTGAAATTTTATAAACACCCATAGTTTCTTGATCATATTTTGACTAGATTATACTATTATTAAATATTTAACTTATAACCTCATAGTAATTTATCACTTCATTCGCATATTAATTCATCAAAATTAATTAATCAAAAACATATTTATATAAATTACAATAATGTTTAGTAAATGTTAAAATTTGTTCAATCTAGTAATATTCAATTTTTATACAAAAAAGTAATGGATCTATTATATTTTAATTCATTTTCAAACCAGTAAATTAAAAAAAAGAAAAAAAGTAAAGAACTCTATTCCGCCCATAGTTAAATAAAAACTTTTACGATGCCAATTATTAAATGTTGTTAGTGTTCTAACCTCTTTATAATTTTGTAAGTTTTGAACTCGCGTACCGGTTCAGCCTTATCATTTATGCTTTCTATTGGTACGCGTACAAAATTTTCATCGTCAAAATCATCAATTTCAGCTTCATTATATTTAGCCATATTGTTAGCCATTTTAAGTTCTTTTAAAAGGAAATCTCGGACGGCACATCTAATCAATTCTGAGCGGCTTGGGTACAATCCATTTTCCCCTATTAATTTATTTATAGCATCTATATAACTTTCAGGTACATTAACGGTAACTATCTTCATCCAATCGCCTTAACCTTTATTTTTTTAGATTTTTCTTTATATAATTATTTATTGCTAACTGATATTTAAACATTGTTTTTTAGTGGGTTAATATATTTTCATAAATATTATTTTTACCAAATTATAGATTAAAGAGAAATGTGCGACCAATCTCCAATTTTAGGCGTAAAGGTAGAAGAAGATTGATAATTCTCAATTTTAATACTTTTTATGAAAATATTTTTGAAAATTCTTTAAAGTATCTGAAAATTTTTTATAAAAATTAAAAGTAAGTAAAAATAAAAAATGGTTAATTTTTAAATTTGAAAAAAAAATTGCATATCTTTTTTTTCACAAGAATATTTGGAAATCATTAAACAATGCTAATGTATACGCAAAATCTTAAAAAACTAATCGAATTGCATGTATTTAATATAAAATGTCTAAAATTTAAAAAATTGTCTTATAAAACATTAAATCTCAACCAAAAATTTGTTTTTAATTAAAATGTTATAGCGCTTTTCTATTTTTGATAATTATTGAAGCTAATTATTTTTAGTACAATACAAAACTTAATACTCTTCTTCGAACCTAACAACATTAATTAACCTTTCGCGCCCCTTTGCCATACGAGTAATATTTTCTATTACTTCATTCCACCTGAACAGATCACTGAAAGGAGAGTATCCCCTATGCGGAGATAAGATAATGTTATCAAGCGTATGAAAAGGAAATTTATAAGGGCGCTTAACACCGTCATTATCCGGATTTGGATGATAATCATACCATACATCTATAGCTGCACCCGAAATTATTCTATTTTTCAAAGCATTGTAAAGATCTTTTTGGTTAATAATTTCTCCTCTTGCAACATTGACAATCAGACCATTTGGTCTTAATAAACTTATCTCTTTGGCTTTTATTAATCCAGATGTTAAAGAAGTTACTGGAACAGCTATTATTAAAATATCTATTTCTTTCAAAAATTCATAAAGTTGGTTAAATTTATATCTATTTGCTAGAGTTGGTAAATCCTCCTTTTGTTTATTCCAATTATTTCTTAAGATGTGGAATTTTACATCAAAACCCGAGAGAAATCGATGTACCTTCCGATTGATCGCACCATAACCCAAAAGTCCTATTTCCCTAAAACGCAGTGGAATTGACATCGCATCATCATCACCAGTCCGCCATCTTCCTATTTTCATCCAATTATGATGGGGGACGATTTTATTCATAAGAGTTAAAAGTAAAGCAACAGCATGTTGAGCAACAAGATAGGAATTTCCATGACCATTGATCAGTGATATTTTTCTTGTTTTATTTAAGCCAATAAATAAATCTAAAAGATGGTTTACACCAGCACCGGGATTAATGAATACTTTTAGATTAGTTGCGTGATTTAAAATGCTTTTTGAAGGTCTCCATCCAATTAAAACTTCCGCGTTTGGAACTATTTTTTCTAAATATTCTTCAGAAGTGTTTTCAGGAAATATAATCTTTACATTTGAAAGGTTTTTTAAATTCTCTGTTAAGTAATTTTGAACATCTTCAGATACACTAGAAATAAAACAGACAGTGATATTATTTGCATTCAATTTATCTTCACATTAATCTTAAGTTAATGATGTGTAATTACTACTAGTGAAATAACTATGTTTTAAATAAATTTTTATATTCATTTCGTTGATATATTTATAACAGAATTTAATCAAAATAGGTATGTTAAGAAATTGTCTGAAATAAAATTGTTTGAAATCTTTGTAAATAGCCTTAAATTCGATGTGAGCGAATATTTAGTCGAAGAACTCACAGAACTTCAAAAAAAAATCGTTGACGATGCAAGTTTCATTCTAAAAGAAAACATCGCTGGAGATGTGAAATCATTTGGAGGTTCTGTAAAAAAAAATGAGGAAAAGTTCAAGGAATTAATGAAACAAGCTGAATTAGAACTAGAGAAAGATAAATACAAAGATATTAAGAAGAATTTAAAGGATTATCTTAAAAAACTATCAGAATTAATTATTAAAACCTGTGTTACAATTATCCCAGTAAAAGAATTACCATGGGGTGATGTTGTTTTTCGAACTATTCCACGGATTATATTCGACGATAAAGTCCACCTCTTAGATAACGCAATTGCCTATTTTGGTGAAATTAATTGTTTCATTGGTAGAACAACTATCTTTGGAAAGATGAAAGATCCTTCTAGTGAACCCCTCTTTGCCCCTTTTATGGGAAATCTTGAGTTGGGAGGATATAAGTCAGAAGAATCTCAAGATAAGCCTAAGTCTCAAGTGTTTTCTTACGTAAACGCTATAATTAATTCATTAGATTCCGCAATAACTAAAAGCCAATTAGTTAAGTATCACGAAGGATACCAAAGACATGGTGATCCAATCTGCGATTTCTTAATGAAAGATGATGAATTGCTTAATTCCATGGGAAAAATTACCACTGCTTTAGAATCAGAAAGAAGTAAGTCAGATATCGCAGTATGCAGCATAGCTATTCCTTTACCCTCCGATAAAAAAAGTTTAATTATTACTACTGAAGAAGGTCAGGGAGACAGTCGATTTGGTAATTGTTTCGAAGCTTTGTTAAAATTTTCTGCTGCATGTTGTCAAGTACCTTCACCAAGCCAAGAAGCTACACCTCAAGAAGATTCTACCCCTGGACAAACAGGAGAACCGATTAGAACTCCTGGAGGACAAGAATTAAAAGTTTGGTCGGCAGAAGACCTCGCCAATGAAGCTCAAAAAAGGTTAGCGGCGCAACCAAATATCCCTTCTTGGTCAGAAGAAGAATTAACCAAATTTGCTGAAAGTCGTGGATCCGGAATTCCTGAAGGCATGGAAGTTTGGAAAGAAGATGAGTTGCTGCAGTTAGCCGAAAAAAGGCGAAGTGGAGGATTGAATATACCTGAATGGCAACCCGACCAAGATATGATAGAATGTTCTAACTGTGGATATAGTTTGAGACCTGGTTGGGCAAAATGTCCTGTTTGCGATACTCCTGTTGGAGAAAAAGCTTCTGAAGAAGTTAAAGAGGAACCAGAGGAATCATCTGATGAAAATCAAAACGAAGATAAAAACCAAGAACCAGAGAGTAAGGAAGATGATCCTGATCTATAAATAATTTCTTTAAATGTTATAAATTATTATTAAATACTTTTTTCTGTCTATTTATTAAGGGTTCAAAAGGAAAAAGTTTATAAGAAAGGATATCCATTTAATTCCAAACTTTTTTTAAGCATTTTTTATTAACATCCTTAAGGAAATAAATGATTAGGACGATTTTTTGCTATCTAAAATATTTTTGTTAAAACGTAAAAATTCCCATGATCTAAACCGCTTCGATATTTATAGCTATCCAGAAGATATCATGAAAAAAGATAATAAAGATATCGTTTCAAAAATCATCTTTGGTCACGATCACGGCTCTCTAATAGAACCTTGTAGTGAAAGCATTAAAAAATTAGATGATTCTAAAATTATAAACAACATTTCTAATCCGTTTGAAATTGGTAGCCCTATTCCGCAAATTATTGGCGATGAAAACATATATACTATTTGTATTAATTCAGAAATGCTAATTGGATTAATATTTGAAAAAGAAGATAACCCTTTTGATTACAAAGAAATTTTTGAAGATTTGTCGAATGAATTATTAAATACGGAGAAAAGTTGCTCTTTCGAAGATGAGATGGAGATTGAGAATTTTTTGATAACGTTATTCATCGATATAAAAAGATACGGAGATGAAATCCTTGAAAAAGTTACAGAAACTTCCTTTCGACCAGCAGGATTATTTACAAAAGTATTCCTATTTGGAATTGACGAAGTCGGAAAATCATCCTTAACAAGGAGATTAAAAACCGGTCAATTTAACGATAATTTTTTTACTCCAACAAGAAAATTCAATATAGAATACCTTCAAAAAAAGCAAGGTTCGATGTCTTGGTGGGATATGCCTGGACAATCTTTATTCAGGAAAAAATGGCTAATTGGCCTACAAGACTCAAATATCATCGTTTACATGATAGATATAGCAAATCAACTACGATTTGATGAGTCTAAAGAAGAATTTTGGGACATTATAAAGCGAAACGGTATAAGAGACATCCCACTCTTGATTTTAGGCAATAAAGTCGATTTAATTAATAACCTTAATCACGACAAGAAAGAACCGCTTGAGAGGACAGAGAAGGAAATTATTGAATTTTTTGAGTTTGATAAATTAGCTAATAGAAATTGGGAATTTTTATTTACTTCTGTTAAAACTAATTTTAATATTGAAAAATTAATAAATTCAATTTTCACATTAATTTCACCTTAGTTAATCTTAATAACAATTTGTATCATCATTAAATTTATAACTTAACCAAATAAATTTCTATTATATTTAATATTTAAGATATTGTAATTTTAGAACTAAAATTATTGATATATCGAGTAAGTTAAATTATGTTTAAACGACTAAAAAAAGAGCTCCAAATTAATATTGAAGAAAAAGAGGGACAGTTATATTTAGGCGAAAAAAATAAAGACATGCGCCTAGTAATGCTCCGTCCAAACGAAATCATGGAATTCTGTGAATTCGCCGGAACAAATGCGGACGACATTCTAATTTGGACAGGAAAGACATTAGGTAAATTATTTATGGAAAAGTTCTTCTATAATAAAGATTGGACCAGCGAATTAATGGCGACTAAAAAAGAAGTAGTTTTTGGCACTCTTGAAGCATTGATGCTCATGGGATATGGTGGTTTAGCTTGTATGTTTAAAAAAAATCATGTTATTATAAACGTGTACGAATCTTTAGCCCTTCAAGAAAAAGAAAATATTATGGCGAAAAATTTGTGTCTGCTTTATCTCGGAATATTCAACGGTATTTTTGAAGAGTTAGGTATCGATGTCGATGGAAAAGAAGTAGAATGTGTTCTTACTGGGGGAGAAAAATGTACTTATAAATTCGATTTACTCACAGAAGAAATGGAGGACCGCTTAGTAGATGAAGATCTTTCTGAAGTGACAGTATCAGAATTTTTAGCCTCTTTGTAATAAAATAACTTTTTAAACTCAATTACTTTCCTTATTTGAAATGAATTAACTCACTAAATGGAATTTCACACTAATTTTTTGAAATAAATTAACCAATTTCTATTTTACAATCTTCTAAATATCTTTAAATTCGCTTAATTATTCTCTCAATAAAAAATATAAATTTTAAAATAATATCAAATATAATTCTATTTATCATTAGAATAAGTAATTATTCAAAAAAAAAAAATATTGCAAAATTATGTGAAAAATATGAGTAGGAAAGGCGCAAAATTAAAGATTGATAGCTATTCAGGTCCACTCGGGCAAATTAAAGGATTTGAATTGACTACTGGCAGAATATCTTACGGTGATGAAACAGAGTGGGAGCCAGAAGGGCCTCATATGAAGCCCCACATTCCCACGCTTAGAAGCTGGTTCTTTAAACTCATGGAAAGGTATAAGCCTTTTTATATGCCGATTTGCGATATGTGTTGCTTATGCACATTCGGCAAGTGTAATCTTTCCAAGGGCAGAACTGGTGCGTGCGGAATCAACATGGAAGGAGCATGTTCAAAGATTGTAGAAATTGCGTGCTGCATAGGCGCTAGTTGCCATTCTGCACACGGAGACCATCTACTTCATTGGCTAAAAGAAAAGTTTGGTAACGTTCCTATAGATTTCGGGAACAATATTGCAATTGAAATGCCTATGACCCGATTAATCGTCGGAATGAAGCCAGAAACTTTAGAAGACTTAGAAGAGGCTATGAAATGGGTTCAATTTAATATTACACATCTTCTAGCATCGGGGCACACAGGCCAAGAAGCTTCTTACTTAGACTACGAATCAAAATCTTTTCTAGCTGGTCTTTGCGACCATGTAGGAATGGAAATAAGTGATGCCGTTCAAATTGCTGCTTATGGATTTCCTTGTGGAGATCCTGATGTCCCAATAGTCGAATTAGGCATGGGTACAATGGATTTCGAAAACAAGGCAACTATCTTGTTGATTGGGCACAATGTAGCTCCAGGGATTGAATTAGTTGATTATTTAAGAGAAAAAGGTTTAGAAGATAAAGTGGATGTAGGAGCAATTTGTTGCACAGCGCTTGATTTAACAAGGTATTACAGCGGTGCAAAAATCGTCGGTTCGCTTTCCCGTCAGATGCATTACATCCGTTCGGGCTTAGCTGATGTTGTTGTTGTAGACGAACAATGCGTACATCTTCGCGCTTATGAGCAAGCAAAACTTGTTGGCGCTCCCTTCATTGCTACGAATGAAAAGATAATGGCAGGGTTACCGGACAGAACTGATGACCCCGCAGAAGAAATTATTAACGATTTAGTTAGTGGTAAAGCGGATGGCGTATTAATTTTAGACCCAATAAAAGCAGGAAAAGTTATTGCTGAAGTTGCGGTTAAAATAAAGCCTATAAGAAAAGGTAGAAGCGCGGTTCCAGACGAAGACGGTTGTATAACTATGGCGATGAATTGTAATGGGTGCGGTAATTGTCAAAGAAACTGTCCCAACGATTTACCCTTAGTAGAAGGCGTACGATTAGCCAAAGAAGGAGACTTTTCTGTATTAGCAGAGCAATGTTATGATGCGTGCTTGGATTGTGGCCGATGCGAGGCTGATTGTATGAAAGAAGTATCACCTCTCACTCTTATAATGTATGCTGGACGAGATAAAATCAGAAATGAGAAGTATAATTGTCGAGTTGGAAGAGGACCGATTCAAGATACTGAAATCCGTAATGTTGGTGCTCCAATAGTACTTGGCGAAATTCCAGGAATCGTAGCTATTATTGGTTGTGCAAATTACGGTAAAGAAATTCAGGAATTGTATACGCTTGCTGAAGAATTCTGTAGGAGGAACTATATAGTAGTTGTTTCTGGGTGTGCTGCGATGGACATAGGGCTCGTTAAAGACGAAGAAGGCAAAACCTTATATGACAGATACTCAGGCGATTTCGATCGTGGCGGTCTAGTAAACGTAGGAAGTTGCGTTGCGAACCCTCACATTACTGGAGCGGCAGTTAAGGTAGCTAGCATTTTCGCACGTCGTTCAATTAGAGGTAACTTTGAAGAAATTGCTGATTATGTCTTAAATAGAGTTGGAGCTGTTGGAGTAGCTTGGGGTGCGATGAGTCAGAAAGCCGCAAGTATTGCAAGTAGTGCTAATGGGCTTGGAGTTCCCGCAATTGTTGGACCTCATGCAGCGGAATATCGTCGTATGTATATAGGACGATCTGACGACGAAGATACTTGGAAAGTGTATAACGCAAGAGATGGTACTAGCGACCATTTGGTTGGACCAGGACCAGAACATTTGCTCACACCAGCAGAAACCATAGAGCAAGCAATTTGCTTGGTTGCAAAACTAGCGATACGACCCGCAGACAACTCAAAAGGAAGGATGATTAAACTATCTCATTGGATGGACCTTGAACGAAAATATAAGGGCGTTCAATTTCCAAACGATTTAGAAAGATTCATTCGAGTTGAAGCTGACATTCCAATTAGTATGAAATCAGAAATTCAAGAGTTTCTTAAGACAAAAGGTTGGCAACCAAAAGAAATCATTGATCCTACCTTACTTAAGCGATTATGTAGAGAGTAATTGAATTTTTATTTTTTTTTATCTTTATCTTTTTTATAATTTATTAAAAATTTAGAACACAGAATTTAAAATTGCTTATTAATTTTTATTGATTAATTGAATTATGTATTGAATCTAATTGATTGATTTCAGGCTTAAAAAATATGGTTGATAAACAAATATTAAAGCTTTCAAAATTATGCGAGCATTGGGCAAATCATAACGATTCTCATAAAGAAAGTTTTGTAAAATGGCGCGACATCGCAAAGGAAAAAAGTCTAACATCAGTTGTAGAAAATTTAAACAACGCGATTGAAAGTATGGATAAATGCAGCGAATTTTTGCGATCGGCAAAAGAAGATTTGAACGAATAAAGAAAAGAATTTTAAATTTCTAAATTTTTTATTTTAACAAACTTAAGAAATTCGGTATTAATTCATTAGAATTAGTTAAAACTAAAAGAAAAATAATTAAAAGAATAAATTAATTAAAGGAATAAATTAATTAGAGGTAATAATTGTTGCTTGAAGTAATCGATTTTTTCGTAAAGAAGCTCGACATTTTCTGATAAAATCCATAAATAAACCGGGATGTTCAATTCTGAATATTCAAATAGTTTTTCTCCTCGTATAGTAAACCCATTTAGTGGAAAATTGAGTGTTATCGAAGGCTCTCTAATTAATCCAATTGAATTGTGGAAGTTTGAGAGAGTTTGCATAATTAAAGCGGTATTATTTAACAATGCTGTGTCAGTCTCTGAGTCTGTGAAGTTTCCAAAAATTAATCCATCCATGGAAATCAAACTTGCAGCTTTACCTTCAATTGTATGGGTGAAATCTTCGAGGATGTTTTCGATAATTTCAGATGTTTCGGATACCTTTTTTAACGCCTCACTGAACATTTGCATTATCGTTTCTTTTTGATATATTGTTGTATCGGAATAACTAACAGAATATTTCTCAAATTCCCCAACAATGTGATTAAATTTAGATTTTATAGTAGATATGTTATTCTGCCATTCGAGCGAGGTGCGAACATCTTGATCGCTTTTTGAAAGCACAACTAAAATGGGGGGAAACTCATTTAATTGTTTTAAAGCTTTCAATACTTGGCGGAAGTAATTTGCTGATTCTGTAAATCGTTCAGTCTCTTGGGTGTCGACAACGTACAAAATTAAATCAGCTTCAGTAAAAAATAATTCAGGTTTATTAAAGTAAAGTTTCTCTCTATATTGGATTTGACCACCTAAATCCCATGAGAGTATTGGATAACCGAAAAAATCTAATTTTTCGCGTTTGACTCCCCTTGTTGGCATCAAGGACTTAATTATAGAATACTTATCCTGAAGCACTGCCAAAATACTGGTCTTCCCGCCATTATCGAGCCCAATCATTAACAATTTTTTATGAGTTTTTATCTTTTCTCTAATCGCTTTCTCTAATACTTGAGCTATCCTAACCCATTTTGTAAGAATGTTTATAGGAATTCCTTCTATCTTGGGAAGATTATCTAATGGAACTTTGGCTAAAGCTTCAATATTTTTTATATTATGTTCAATTAATTTTTCGCTAGAAATCTGATCAATCCCAATAAGACTATTTGGCTTGAACTTTAAAGCTTCATCTATTTCATTAATTAAAACAGAACTTTTGAAGAAATCTTTAATTACAACCTTTTTTGTCTCCTCTTCAAACATTTTTTGTCAACTAACCTAATATCAATTATGCTTTTTAATAGACTTAACTTTATTTTATAGTAAAAGATCTAATTAATAAAACTTTAGTTTTATGAGAAACACATAAAACACATAAATATTTATTCATAATGTTTCATATAAAGTTTAGAAAGTAATTAAGGGCATATTTAAAAGTAATAAGGGTATTTGAACGTTGTCTGAACGGATTCCTGAAAACATTGTTGTTTGCATTGATATTTCTAGATCTATGTATCGAACAGATTATCAGCCAAACCGAATGAAATGTAGTATTGATGCCATAAAAAAGCTAATCAGCGAAAGGATTGCTGAAGATGCTTCGAGTGCTTTCGCGATTATTGCTTTTTCTGATAAACCAAAGAAAATCGTTGATTTTACGAACATGAAGGGTCAACTCTTTGACGCCATAGATTCTTTAAAACTTTCAGGTAAGTCATCAATGGGAGAAGCTTTAGGTCTTTCAATAAAACTTATTATTTCAGAATTACGTAAACTAGAAGCTAAAATTCCTCGAATCCTTGTTATTTCTGATGGAAACTACACAAAAATGTCAATAGATCCTATGAAAATGGCTCGCATTGCTCAAGGATTAAACATTAAAATAGATTCCTTTCGTTTAGGAGAGCTCTCTGCCGTTAATGTTTTAAAAAGAATGTCAGACATAACAGGTGGTAAATATTACTACAATAACGATGCTCAAACTTTATTACAATCAGCTCACGATCTAGCAATTTCTAACGTCAAAACTTATGGTGGTGGAGATAGTTCCCTGATTGAAAATCCTGCATTTCTAAGAAAAATTGCTGCTGATTTATTAAGAGTTCAAGATTTAACTAAAGATCAAGAACAGCGATTACTGCAAATCAGAGGTTTAGGAGATTATAAGAAATGTTCGATTTGTTTTTCCGATACAAACCCATATACAAAAAGTTCATTTTACGTTAGCGGACGATATTGCCCTAACTGTCAGACCCCCTTCCACATCCATTGTTTAAATTCATGGGCAGACGCCCAAAAAGATAAAAAAATGAGACTGGCCGGAACCGTACGGTGTCCACATTGTTTTTACCTATTAAAAATTCCTACTGAAGTGTCTCAGGCTCAAAAATTAACTTCTATGAGAAAACCACGAATAAAACAAAAAGATGCTCCTAAGGAACCTGAAATATCTCATGTAGAAGAAATAATTTTTAAGGATTTAGATTCTGATGAGATGTTTAACTCATGCCCCGTATGTAATTTCATTTTTGAAGAAGGACAAGAAATCCTAAGGTGTGAAAACTGTAAAACCTTGTACCATGAAAAGTGCTTTTCACTATTAAAAAACAGTCAGTGCAAAAAATGCGGTGTAAAATTACATCGTTACTAATTGCAGCCATCCTACCCAATTATATTTTTATAAATATTAGTTTTAAATAGGTTTAGTGCTATAAAATATATTATCTTATTATTGAATTTTTAAAATGATCTGAAATATGCCGCAGGAATATTTTTCATATGGTGATATCAAATTAGGTTATGGTTGTTATGATTTACCGCCCATAATGATTGGAACGATGTTTTATCAAAGTCAAACTTTGGTTGATCGTAAAAATGAAGAAATTTTTGACGAAGAAAAAGCTGTTAAAAGAATTGATACCCAAAAAGCTTTAGCTAAACAATTTAAAATTCCTGATTTAATTGAAATATCAGCAGTTACCGCCCCAAGCATGATAAAATATTTAGAGTTTTATTTTGATAAATTTGAGCCTCCTTTTGTTTTAGGGGGGACTTTTGAGGCTAGAGTTGCGGGTCTTGAATGGCTTTCAGAAAAAGGGGTTAAGCCAAATGAATTTATATACAATGCAGTATCAAACCTAAAAAATAAGAAAGAAATTGAACTTCTCCAAAAGAACAAAATAACTTCTGCTGTGGTCTTAATCCTTGCCTCAAGTAATATGACCTCTACGCAAAGATATTCTTATATAACCGAAAACAACCAACCAGGAAATATAAATATTATTGATGGTTTGAAAAAAATCGGCATACAGAACATTTGGGTCGATGGAGGGGTAATTGATATCGAAAGCTTAGCCCACATCCTTGAAACACAACAATTAATTAGTAGCTCTCTTAGACTCCCTGTTGGTACCGCGCCTACTCTTTTTCTTTTCAAATATTCCTCGCCTAGACTAAATAAAAAATTTCATACTAAATATCGAAAAGCTAGTATAATGGCTATAGCATCGTGGTTTTCTAACTTTTTATTCTATGGAGCAATAGAAGATGCTAAAGAGTGCTTCGCGTCTGTTTATCAAGCATTAGAGTTTAAGAAAGTGTTGAAAAATAATAATATCAAGTTGTTAGATAAATTATAAAATACGGAAAAAGAGCCAAATATCACATAATCAAAATTTAAATAGACTTAATTTTTTACAATAACTATAGTAATTACACATTTGGATAAAATTACTAATTCAGTAAATAGCAAAAAAGATTTACTATATGCTAAACTCATAATAATTTACGAGTAAATAGGAAGTGCGAACATGTATAATAATGATGTTAAAGAAGAAAAAGAAATTGAAGCAATTAAATTAATTGATTGGGCCGAAACCTTAGCTGATAAAGGAGAAGGGGATAAAGCTATAAACGAGTACGAGAAAGCAGCCCAAATTTATCTCGAAATCGGAGGTTATATCAAATTAGATGAATTATATATAAGAATAACACAACTAATTTCCCAATTTAAAAACAATATTCAAGCAATGTATCGCCTAAAATCGATAATCCGTAAAACTGAAGAATTAAAATTATACGAGATATCAGCAAAGTTACTAGTTCAATTAGGGAATTTATCTTTTAGAATGAAAGATTGGGAAACTGCTGGTGAAAGTTGGAATAAAGCTGGGGATTATTTTTATGAATCAGATCCTGAAGATTATAATAGTTTAGCTTCGATCCTTTTATTAAAAGCAGGACAATCATTTGAGCGGTCTTACATAACAAAAGATTTAGGTAAACAATTGATTTTAAAAGCGGTAATGAGAATCAATAAGTATGATGAACTATATCAACAAGAAGAAAAACAAGCACAAAACTTAATTATCAATAAAGAATTTGAAGCTGCTGCGGATAAATTTTATACTATAGCTACTTATTTTAAACAATCACTGGATAACTTAGGAGATTTATTAGATGAGACAGAATCTAAAGATACAGTGCTTAATACTAAAGCTAGATTTATTCATTTTGTCGCGGAATATCAAACCGTCTCAGCAATATGTCTAACAGCCACTAAAAATCCAAATTTCAAAAAAAAAATCGAAGACCTTGGACGTAATTCTATTGAACTCTTTAAAGAATCGATATCATTACTTAAAGAATATTTGAAAAATATAGAAAAGGATTTTGATAGGGAAATCATATTAAGAATTACATTTGACACAATGTTGTTAGCAATTATCCAAAGTATTCTAGGTGTTGAGGAAATAAATTGTACTGAATATCTCCTAAAAAATATCGAAGAAAACAATGCTTTAATTAAAGAGCTGAAAAAAAGTCCGTACTTCAAAATTGTAAGGAAAATTGAAAAAGCTGATTTAGCCGAGACTTTAAACGACATTAAAAAAGTAAATTTAGGGCATTTTGAAAAAATCAAAAATACATTAGTTTCTCACTTCCAGTGAATGTATTTCTCAATTAAGTGATTTCTTCATGTAAAAGAAGAAAATAGGAAGGTTAGAATTTTATTACTAATTGTTCGAATTTTAATTTGCTGATTTTTCGAACTCCGTGCTGACCAGAACAATAGTCACAGTAAATTAAATCCGCCTCCTGTAGTTTTTTAATTTGGGCAGATATGTTAGCTTCAGTCATGCCTAAAATTGAAGCGATATTAGAAACATCCAACCCTTCCTTTGAACTTTGGATTCGGTGAAGAATTAGGCGTCTCGTCTCTGAAGAGAGTGCTTTTGCAACCTTTTCGATCTGTTTGTCAGATCCTATTCCGATCAAACTATGATTTTTATCAAACATTTCTAATTCTAATGGTCCATGGATTTCTGATTTTTTTAAATCTGAATTTATTAATTCAGAACCTGACGAATTAGTTTCGCTCATTTCCATATAAATTTTTCAACCCTAAACAAATAATTTAGTCTTTTTTTATTTTGGAATACATTAGTACAAAATATATTTCGCCTTTTAAGTCTATTTCATTATTCATTTGATAACTTTTTACTAAAAAAGTTACTATTTACTACATTTTATACCATATAAGTTAGTTAAAAAAAGATTTCTCAAAATCGTTTACTCTTCAAGGTAATATTCAATTACTTGGAAATCATTCTTAATCTCTTTGATTCATGTTTATAATAAAATATAATTTTAATTATCTTAAAATATTGACCACCCCTTTTAATCAAATGGTTGTTTATTTAATATATCACATTATAAAACGAATTTAAAAAATAAACTAAATGTTATTAATGTCAAAATAATATAACAAAATTTTAAAACTGTTAATGGTTGTTTTAGGATCTGAGCAATTAAGCATCATTACTCAGATAAAACATTATATTTCTTCTGAAATAAGCGAAGAAATAAGAGATAATAATTTACCAAAAATTTCCCACTTAATTATCCCAAAAATACATTAATTAAAATACAAGAATTACAATAGTAACATATAAAGTTAAATGCATACAAAAACTACAATTGAGGAAATAAAAGGCGATCTTAAATGAGCAAAATTTATGAGTCAAAAAAACCAACTAAGGTAATTACAATTAGAATTGATGAAAAATTGAATGAACATTTAGACAACATGAAAGAAAGGATGGGTATCTCTAAAACTTATTTAATTAAAAACTATTTAGAGCTTTCCAAATACTTAATTAAACATAAAACAGTAATTCAATCGCTAAATGATCGTGATTTGGTTGTTGTTAAAAAAAGTTTTTTACGAAATTTAATTGAACGACTAGAAGAAAAGGAACAATTAAACTTTGGCGATAAATTAGCGAGGTCCATAAACGATATAGCAAGGATCTATGGTAAGCAAGAAGATTTACAGTATAAGATTGATTTTTGCGATAATTTAGGTTTTTTTAACAGTTTTTTTGACGATAATAATTACCTATTAACCACTAAAAAATTTGGTCCGAAAAAATTCGTTGAAGCTTTTCTATGGCGGTTATTTAAGCAAAAAGAGTTAAATTCTAATTATATTGAAGAAGAAATGAAAAGTAATAAGGGTTTACGCCAAAAATATAAAAATGATATTAAAGAGTTGGATATCTCGTCATCACATTATTCTTACGAATTCGCGAAAATTCCTAAATAACAGTAGAATCGAAGAAAAAAAAATCAATTTTTTTTAATAATTTCTTTTAAACCAAGGATGGGGATAATAATACTATTTGGCCTAAAGAGAAGTTCGTAATTTAATTCGTGCAATGTTCTTTCTATTGTAAAATAATTAATTAGGGTAAAATGAAGTTTAAGGCTTTTATCGAATATTTTTCCCATTAATTTATTCTCCCATAAATTAAGGAGGTTTAATGCTATTTCCAAAGTTTTATGTTTTTTAGTGATTTTTGAAGACTTTCTAAAATACAGACTAAAAAGGAATTCTGCAGGAACTTCAAATTTACCATTATCTACAATTACATTTTCAATGAAGTTAATTAATGTGTTAAATTTAATGTAGCTTAAAGATCTTAAAAAGCTCGCTAAATCCTTTTCAATGGGGAATCTTCCCTTCCTTTCTTCCCTAGAAAGTTGAGGATCTCCTTCAAAATCTATAAAATAGAACATGTAATCGCCTTTATTTTTGTTGTATAGAATTTGTTGAAAATGGAGGTCCTGGTGAACTGGTTGTATAGTAATCTGTTCAGCTTCAAATTCAGAACGAAATTTTTCGATAATATCCTTAATATCGAGTAAAATCGAAGTAATTTTAGGCGAATTATAAAACGCTCCTTCAGACTTTTTGTTCATATAACTCTGGATTTTACTTACCATAGAATTTAAATTATCCGTATAAATTTTCAAGTAATCTTTACTATCAACCATCTTTTTCGAATAAAAGGGATCATCTGTTAAGATTAAAGCCTTGTGCAATTTCTTAATCTGAAATCCAATTCTCTCAGAAACTTTTAATGATTCAACACAATGTTTTTTAATTATATTGGACATATCCTCTTTATTGTTAAGAAATGAATAGTCATCATTTTTTCTTTTAAAAACATCACGCATCATTTTATTAACCTCGTCCCAGTAAATGTCACCGAGATTTCCAATATTTGGAACATCTTCTAATATACCAATTGTTTCATTACCTTGGAGTTTAATGGTTCCATATATTTTGGGAGCATTTGGAAAATT
>Ga0114919_10000795_pt1 | contig 25055 bp, 21 predicted proteins | sample BlataG_FD_88682 | JGI IMG/M metagenome (GOLD analysis project Ga0114919, IMG submission 88682) | Deep subsurface microbial communities from Black Sea to uncover new lineages of life (NeLLi) - Black_00105 metaG | ecosystem: Environmental > Aquatic > Marine > Oceanic > Sediment | place: Atlantic... | reverse complement strand
TCTCCATGTCGAACCGGGTGTCCGGCTTGTCTATGCCGTACCTGGCCATGGCCTCGTGGAACTTGAGCCGGGGAAAGGGAGTCTCTATGTCCACATCCAAAACCCTCTTGAACATGTAGGCCATCATCCTCTCTACCACCGAGAAGACGTCATCCTTGGTGACGAAGGACATCTCCATGTCTATCTGGGTATGTTCAATCTGCCGGTCTGACCTCAAATCTTCGTCCCTCAAGCACCGGGCTATCTGGAAATACTTGTCGAAGCCGGAGATCATCAGGATCTGTTTTAGAAGCTGGGGCGATTGGGGCAGCGCGTAGAATTTCCCCGGGTTGACTCGGCTGGGAACGATAAAGTCCCTTGCTCCCTCCGGAGTGCTCCGGATTAGAAGGGGAGTCTCTATCTCGTAGAATCCTTCGTCCACCAGGAAATCCCTTACTGCTTTCACCGCCTCATGCCGGATTTTGATCTTGTACTGAAGCGGTGGACGACGCAGGTCCAAGTATCTATATTTCAGCTTGAGCTCGTCGCTGGCATGGGGTTCCTCCACAATCTCAAAGGGCGGAGTTTTCGACTCGTTTAAGACCGTCATCTTGTTTGCCACCACCTCGATCTCGCCGGTGGCCATGTCCGGGTTGGCCATCCCTTCCGGCCTCGCATTGACCTCACCTTCCACGCTGATCACGAACTCGGCCCTCAGGTGAGAGGCCTCGTTTATGGTCTTTTCATCCAAAAGGTCCGGCTTAAAAACCACCTGGGTTACGCCGTATCTGTCTCTTAAGTCTACAAAAAGCAGACCTCCATGATCCCGCCATTTGTGCACCCAGCCGTTCAGGGTGACGGTTTTGCCGGCATCTGCCCTCCTCAATTCTCCACAGGTATGTGTTCGCTTAAGATGTGTGAGCACTCTGTATCTCCAATCTCTGGTTCATTGAGTTGCCTTAGGCTGCGATTCTTCGCGTGAGAAGTCACCCTTCTACTTGTCTATCTTATCGTTTTCAATCTCCCTGTAAATTTCATATCCATATAGAAATGAAAGGGCAAGATATTTGTTCTCAGAAAAGATTCCCTTGACCCGGCGGAGGAACTCCTTTCGCCAAACCAGCTTACCGTGCATGTTGATGACATATATTCGGGCGTCATTATTTGCCCCAACGATCAGGTACCGCCCATTCCCGGAGAACAGCAGCCTTCTGATTCCCACGTCGCTGGGGAGCTCCGTTTGGAACACGGTCGAGCCATCTTCGGTTTTAACTAGCCTGATGAGATTACGACCTCCCAAAGCCACATAATCCGCCTGGGGTGAAAAACAGAATGAGCCGAAAGACAAAAGAGACGTATCTCCAAAAATCAACCCCGTTCCGCTCTTGTCGTACAGCCCAAGGGTGAGACCCAACAGCTTAGGCGTTTCCCCTTTCTCCTCAAGACGCGGAAGCCTTCCCACGAAAGAGTAGGTCTTGAAAAAGATGTATTCTCCGCTTGGAGATATAGCGATGTTTCCAAACCGATCCTGGTCCAATCTTCGCCGCCACAGTTCGGTACCACGTCGATCAAATAGTATAGCCCACACGTCGGTATTCGTAGGACGTAGCCCCAGGGGTCTTGTCGCACTTCCTCCGATCAAGACGGCTACATATTCTCCATCATCTGAGAAAACTACGCTGCCACCGGTGCTTTTGCCCCAGCCGATATCGTCGAAAATATGAACCGTCTTCACCTCTCCGTCGGGGCGGTGGAAATCAAGTGCTCCGTATTCGAGTCTGGCTCCAACTGCTGACCCATCCTTGTCCGAAATAAGTAATCGATATCCTGAAGCTGTTCCTTCCAGTGGGCCTTCGAATCGATATATCTCCTCTCCCTGGTCGTTATAAATCGTGTATTCTTCCTCCACGATGTAATTCATGGCGTCAGCAGACTTCGCAGTGTAATCGTGAATCACCACAAAGTCACCGCTACCGGATAGAATGGCCGTTTTTCCGGAGTATTTCCCTACTTCGCTAGGTTTAGTCGCGACAAGCGATTTCCGAGAGACTATTTTGCCGCTTTCGTCGAGAAACTGCACTTCTTTATCTTCAAGCACGATTACTTTGCAGTAAATATGCTCTTCGCCATCCTTTACGGCAGAACCGAATGCTATACCTCTTATCAACGCGTCGTATGACTTCTCTTGGACCTTCTCAAAGGTTACCTGGTTTTCTGTTGCTTTGACAGGTGTAGAACCATACGTGCCCATAAGGAAAAAGCCCAAAAGGCATACCATCAGCAATGCCCCTTTAGATCGGAGTTCGTCGGATAGGGCTTCGCCCATATTCGACCTACGACTCTCTTCATCTCTCATAAATAACTTTTCCTGTTCTTTTGATCTCACCCAGAAAGTCCAAGCCTTTGAAGTTTTTTACAGCCTCCCATGTTATGTGACCTCGTCACACCTACGCTTTCTCATAGGCTTCCAAAAAATCATCCCTTGAAATACCCGCTTGAGTGCAAATCGTTCTCAGCGTGGAAGCCTTTATCTTCGGGTGATTAGGCATGGTCAAAGGGGTTTTGTTTCCATTGGAATTCTCATGCACCATAGAAACATGCTCCCTTTCTCGCACGACTCGGAATCCGAGAATCTCCAATGCTTTGATCACCTTTCCCTTTGGGGCATCAACAGGGAATCTCCTCATCAAACCTCGACTCCCGTTTCAGCAATGAATGCCTCAAGAATCGGGGGCTCGACATCGAAAACCTCTTTTCCAAAAGTCTCGACATGGAAGCGAATAGCTGATTTCACGTCTGAAAGCGCCTCTTCGTAAGTATCTCCCTGTCCAACCACAACCCCCTTAAGCCCCAGGGGATAAGCTACATAACCATCAGGGTGCTTTTCTACAATAATCTTGAGTTGCCTCATCTGAGGGCCTCCTCTCTTTAACCACTGCTTCTCTTCATCTAAAATACGGCAACACTCTTTCAATTTCACACTTCGGTTCAGCTACTGATTCTCCAAAATGAATTGCTGTTTGTAGGTCCGAAATCCCCCGCCCTTCAACAGGTTCAGGGCAGTGAGCGAAGTCGAACTGCCAACGGCGGGGTTTTGGACAAGGGCTTGTCCGATAGGGCTTCGCCCATATCCGTCCTACGGCAATTCATCTTCCAAATTATTATGGGAGTCCCCTAATGAGGACTCCCTTGAAAAAGCCTACACAATCTTTCAATCTTGAAGAATGTTGCCACATAGTGCTCACGCCGGTCTTTATTCCATAAGCCTATAGAATATATCGGCTTAAATCCTCATCCTCCACTATGTTCTTGAGGGTTTTTTCCACCTTCTGCCTGGTGATCTTCACCTTCCTGGTCTTCACATCCGGAACCTTGAACATTATATCCTCTAAAAGTGTGGTCATCACCGTATGGAGCCGTCTGGCTCCAATGTTTTCCGTCCTCTCGTTGACCAGATTGGCTATTCGGGCGATCTCCCTGATGCCGTCATCGGTGAAGGAAAGTTCTACCCCATCGGTGGCCATAAGCGCAGTATACTGCTTTATCAAGGCATTCTTGGGCTCGGTTAAGATGCGAACGAAATCATCCGCGTTGAGGCTGTCCAGCTCCACCCGGATGGGAAATCTTCCCTGCATCTCCGGTATGAGATCGGAGGGCTTGGAGGCGTGAAAGGCGCCGGCAGCGATGAACAATATGTGATCGGTCTTGACCATCCCGTACTTGGTCATCACGTTGGTTCCTTCCACTATCGGCAACAGATCCCTCTGTACCCCCTCGCGAGACACGTCCGGCCCTTCCTTTGGTTTGTCGCCGGCGATCTTATCCAACTCGTCGATGAAGATGATGCCGGAATTCTCCACCCTCTCTATGGATTCTGAGATCACCGCGTCTATGTCCACCAACCTGCCGGTCTCCTCCTGGGTTATGATCCTTTGTGCCTCTGCTACCGTGACCTTTCTTCTCTTGGTCTTCTTGGGGAGCATGCCGGAGAACATCTCCTGGAAATTGACCCCCAGTTCCTCTATTCCCTGGGGAGAGAAAACCTCAATGATGGGAAACCTGTCGTCCGAGGCGGTGATCTCGATGGTTCTCTTGTCCAGCTTTCCCTTTCGCAATTGAGCCCGCAGTTTCTCTCTGGTCTTCTCCCACTTCTCCTCCGGGTTCTCCTCCGTTGGCTCAGGGAAGGAGAGAGTGGGAACAGTGTATTCCCGTGTGGGGGTCTCTGTTTTCTTGCGTCGAGGCTTGGGAGGCAGCAGGTAGTCTAAGATCTTCTCTTCAGCCAGTGAATCGGCCTTGGGCCGAACCCGATCCGCCTCCTCCCGTTTCACCATGCTCACCCCCAGATCGGTCAGCTCTCGTACCATCGACTCCACGTCCCGTCCCACGTAACCCACTTCGGTATACTTCGATGCTTCCACCTTGATGAACGGCGCATTTGACAGATTCGCCAGCCTCCGGGCGATCTCCGTCTTTCCCACACCGGTGGGTCCGATCATGATGATGTTGTTGGGCATGATCTCCTCTTTTAGCTCTCCCTGCACCCGCTGCCTTCTCCAGCGGTTTCGCAGGGCGATGGCCACCGATTTCTTGGCCCGATCCTGCCCGATGATGTATCTGTCCAACTCCCTCACGATCTGGGTGGGGGTTAATTCCCTGGGTCTCTCCTTTTCCAGGGAGTTCCCGCCTTTTGGTGCGTCTGTCGGCTGGGGTATGACTGAGTTTTTTACCTGGCTCATAGGTTATTTCTCTACCTCCTCCTCACTATACTCAAATATAACAAATTTCTGTATTTTTCAAACTCTTTATCTTCTGGAATTATGAACTTTTGTTTATCCACACAGCACACGTAAGGCCGCGGCGCTAATCTTCCATTGGGCCCATGTGACAATATGCGTACCATCGTAACCGTTTAATCATCAACGGGTTACAGACATCCGGGCTCCGGATCGGCAATGATCCAATATCCAGAGCTTAAGATCGCAACTCGTTCTCCTCAAAAAAACTACTGGAGTGTTGCCTCCCGCCTTTGGATAGAGCAAAAGACAGGTTCTCACACTCCAAAAAACACCGCGGACGCTAAAGTTCCTCGATAATTATCTTGTCGTTCGTATATACGCAGATGGAAGAGGCTATCTCAATCGATTTCCTGACCATGGCCACGGCGTCCAAGTCCGAGTGAGATTTCAAGGCCCTCGCCGCAGCCAGGGCGTATGCTCCTCCTGAACCGATGGCGACTATTCCATCGTCCGGCTCAATGACGTCTCCGTTTCCTGAGATCACCAGGGCGTGATCGTTGTCCAGCACGGCCAGAAGCGCCTCCAGCCTCCGCAGATACTTATCCATTCTCCAGTCTTTGGCCAGCTCCACCGCGGCCCTGGGGAGATTTCCCCTGAACTCCTCTATCTTCGCCTCAAACCTCTCGAACAGGGTAAAGGCGTCCGCGGAGGCTCCGGCGAACCCGGCTAAAATCTTGTCGTGGTACAGCTTGCGCAGCTTGTTGGCATTCTGTTTGACGATGGTCTCCTCTAAGCTCACCTGTCCGTCTGCACCTATGGCGACTTTGCCATTGTGTCTTAATCCGATTATGGTGGTCGATTTCATCATTTGAAACCTGCCTTATTCTGGGCCGAAGCCACAGTGGTCGACTTCGTTACTTACGCCCGATTATTCCATTTCCTTTGCCATCATAGTATATACTCAATTCTCAGCCCTGGGATGCGCTTTTTTGTAGATTTTCTTAAGCTTCTCGGTGGTCACGTGAGTATAGATCTGGGTGGTGGAAAGGCTTTCGTGCCCTAAGAGCTCCTTCACCGTCAAAAGATTGGCTCCTTTATCCAGAAGATGGGTGGCGAAGGTATGCCTCAACGTGTGAGGGGCAGTTCCTTTTTCCTCGCTAACCGCCTGGGCGTGCTTCTTGACTATTCTTCTCACGCTGCGGGAGGAAAGTCTTTTGCCAAATCGATTCCAGAAGACTGCATCGCCATCAGTTTCAGATAGGTCCTTCAAACATAGCTTGCGCCGATCCAGATAGCTCTGCAAGGCTTTCAAGGCCTCCGCCCCGACCGGAATAATCCTCTCTTTCTTCCCCTTCCCCATCACCCGGATCAGTTCGCCTTTGAAATCTATCGATGAAAGCTCCAGCTCGGAGAGCTCCGAGAGCCTCATGCCGGTGCTGTAAAAGAGCTCCAGTATGGCCGAATCCCTCAGGCCGGAAAGATCCTCCCGTGAGGGACGTCCGAGCAGCTCCTCCGTTTGAGCAATGGTCAAATAGGAGGGAATACTTTTCCCTCTCCTGGGTATCTGAAGATATGAGCCAGGATCCGTTTTCGTACGCCCTCTCTTAACTAAATACTTGAAAAACGATTTTAGCACAAAAATCCGGTGGGCGATGCTGCTTTGCTTCAAGCCTTTTCGTTTGAGGGATATCAGGAAATCGCGGAAAAAGGGTCGGGAAAGCTGGCCTATGAAATCTCCGCTTATGCCTCTCTTCTTCAGGAATTCGCCAAAACTCCGCAGAACAGACTCGTAGCTTATGACCGTATTTTTCGAAAAGTTCTTCTCGTGCTGAAGGTATTGAAGAAAATCGCTTTTCTCTGCCTCAAAGTTTTGCATAACAACACCGGATCGATTCCAGCTCATCACACCGCCCACATACGCCTCTCATCCGTTTAATCCGTCCGGACGGACGCCCCCAGGCGGGCCCGTATGGGCGTCTGGGCGTTCCATCCGTTGGCACGAACGGTACGGTTCATGCCGTTGACCGTTTAATCCGCTTAATCCTTCGGGCAAAGCCCTTCCTTCGACACTGAGTCTCAGGACGAAGTGCAGGACGAGTCCGTTGACAGCTTCGTAGCGTTGACCTCTTCGGTGCTTAGTGGCTGGACCTGTTCATGCCCGCACTTAACGCATTTCAGATACTCACCCTTAGCTTTGGAAGATTTCTCCACTAAGAACTTGGCATCGCACTCGGGGCAAGGCTGGTTTACCGGCTTATCCCAGGTGGCGAATTTGCACTTGGGGTAGCTGGAGCATCCAAAGAATATCCTTCCTCTTTTTGTCCTTCTCTCGATCAACGAGCCGTCGCAACCCTCCTCCGGACAGCTCACCCCGATGGAAAAAGGCCGGGTGAACTTGCACTCGGGGTATTTTGAGCAGGAGAGAAACTTGCCGTAACGGCTCATCTTTATCATCATGGGAGCTCCGCAGACCTCGCATTTTTCGTCAGACAACAGCATCCCATTCTCGTCGCCCGGCAGCGGCTTGGTGTTCTTGCACTTGGGAAAACCAGAGCAGGCCAAGAATTTGCCGTTTCTTCCCCAGCGAATGATCATGGGGCTGCCGCATTTTTCACACACCTCGTCGGTTTTCTGCTGAGTAAGCTTTTGGATACTCTTTTTGTCGTTCTCCACCTTCTCTAAATTAAGCTTAAAAGGGACGTAGAAATCTCTAAGCACCTTGACCCACTTCTCTTTTCCCTCCTCGATCTTGTCCAGCTCCTCCTCCATGCTGGCGGTGAACTTCACCTCGAATACGTCGGGGAAACTCCGGACCAGAATCTGATTTACCGTCCTTCCCAGTTCGGTGGCGAAAAGCCTGCGGTTTTTCGCCTCTACGTACTTCCTCTGCTTGATGGTGGAGACGATCTGGGCATAGGTGGAGGGTCGACCTATTCCGTTTTCCTCCAGTTCCTTTATCAGGGTGGCCTCGGAGAATCGGGGAGGAGGTTTGGTGAAGTGCTGTTTGGGGATTAACTCAAGAAGATCCAGCTTCTCCCTCTTCCTCAGGACCGGCAGTTTATTCTCTTCAGGCCCTTCCGAATTGTCTTCCTTTACCTCCTGGTAGACTCTCAGGAAACCATCAAACAGGAGTCGGCTCGCCGAGGCTCTAAACAAGTATTTCCCCGCTTCAATATCAACTGTTGTGGAATCGTAGATAGCCGCGCTCATCTGCGAGGCGACAAACCTGTTCCAGATTAGCTGGTAAAGCCTGTACTGATCCTTGGTCAGGTATCCCTTGATCTTCTCCGGTAGGTGGTCCACGTAGGTGGGTCTTATGGCCTCGTGAGCTTCCTGAGCTGCTTTTCTTGATTTGTAGCGCCTGGGCGTCAGCGGCAGGTACTCCTTCCCGTAAGTCTTGCCGATCAACTCGCTGGCTGCTTTTCTGGCCACCTCCGCCACCCTGAAGGAGTCGGTACGCATGTAAGTTATCAGGCCCGCACTTCCCATATCCCCCAGCTCCACCCCTTCATACAGCTCCTGGGCGATGCCCATGGTCTTTTTCGGCGAGAATGAAAGCCGCCGCGCCGCATCCTGCTGCAGGGAGCTGGTAATATACGGCGGATACGGGTTGCGTTTCTTCTTCTCTCGTTTAACCTCCGCCACCACGAACTCTTGACCGGTGATGTCAGCGCGGACCTCCTCCGCTTCCTTCTCGGTGGCTATTTCGAAATCTCCGTTGTCGATCTTCTCCAGCCTGGCAGAAAACGATTCCTTCTCTTCAGTCTCCAGAAGCGCGGTTATGCTCCAGTACTCTTTGGGCACGAAGCCTTCGATCTGCTCGTCCCTTTCGCAGATGATGCGCAGGGCCACCGACTGCACCCTGCCGGCGCTTAGGCCCTTGTAAACGGTCTTCCACAGAAACGGGGAGACCTTGTAGCCCACCAGCCGGTCCAGAACCCGGCGGGCCTGCTGGGCATTCACCCTGTTCATGTCGATCTTGCCCGCCTTCTCTATTCCTTCCAAAACCGCCTCTTTGGTGATTTCGTTGAAGGAGGCACGGAAGATCCTCGGGTTGATCTTCTCGATTTCCTGGGCAATGTGCCAGGCGATGGCCTCTCCCTCACGATCCGGGTCCGGGGCCAGATAGACTGCCTTCGCCTTTCGTGACCGGGACTTGAGCTTATCTAATATCTTCTTTTTCCCTTTTATTATCTCGTAGTCGGGGGCAAAGTCGTTTTCTATTTCTACCCCAAGTTTCCTCTGGGGAAGATCCTTCAGGTGGCCCACCGATGCCTCTACCTCAAACTCTTTGCCCAGGAATTTCTTCAGGGCCTTGGTTTTGGCAGGTGACTCGACTATCACCAGGTTGCTATCCACTCAGATCGCTCCTTATCCGAAAGCTTAATTCTCAGAGGTTCGAGGATATCAGGCAGGCGCCTAAGTTCTCTCCGGCCTCTCGAATCCCACCTTTCCTTTCAGCACATTGTTCATAGCCTCGGCGATGACCTTCGGCTGCTTTTCCTCCGGCTCAACTGTTTCCTCTTCCTCCGGTTTCTCCCTCAGCCTTTCCAAGTTCAACCTCCTGGCATGTTTGGCAACCACCAGAACCGCTTCAAACCGGTTGCTGTACCTCTTATCCAATTTCTCGCCAGCATCTAATTCCATCAGTTCCTCCCTTAGCTTTGTCATCCTATAGCAAAAAGGGTAAACGACATATCCTTAGGAAATCTTTGCCCGATCTGAAGAGAAGTTTCTGTTCTCTCGCTGCATCAGGAACCGGGCCATTTTAAATAAGCCAGTTGGCGATTAACCGATTCTCTCTTAATCGCGAGTCAGAACTAATCTCGCCTATGGATCCTGGCTTTCAGGTTTCTCCTTTGCCCTTTCTCCAACTGGCGTAATCAAACCGGCTGGATTTTAGCCTCTCCGATTCTATGATCTTCTCCACCGACTTCACCGCCTGACTTAAGTTCTTGTTTATCACGACATAATCATACTTCGACCGGAAGGCCATTTCCCTTAACCCCGTCTTCAATCGTTGTTTTATCTCCGCGGTTTCTTCGGTACCCCTGTGGGTCAACCTTCTTTTGAGTTCGCTCATGGATGGTGGCAGAAGAAAGATCAGAACGCTTTCCGGGTATTTTCTCTTCATGGCCATTCCCCCCTGCACGTCCAGAACGAAAAAGGCTACCTTGCCTTCCTTTTTTGCTTTGGTCACAAATCTCTTCAACGTCCCGTATCGGTATCCGTGCACCCAGGCCCATTCGACGAATTCCTTGTTTCTTATCTTCCTTTTGAACTCCTCCTCGGTGAGGAAGATATAGTCCCTGCCCTGCCTTTCTCCCTTTCTTCGCTTCCTGGTGGTGGCGGAGACGGAACGAACATAACTCTTGTGCTTTCTTAATATCCTCTCACAGACCGTGGTCTTTCCTCCTCCCGAGGGAGAAGACAGAACCACCAGGGTTTCCTTTCTCTTAGCACTCACGAAAAGTTGACCTCAGTGTTGGACTTAACGTTTCCTGCTCCATCCTGATTCTACATCTGTAGAATCGGCACTCAAGACACCTGAGATGCCTCAATTATGCGAAAAAGGCGATGGCAAAATCGCCTTTTTGGAATGACCACATCTGCGAATCTCGGTTCGTAACGGACAAGCTGTCTGATGTCAACTCAACACCTATCTTTCACCCTGGAACAGTTTGACTTTATATTCGCTATGCGTCATCCGTCATTCAATATTCTGCACCTATTCTCTCATCCTCTCGATCTCCTCTTTCAGGAAGATCACCTTCTCCAGGATTTCCCGTTGGTGAAGAACACCGAAGGGAGGCAAGAACTCCACAAGACCCCTACTCTTTTGTCTCTCTTTCAATATCCTCCAGCACTGTCTGAATCAAAGGCCTAACCGGCGGTAATTCGTTGTTTATTACCTCCCATACGATTTCCAGGTCAATGCCGAAATACTCGTGGATGAGTTTATCTCTCATCCCTGCCATCCTTTTCCAGGGAATTCCGGGATGTTCTGCTCTTAGGCTGTCAGGTATTTTCTTTGCTGCCTCTCCGATGACTTCCAGACTCCGTACAACAGCATTAATTGTCTTCTTGTCCTTGACAAAATCCTCAAATTGCATTCCGCTGGTAAAATCCTCCACTTCTCCGAGAGCTTCAACAATGTCCTGAACGTAATCCCCCAACTCTCGCCTCTTCATAAGAATGCAACCTCACTTAGGATGTGTTTCCCAATTCTTGGTTTAAGAGCTTTTTTTGACACAAGGTCTACTTTCCTCCCGATGAGGTCGCTGAGGTACTCTTCAAGCTCAAGAAACTTGAATAACCCTATGGGCTCTTTGAACTCAACCAATATGTCTATGTCACTTGTTTCCTCATCTTCGCCTCGCACCATGGAGCCGAAGATTCCTATTTCCTTGACTTTGAACTGCTCGGTCAAGATCCCCCTTTTTTCCTTCACTATTTTTGCTATCCTCTCGAGCGGTTTTGTTTCGTGCTTCATCTGATCTCTTCTTAGAGTTATTATTAAGGTGTCTGTTACCGACCAGAGATTGATCTTTCGCCCTGGAGTAAATCGACTTTGTATTCGTCATTCATCATGCGTCATTCGATGTTCTGCACCTGCTCTCTTATTCTCTCGATCTCCTCTTTTAAGAAGATCACCTTCTGCGAGATTTCAGCATCCGCAGTTTTGGATCCGATGGTGTTGGCTTCCCGGTTCATCTCCTGAAGCAAGAAGTTGAGTCTTTTTCCCACCGGCCGATCTTCCTTCAGGGCGGAGAGAAATTGCTGATTGTGACTTCTGAAGCGGACGCACTCCTCGGCCACATCACACTTTTCCGCCATCAGAGCCACCTCGAGCTCGATTCTATGCTGGTCAACTACCATGTTGTCCAGCAACTCTGCGATTCTGGTTTTAAGCTTTTTTCTGTGATTGTCTATGCTCTTTGGGGTCAATCTCTCTATCTCGGGAATCGTCTCCTCCAATCGTGCCACCCTCTCGGCTAAATCCTGCGCCAGCCTGGCCCCTTCTGCTTCACGCATTCGGTTGAACTCCTCCAAAGCCCGCCGGGTGACCTCTGAAACCACCTTCCAGGCCTTCTCCAGATCCGGCTCCTCCTTCTCCACCTTGACTAAATCGGGCAGGATGAAGAACTGATCCAAGCGAATGTCCCCGGACAGGCCATATCGTTCCTTGAGCTGCTTCATTATGTTGAAATAGACGTCGGCCGCCTCTTCGTTCAGCTTGGCATAAGAAGCAACCGGAGATGTCTCCTCCCAGCCTAAGGCGAAGCTTATCTTGCCCCGGCCGATGCTGGAGAGGATCATCTCCTTCAGTTTGGATTCTAAGGGGGAGAGTTGTTTGGGCAGACGGAATTGTATTTCGCAAAAGCGGTTGTTGACCGAGCTTATCTCCACCGTAGCCTTCAGGTTCTCCTCAACCAGCTCGGCCCTGCCATATCCGGTCATGCTTGCTACCATACGATTCTCCGACGATAAATTGTTATCATAGTCTATTACTCCCCTTTGTCAACCAAAATTTGCCCGTGGTCTGCTTCACGCGCCACTGACTCGGACGCTCCATCTGTAGGTCCGAAATGCCCCCGTACGGGGGGCTTTCGCATCAAAAGGAAAAAAATGTTATTGTCCGTCGGGTCCCCTGACCCGACGGGGTAAACTTGCCAGGTCAGGAGACCTGACAGGCACAGGAACAAAAGAGAAATGTCGGATAGTCCCCCTACGGGGGACATGTCCGACCTACAATCGATCTTACTCAACCGTGACGCTTTTGGCCAAATTTCTGGGTTGATCCACGTTACAGCCCCGCATCACCGCCATGTGGTAGGCCAGAAGCTGCAGCGGAACCACGGAGAGTATAGGGGTCAAAAGTTCTAAGGTGTGTGGAATAGAGATAACATGATCCACCTTCTCTGCGATCTCGTCATCCCCTTCCGTGGCCACCGCAATGATCTTCCCCTTGCGTGCCTTTATCTCCGCAATGTTGGAGAGGACCTTCTTATGCACCTTGTCCTTCAGGCCTACGACCACCACCGGCATGTTCTCGTCTATTAGCGCTATGGGCCCATGCTTCATCTCGGCGGCGGGATAACCCTCGGCATGGATGTAGGAGATCTCCTTGAGCTTGAGAGCGCCTTCCAGGGCAACGGGAAAGTTGAAGCCCCGGCCCAGATACAGGAAGTTGTTCTTCTTGTAGTATTTCTCGGCTATGGCCTTGATGTTGGCATCTCCCTTAAGAATCTGCTCCACCTGATCAGGGATCTTATACATGGCATCGATGATCTCCCGTCCCCTTTCCAGCGACATGGTTCTCATGCGGGCCAGAAGCAAGGAGACTAGAGATAAAACCATCATCTGGGAGGTGAAGGCCTTGGTGGACGCTACTCCGATCTCAGGGCCCGCGTGGATGTATACTCCGCCGTCACTCTCCCGGGCTATGGTGCTCCCCACCACGTTACAGATGCCCAGTACCGTCGCCCCTTTCCTTTTGGCCTCTCTGAGCGCTGCCTGCGTATCCGTGGTCTCCCCGGACTGGCTTATCACGAAGAGGACGGTTCCTTTATTGATGACGGGGCTTCTGTACCGAAACTCCGACGCGTATTCCACCTCCACCGGGATCAGTGCAGCATCCTCGATCATGTATTCGCCAACCAGGGCCGCATGCCAGGCGGTGCCACAGGCGGAGAGGATTATCCGATCTATCAGATGCAGCTCCTCATACTGCAAATTGAGCCCGTTTAAGCGTGCCGTTCCCTCCTCGTAATTCAGCCGTCCTCTTATGGCATTTCGCAGGGTGGTGGGCTGCTCGCAGATCTCCTTGAGCATGAAGTGGGGGAATCCCCCTTTTTCGATCTGATCCAAGGTCCAGGAGATCTCCTGAATTTGCGGGGTGACCTCGGTTTTGTCCACCGTGGAGATGACGAAGCTCTCCGGGTCGACCAAAGCCACCTCCCTGTCTTCTAAATAAACCACCTTGTTTGTATGTCTTAAGATGGCGGCCACGTCCGACGCAACGAAGTTTTCGCCCTTTCCCGTGCCTATCACCAGCGGACTCCCATGCCGGGCCGCCACTATCTGTTGGGGGCTGTCCTTGCACAAAACCGCTATGCCGTAAGTTCCCTCCACCTGAGAGAGCGCTGCCTGGGTGGCTTCCATCAGATCGCCGTCATAATATTCCTCGATTAGGTGAGCAAGTATCTCGGTATCGGTATCCGAGGTGAACTTGTGGCCTTTCCGGCCCAGAAGCTCCCTTAAGCTGCGATAATTCTCTATGATGCCGTTATGCACCACGGCGATGTTGCCCTTGCAATCCAAATGGGGGTGGGCGTTGAGATCGGTCGGCTCGCCGTGGGTTGCCCATCTGGTGTGAGCTATCCCGGCGGTGCTCTTGAACTGTTTGTCCTGAAGCAGAGCCTCAAGTGCGCTTATCTTGCCAGCGCATTTTTCAAATATCAGCCCCTGGTCCTCCAACAACGCTATTCCTGCCGAATCATACCCCCGGTATTCCAGCCTTTTCAGGCCCTCCACCAGAAGGGGAACCGCCTTCTCCTTGCCTACGTATCCGATTATTCCGCACATGTTCTGTTTGCTCCTCGACGACTGGGACCCAGTTCCCGCTTGCAATCTACTTGTTGAGTCTCCTTATTCGGGATGAGAAATACTCGTGTCCGCTTAAGAGATACGTCCTTTTCAACGGTTGAAAAGGGTTTTTCTTGCATCCTCGCCATGTCGTCCTAAACCCCGCAGTTCGCGGGAGATTTCGGACCTACGGAAACTTTAACTCTTACTGAGAATTCTCAGTCCATCTGCCACCAGTTCTGATGCTTCCCTTTTCGATTTTGCTTCTGCAATCACCCGCACCAGAGGCTCGGTGTTGGATTTCCTTATGTGAAGCCAGGAGTCCTCAAAATCTATCCTGATTCCATCAAGAGGATTCATCCTGCCGCGCGGAAAACTCCTCTTCAGCCTGACTAAGTTTGTCTCGAAGTTCCTGGTCAATCTCGCTTTTCTCTTGACCATGAAATATCCGGGCAGTTCCGAGAAGAGCCGGCTCGCCGATTTCTCGGATTCCGCCAGATACTGCAGGATCAAAGCCATTCCCACCAGTGCATCACGCCCATAATGGAGTTCCGGCAGGATAACGCCTCCGTTGCCCTCTCCCCCGATCACGCCTCTGATCTTTTTCAACTGCCTGGCTACATGCGCCTCGCCCACCTTGGTTCGATATACCCTGGTGTTGTATTCTTTGGCTATGTCATCGAGCATCCGGGAGGTGGAGATATTGGCCACCACCTTCGAATTGGGCTTGCGGCTCAACACGAACTTGGTTGCCAGTGCCAAAGTCGCCTCCTCACCTAACGGTACCCCTTTTTCTGAGACTATGGCCAACCGGTCCACGTCCGGATCGTTGGCAAACCCCAGATCGGCATTGTTTTTCTTTACGGCCTGACAGAGGGAGGTTAGATTTCGCGGAATCGGTTCCGGGTCATGGGCGAAATTGCCGTCCGGCTTGCAGTTCAACTCAATTACCTTGCAGCCCAAGGCCCTCAAGAAACGAGGCGAGATAACACAGCCCGCTCCGTTGACGCAGTCCAGAACCACCCGGAACTTCCGTTTCTTTATCTTTTGCACGTTTATGTGGCTTAGTCTCAGAACCTTTTTGACGTGCTTTTCAGTCCAGCTTTGGTCAAACTTAAGCTTTCCCAGCTTGTTCCATCCGCCGTGTTTTACTTTATCCTTCTCAACTAAGTCGGAGAGTCTTCTGCCCTCCCTTTCACTCAGGAAGATTCCGTCCGCTCCGACGAACTTCAAAGCATTCCACTGAATCGGATTATGGCTGGCGGTTATGATTATTCCACCGTTCGCCTTCAACTCACGCACTGCGATCTCGACGGTGGGTGTGGCACAAATGCCTAAATCTATGACCTCACATCCGGTCGAAAGTAGTCCGCAGACAACGGCAGCCCTGACCATCTCCCCGGAGACTCTGGTATCTCTGCCCAGCACCACTTTTCCGGATTGGCACAGCATCCCAAAGGCAGAGGAGTATTTCATCACCACATCCGGGGTCAAGCTTTCTCCCACCACCCCTCTGACTCCGGAGACTCCCACCATCAGGTTTTTACGCATAATGAAACCTTTCTTCGTCCGGGGGTGAAGCGGACACGTTTCTTCACCCAGTCTGCCAGGTTGACCACTATCCGATCCACCACCTCATCCGGTATGCCGTCGAAATGAGAGGATTTCTTTCGCAAGTCCACCTGATCGTTAACCGGGTCCACCACCACGAGCTTTCCCTCGGAGGTCAACGCTATCTCGGTGGAGAAGAGCTCCAATTTGGAGATGCGGGCAGCTTTACGCATGATCTTGATTATGTTAGAGTAAATCTTCTTATCCATGTCAAAAGGCGATAAAACGTCTGCAATCTTGGTCTGGTCATCCCACCAGCAGGGAAGAACTTCTCCGAACGCAAAGAAGACCCTGAACCATGCTCGGCGGTTATTTATCCGAACCGGCTCGACTTTCTCCTGCACCAGGTACTTATCGTCGGGAAATTGCTGTCGGGCTTGCTGAACGTCTTCCACGGTCCGGGCGTCAGCAACTACGCCATCACCGCACCCCCCGGAAGCCGGCTTGATCACGAAAGGTCTGACCATCTTGTCCAAACGGGCCGAACCCAACTCCGGTCGCTTGTCCCAGGCAGGGAGAACGATGGTTTTCGGAACCTGTATCCCCTGCGAGACGAGCTCCCGCTGCATCCGGGCCTTGTCGATCGCCAGGGGAAGTTGATCTGCATGGTTGATCATCTTCACGCCAGAGTCCAGCATCCCATCTACCAACTGATCGAAGGACTCCTCCTGATCGGAGGCCCGGTCAAAGAAGACTTTGAAGCACAGATCACCGCTCTCCATTCGATTAAGGGTCTCAAACAGATTATGCGGATGAATCAGATATGAACCGATTCCTCTTTTCCCGCACTCCGCATCTATCTGGTGGACAAAATCAGCGTCGTATTCCCAGCACCAGGCTGTAGCCAAATCATACGTTTCCAACGTCTCACCTCATCTTTGGATAGTTGAACGTCGATTAAGGATATTATACATCCAAAAAGAAAGCAAGAGCAAACTTTTGTTCCTACATAGACTATAATCGGAATATAAAGGCTCGGATTCACAGGGGGATTAGCTGGGATGTCTCTTCTCCGATTTAGTTGTCATAGTTCTTGATAAAAGAAAGTGTTTTCCTTGCTTAGGTAGCAGGGCATCGCGAAAACTCACCCCCTAGCCCCCTCTCTTCGCAAGAGAGGGGGAACAAAAGGGGGTGAGTCCAAAGAATCTGTTGGTTTTCTTCTTTGGAGTAGAACCGCTCGGATAGACTAAGACTCGCTTGCCGGGGGCTACTGATCTTGAATGGTCAGATATAATCAAAACCGGGGCGGTGAAGGCTGGGTTCACCGCCCCAATTTAATTTCGCTCTCCAGACCCGGCAGTCTTATGGAGAAGAATCTCGCTTTTTGCTATTTTTCGCCGCCCAGGATCAGGGGAAGCCCGGATTTTGAGCTTCCGATCACCACTATCTTGGCATTGGGGCTTTGGGCCAGCTTCTCGGTGGCCTCGATTCCCTTCCACAGAAGAAGCTTTTCAGTCAACCCCTGGGTAACGATCTTCTGGAAATCAGAGATCCCCCGGGCTTCGATCCTCTTTCGCTCTGCTTCCTGTGTTTCTCTGAGCAGGACAAACTTCATCCTCAGCTGTTCCTGGTCTGCGGCTAATTTCTCATTTATGGCTTCAGTTATCTTGGGAGGCAGCACCACGTTTCTTATGATCACGTTTTCCACATCTACGAACTTTTCGTTCAACACTATCCTGACTGCCTCTAAGATTTCCGAGGAGATGATCTCCCTTTTGGTGCTGTAAATCTCATCCGGCTTGTAGTTGCCTGCGATGCTGCGTGCCTCACCTCTGAGCACCGGACCGATTACCACGTCATAATAGGCAGGCCCCACCGTTATCTGAAGGCTGTCCAGTTTCTCTACATGGGGTCTAAACCAGATCGAGGTCTCCAACCCGATGGAAGCTCCGTCAGATGAAAGAACGTGCAAGTTCTCCAATCTCTCATCTGTCTGGGTCTTGTAGACGAAGATGTTATTCCAGGGAAGGTGCCAGTTGAAACCCTCCCCGTAGATTTTGCCCATCTGGGTCCCCCCCCGGAATTGGAAATATTTCACTCCGTGATGTCCGGAGGGAACTCGGGTGCCACAGCCCACCAACAGGGTGCCCAGGAGAGCCAGAATCAAGACGTTACGCTTGTTCATACCTCTCACCTCCTTTTAAAGGGTTTGTGTTATAGGATCGAGTCTTTATGGTTTCTTCACCAAGCCATGAAGGCTTGGCTACGCTTTAAAGGCTTTTAGGTTATATGGCAAATAATCAGGTTCTGTTCACCGAAATTCTCCGAGCGAAATAATTCCGGATTTGCGCTATCCCTTGTCAATTCAAAAGCTGCTTTATCTAACGAATTGGTTGATGCGCCCTCATCGCCAACCACGAAGGGAAAAAGAATCTGATCTTACATGCCGGGCAGACATTCACCGTGGTGACCGACTGCGAATCTCTGCTTAGCGTAACCTCAAGAAAATTTCAGGAGAGACTTAAATCTCCCCTGAGACAGATATCTTATGCACGCCGCCTAAATCAGCGTAGGACGAAAAGGCATAATCAAAGTGGTAGACTTTCCATGTCACTCCGAAACCTGCGGCAAAGCCAGCCAGGTTATCCTTGTCCGAATCGGTTTTGTAATTCTTGCCGAAGGAGCTCCAGCCCAACCTCAAGTAGAGAGGTTTCAGGGCGGTAAACTCTCCCCCCAAACTGAAGAAGATGTCGTTGTCAACCGGCTTGGCTGCATCCATCGCTACTGTGAGGGGCAGCTCTCGCATTCTATGAGAAAGGCCCACCTTGACCGACGCGGGCAACGGGTCCTTGTGCGATTTGGTGGCGCCCTTTAGCTGGACTCCGATATTCTGACCCGCCGCGCCGATGCGGGTGCGGCCGTCCCGCAGAAGATACAAAACTCCCATATCAAAAGCCAGAGCGTCAGAGTAGACGTTCTCTAATTTCTCATAGATAAGCTTTCCGGTCACTCCAAGATTCAACTGCGACCTTACCGTTTTGGCCACAGAAAGCGCCAGGGCCAAGTCTGCTGCCCCGAAAGTTCCCAGATTATTGCCGTCACCATCCGTCTTGTCGAAGGAACCATAGTTGAAATAGCAGACGGAAACGCCCAGCCTGGTATCTTCGCTGTAGGGATGCACGTATCCCAAAAACCCGGATTGGATATCGGTAATATAGTTGTTGTAGGTGGTGAAGAATCGTCTTGTCTGGATCTGAACCAGCCCGGCGGGGTTAAAAAACAGGGCCGTCTCATCGTCGGACAGCCCGACGAAAGCTCCACCCATGGCGGTAGATCGTGCTCCCACGTCTATTTTGAGAAACCCGTATGCGGTGGTGCCGACCTTGGAGTTGACTCCCCAGGCAGTGACCGAAATCGATAACACCAGGATCAATGCAGAAGTTACAGCTGCGACCGTTTTTTTCATCTCGAGTTCCTTATTCAAAAGCTTGATTCCTACAAACCATAAGATATTACCTGTCGGTGAATCTCTTCGTTTGTTATACTCCGCAAATTTAACTCCTGATGAGGCAAAAGTCAACGCTTTTAGAATCGACATCGGACGGGGCTGGGAACCCTTCGGGGTAGATCCTCAAGATAAACCCCGCCTACGCGGTTGGCTGGCTCCAGCTCAGTTCGTGGGGCGGACACCCTTTCCAACCAACATCCCTCTCTTGTTCCCTGTCCCCTAATCATGCCCCGAGAAGACTACCATCCCTTCACCGTCTTGTTCACGATGTCCTCTGCCAGCTTCTCGATGGCCCTCTCCTCGCCCATATCCTCTGTCTCATCCTGGGCTGAGTAGATACCCCAGCCGAGAAGATTATCCTCTTTCCAGACGATCTTCTTGTCCTTCTTCTCCTCAAAGCTGACCTTAACCCAGATCCTTGCTATGTATTCCTTTGGGTTCTCCTGCTCGTCGAAGGTGTGGGTCTCTCTGGTGTAGTTGGTGATCGTGCCACGCAGGATGGAGTCGGCTGATCTTTCGTTGACTACTTTCAGGGTATTGTCCTGCACGAACCTGTCGGCGATCTTTTCCGTGAGCGCCTCCCGCAGACCATACTCCTGGGTCTGGTTGTCAAAAAGAGGTATAGCTATGGTCTTGATTCCGGACAGCCCGGAGCCGGAAAAGGAGTAGACGCCACAGGCGGAGGTCAAAAGCAGTAGGCAGCATGCAGTACACAGTAGGCAGTAAACAGATCTTTTGCGTTCGTTTGGCATCTTCTTTTCGCGGAAAAAGTACGTTGCGATCATCAGTTACTTCTCCCTGATGCGATAGCGAATTATGGTCTTGGGGTCGGCTGCGCCCGGCAGTGTAAGATATTCCTCCTCATGGGTGCCTATAATCTCGTAACCGGCCTTTGCGACAAACTCCTTAAGGCGCTCTATGGTCGGTCCTTCGTTGGCATAAGACCCCAGGTGGAGAATCTGCGCAACCTTGCCGTAGTCCCAGACCTCGATTTTAACCTCGATGCCCTCCATTTCCTGCGGCAGCGAATCCACCGCATGGGGAATGGGCAAACCCCATATTCCGGTCCACTGCTCTCTTGGTAAGTAGCCAAGATCGGGCCAGCGGGCCCGCAAAGCCTCACGCGGGAATTCAATGCCCTTCTCCTTGTACATGGGGATTACTGCGTTGACGGAAGCAAAGATCGCGGGCACAGTCTTAGCGCCTGCGACACTGGGGTCGCCATGGGTGTAAACCACCGCCATCTTCTGGGAAGGCATGTCGAGTATCTCGGGTTGTGGCGGGGGAGCAACATATTCCTCAGTCTGCTCGCCCCCATTCCCGCATCCGAGCAACAAGACCAGCGACATGGCAATGCTAAATAGTAGTATATTCTTGAGATTGACTTGTGGCAACGTTACACCTCCTTAATGGTCCGTTGTTAGCTAGTTTGCCTCTGCGGTGAACCGCCTTCATCCCTCACCCCAATGGGGAGAGGGTATTCACGGCTTTCCAGCAATTTTGAACTTTGAACTGCAATTTTGCCCAGACGCCCATACGCCCTACAGGCCCGCTGGGGGCAAGCGTCTGCTTGCATTTTGCTCTTTGAATTTTAATCTTTCTCTCCCCGATGGGGAGAGGGAAGCTCCACAACCTCCCCTTCTTTTATCACCTGATCAACCAGGTTCACCCCGTAGTGATACGGAATCTCTCTGTAATCCTGCACATTCCAGATAACCAGATCTGCTTTCTTGCCCTTCTCTATGCTCCCCACATCATCTGCCCGCCCCACGGCATAGGCGGAGTTTATGGTCGAAGCCACCACCGCTTCAGCCGGGCTCATCTTCATCATCAGGCAGGCCATGCTCAATATAATGGGCATCGATTCGGTCATTGAACTTCCCGGATTGAAGTCGGTGGCCAAAGCTACCGGCAGCCCCTGGTCGATCATCTTACGCGCCGGAGGATATTCCTTCATGCCAAGGCCGAAACAGGCACCCGGTAGTAGCACCGCGATCACGCCCGCCTGTTTCATCATCTCGATTCCTTCATCGTCGATGAACTCTAAGTGATCCGCCGAGACCGCGCCCAGTTCGGCGGCGAGTTTTGAGCCGCCCAGGGCCGAAAGCTGATCGGCGTGCAATTTGAGCTTGAATCCATGGTCTTTCGCGGCACTTAGAATCCTTCGAGATTCCTCGATATCGAAAACTCCCTTTTCGCAGAAGACGTCACAGAAAACGGCAAGCTTCCTTTTGACAACCTCGGGGATCATCTTTTGAGTTATCAATTCGATATACTCATCCTTTCTGCTCCTGTACTCCTCTGGCACCTCGTGCGCGCCCAGGAATGTGGGGACGAGATCGATGGGGTGGAGATGGTTCAGCTCTTTTATCACCTCCAGCATCTTGATCTCGTCTTCTAGTGAGAGCCCGTATCCGCTCTTAGCCTCGATGGTTGTGGTCCCGTATGACATCATCCTGTCGAGACGGGGCAAGGTCAGTTGGATCAGTTCTTCTTTCGACGCCGCTCTCAAGCTTTTCACACTGGATTTGATACCTCCTCCGGCCGCAGCAATCTCCTGATACGGCCTCCCCTTCACCCTCATCTCGAATTCTTCTTCTCTGGTGGCGGCAAAAACCGGATGGGTGTGGCAATCAATGAATCCCGGAAGAACGACTTTGTCCTTAGCGTCGATAACGTTCGTCTGTTCGTCGATTTTGACCTGACCCAGAACCTCTTCAGTCTTTCCCACCGCGGAGATCCGGCCTTCAGACATCACGACGGCACCGTCTTCAATTATCCCCGGATCCTCCATATGTTCGCCCCTACGGGGACCTTTTTGATCAGACCGCATGGTCAGAACCTGTCGGGCGTTTTTGATTATCAGAGTGATTGATTTCATGTCCGACCCTTGATTGACGGGAAATGTAGGGGCGAATCTCTAGATTCGCCCCTTACTCCTGCTTCTTGCACGCTCATTCATCTGCCAGTCCATGGTAATCAAACATAGCAAAAACCGAGGTTAGGTACAATAGAAATCTGGATATTAACTCGGCGCTGTTTTCGGTAAAAAGATGTGCCGGCATGACCCGTTGGCTGCCCTAAAATTCGGTCTTGCCGGCACAGAATATATCTGAATGTTTCTTTTTCGATCAGCTTAACAGGAGGGTGCCGATCCTCCTTTGAAAAGATAATTGACCAAATAGACTACGTCCGCTACATTCACCACTTCATCGCAGTTTGCGTCCCCGGCCTCCATCGGCTCGGGCGCAAAACCACCCTTGTACAAGAAGTTCACCAGATATACCACATCTGCTAGGTCTATCACTCCATCCCCGTTGGCATCACCGGTAATATACTCTCTGACGTCGACCTCGTCCTCGTAGGGAATGTAGTTGTGCTTGGTGACGGTGACGTACATTGGTCCCAAAGTGGTTGGAGACGGGTTGAAGCTTACGTCCCCGGCAGCATCTGTATACCCGGTCAGGTAGACCTCATCGCCCTTCCACAGGCAGACGTAAGCTTGATTCACGGGAGTTCCTGTGGTCGCGTCGTCGACGTGAACCGCAAAGGACGAAGGTTCCGGCGGAAGCGAATTGGGATGAGCGACGATGAAACTGTCCGGCTCGTCGGTCCAGATGGGCATCTCCGGCTCGCCCAGCAGGTTAAAGGTCCAATGACAGTATTTGTAGGTGTCGTTCGAATGGCTGAAGTGATGTTTGGCCTCGACTAAGGTCTGACCAAGGTTGTACTTCCCCCAGAAAAACAGCCCTATCCACCACTGCTTATCCAGACCATTGGTTAAGCTGGCGACGTCACCGGCGTAATACAGTCCGCTGCGGGTGTTACCGGTGAAAGCCACCGCTGCCTGATTGGGATTGTAGATGACGAAGTGCTCGGCTATGCAGTCGTTGAAATCCATGTGATTTGGATGGCAGCCGGTGGAGACAACGATGGAGAGCTGGTCGTTGTTGTATAAAGCATCCACATCCGAGCTGACTATACCCCAACCGTGGTTTCGGTCTCCCGTGCCCATGTATTCGATCCCCGAATGATCGGCATGATTCACCAGATTTTGCCCGGCATTCAGGGCATTGATAAACTCGGTCCTGTGGATGCCCGGGTGACTATCGTATACCTTGGTAATGTTGAAGCGCTCCGGAATATATCCGAAGTCGATGCTCTCCTTGAGCTCTTCACAATGCGTGTCCGCGTCATAGTCCATTCCGAGAAGCAGGATATCCAAAGGATAGTCTGTTCGGGGAGGGTCCTTCTCGTATTTGAGCACCTTGTTCACAAACGTATTGATCTCGCTGGCGCTTCCCGCGCTAACTCTTCCCACAAACACCTCGTGAGTCCAGTCATCGTCGAAGTCAGAATAATACTGATCACTGGGCGCCACCTCGTCAGAGTACTCCCTGTAGCCGAAGGGAATGGTCTCGTTCTCGCCACCAAGCAGGAAATAGGTTGTTCCCCAGGCCGAGTTGACATCCATGATAAAGCTGCGAATCTTCTGCGAGTCCGCGCCAGCGTAATTGGAGTAGATCCAGCCGGTGGTGAACACCGTATCCTTGACACCTTTTTGCGTATGCCAGTTCGCTAACGGCTGAAAGCTTAAGGCATACAATGAAGAGGTGATGATCACGTGATCGAAGGGTCCGCCCGGGGGCGCCATAGACTTGTCCAGCTTGAACGCAGCGGTCAACTGAACCTCTTCCGGGTTTTCCACCATGTCTCTGGCCATCTGTTCATAGGTTTGTCTGTTTCGCTGTGAAGCGTTCGGCGACAGATAATCGCCGCATTCATAGCCGCCCGTTCCTTCGATGACCAGACTGATGGAAGTATAAAGCGTGAGTCTCTTCTCTCCGGCAACGTACTGCACCGGATAGAGCCGGACAACGGCCATTCCCTGACCGGCTAAATCTGTCTGGCGCACGAACTCCACCGGTTCTGAAGGGTAGGGTTGGATTGACGAATAGACTGCCAAGTCAGGCTCAATGAATCCCACTTCTTCATCTGGCGACCCGACCTTTCTTGGCGGCTGGGCAGGAAAAATGTCAAACCGACCCGGTATCTCCTCCTGCGTGGCGTTTGCGATCTGCACGCCCGTCACCGCCATCCCGGCAGGAAGTGCTATTCTGATCTCCTTTGCCGGCAGCATCGGTTTCCCCAGTTCGGCCAGATGACTCCCATCCTGCAGTCTCACCACATCCCACGCCATGGTCTGGTAGAATACCAGCTCGTCTGCGGAGAACTCGGCTGTGTAGCGAACCTGGTAGTTATCTTCAGCCGGGATCGGCTGGCCTAAGAATAGAAGAGAGATCGCGGCGAGCCACCCGACAATCATTAGCTTTGATCTTGTCATTTCTCTCCCCTTGTTTAAAGACATTATCGGTAGACTACAAACAGCATCTTAAGAAAACCCGGACGTCTGATTGACATCAACGTGATGCCCGGAGGTTTAGACAATTGGTACTGCAATGGACTTCCTTCTTTCAAGTCAATCCAAAAATGGACGGAATTCGTCCTCTTAAATATAATTTAGCAGAAAACCTCGGTTTGTCAACGATTTTCTGGTGGGTGCCGCGCGAACATTGTGTCAAGCTAATTGTGTAAATTGGTAGTTGGGCACATCCTGGGTTGGTTTAAGACATAAGCTATTACTCCATATATGATTCTCTCTGCGCTTTTGCAGTTATTGAAGGATCTCATGG
>Ga0114919_10000794_pt1 | contig 25069 bp, 27 predicted proteins | sample BlataG_FD_88682 | JGI IMG/M metagenome (GOLD analysis project Ga0114919, IMG submission 88682) | Deep subsurface microbial communities from Black Sea to uncover new lineages of life (NeLLi) - Black_00105 metaG | ecosystem: Environmental > Aquatic > Marine > Oceanic > Sediment | place: Atlantic... | reverse complement strand
CAGATCGGCAACAGCCAGTCGGACCGCATTTGCAGGTCTTCGTTGAGCGCTTTCATGGACTCGTAGTTGAAAGTGTAGCGTGCCTTGGGGCCCATTGACGCCCAGATCATGGTCTCGTGCGCGTTGGTGAAGCGGCGCCCCCGAAAATTCGGCATCGGGTTGGTCTTGCGCCAGATCACGTCGTTGAGTACCCAGAAATCCATGTCCTGAAGAATGGTGCCGACGCGGAAAATGTTGTGGTAGCTGCCGATCACCCACAGGCTGCCATTCGGCTTCAGCACGCGGCGGCAGGCGGTCAGCCAATCGCGGGTGAAGGCGTCATAGGCGCCGAAGCTCGAGAACTTGTCCCAATCGTCGTCGACGGCATCGACGCGGCTGTTGTTCGGCCGGTAAAGCTCGCCCGCGAGCTGGAGATTGTAAGGCGGGTCGGCAAAGACGAGATCGACGCTTGCTTCCGGCAAACGCGACAGCTCCTCGATGCAATCGCCGACAATGATCTCGTTGCGGGGAAGCGATGCTCCCCCGGTGTCCCCCACACCCATAATCCACCACTCTTTGTTACGCAGTACTGCACGCGCCCGCTCTGCGGCGAGACCGGCTGATGCTGGCGGACTAGGGTAAAGGTGGACTTAACCCGCCACAGGTCATGCGGGGACAGGCGGTGAAAGGAGGCGTGGCATGAGCAAAACCATCGTCATGGCGCATGGGGCCAATTGCGGCGGCTGGTGCTTCGACACGTTCCGCGAGGTCTTCGAGGCGCGAGGCTTTGCCTGCCATGCGCCGGATCTGATCGGCCACGGCGCGGAAAAGGAGACGGGGCAAGGCATCCTGGGGAGCGTCGGCATGGCCGACTACCGCGCGCAGATGGCCGCCTTTGTGAACGCGCTGCCCGAGACGCCCATCCTGCTCGGGCATTCCATGGGCGCGATCATTGCCCAGCAGCTCGCCGCCGATGGTCTCGCCGAGAAATTGGTTCTGCTGAGCCCGGCGCCGCGCGCCGGCATCGTGCCGCCCACCGATGCGGAGAGGAATCTCTGCCAGGACTTGATGACGATCGGTCCGTTCTGGACGCGCGCGCTCGATCCGAATTTCGATCTCGCCTGCTTCTACACGCTCAACCTTCTGCCGAAGGCGGAGCAGGTCAAAGTGTTCGATCGGTTCGGGCCGGAGTCCGGCCGCGCCCTGTTCGAGACTTTCTTCTGGATGTTCGATTCTACCGGCGCGACGGCCGTCGACACGGCGGCGGTACGCTGTCCGGTCCTATGTGTGTCGGGTGCGCAAGATCACATCGTGTCGTTGGAGACCGCGAAGGCGACGGCCGACCCCTATGCCCAAGCCGAGTTCTGGACGCTGCAAGATCAAGCCCACATGCTTCTGATCGAGCCGGGCGCAAAAGAAATCGCTTCCCGCATTGCGGATTGGCTGAGTTAGCTAGTCGTCGACGACCGACATGGCCTCGCCGCGCTTGGCGAGAATGCGAATGGCCCGGTCGATGGGCGCGAACGAGCGTCGATGATGGGTGCACACGCCGTGCTCCTTGACGGCGCGGGCATGCTCCGGTGTGCCGTAACCCTTGTTGCTCTCCCAGCCATAGCGGCGGTAGCGCTTGGCGAGCTTCACCATGATGCGGTCGCGTGTGACCTTGGCAATGATCGAGGCCGCCGCCACCGATAAAGACAGGCCGTCGCCGCCGACCACCGCGCGTGCTTTGCCGGGAAAACGCTTCGGAATGAGATTGCCGTCGATCAACGCCGCGGCCTGCGGCACCTGCAAGCAGCGAAATGCCGTGCGCATGCCCCAGAGGCTCGCCTGCAGGATGTTATCGCGGTCGATGCGCCCGACATGGCCAATGGCGATGGCGACACAAGACGTCGCCATGATCTCTTCGTAGCGCTCCTCGCGGGCTTGTGCCGTGAGCAGCTTCGAATCGTTGAGCCCTTCCGGGATGCGGTCGGGATTGAGAATCACCGCCGCCACCACCACGGGCCCCGCCCAAGGCCCGCGCCCGGCTTCGTCGATGCCGGCGCAGGGCAGCCCATGCCAATCCATCATCTCCGTCTCAAGCTCGAAGCTCGGCACGCGAGGCTCTGGCAAAGATTCGGCAGGCAGTCCCATGGGAAAGGACTTTCCAACAAAGCGCACGGGCTTTGCAACTCCCCGCTGGGGAGGGGAAGCAGGGCTGTGGAAAAGAAGCTTAGAGCAGGTTGAGCTGCTGACCGGCGCGGGCCGGCGGCGTGAACAGGTCGGTGCGCAGCTCGTGGCGCCGGTTCAGGCCGAGCCGATCGGCCGCCATTTGGAACCGGCGGCCGATCATCCAGGCATAAGGCCCGTCACCTTCCATGCGCTCACCCCATTTCGAGTCGTAGAGCTTGCCGCCGCGGGACTGACGCATCAGCGACAACACCCGGTTGGCCCGATCCGGACAGTTGGCCTGCAGCCACTCCGTGAACAGATCGCCGATTTCGAGCGGTAGCCGCAACAGCACGTAGCCCGCCTCGGCCGCGCCGGCGGCCGCCGCGCGCTCCAGAATGCGTTCGATCTCGGCGTCGGTGAGCCCCGGAATGACCGGCGCCACCATGACGGAAGCAGGCACGCCGGCGGCGCTGAGCTTCTCGACCGCCTCGATCCGCTTCTCGGGCGTCGAGGCGCGCGGCTCCATGGAGCGGGCCAGCTTATGATCGAGCGTGGTCACCGACAGCGCCACCTTGACCAGGCCGCGCTCGGCCATGGACTGCAATATATCGAGATCCCGCAGCACCAGCGCCGACTTGGTGACGATGCCCACTGGGTGATTGGCGGCGCTCAAGACTTCGAGGATGCGCCGCATGATGCGGTAGCGGCGCTCGATCGGCTGATAGGGGTCGGTATTGGAGCCGATGGCGATCATCCGCGGCCGGTAGTTCGGCTCGGCCAGCTCGCGCTCCAGCGCCTGGGCGGCATTGGTCTTGGCGAACAGCTTGGTCTCGAAATCGAGCCCCGGCGACAGGCCGAGAAAGGCGTGCGTCGGCCGCGCGAAGCAATAGATGCAGCCATGCTCGCAGCCCCGATAGGGATTGATCGAGCGGTCGAAGCCGATATCGGGGGACTGGTTCTTGGTGATGATGCGCCGCGCCGGCACCTCCTGCACCTCGGTCTGCAGCGCTTCGAGCTCGGCAAGCGAGTCCCAGCCGTCGTCCACGGGCTCATAGGCGCGCGGCTCGAACCGGCCAGACCGATTGGTCTGGGCGCCCCGGCCGTGACGGCGGCCATAGGCAACGCCGCCCGCGTCGTGCGAGAGACTGTCGGAATCGCCGGACTTTCTGAGGGCTACGCTCATGCCATCCATATAGGGTGCCGAAGAGAACAAATCAAGAACATAGCTGATGCGCTGCTATCTGACGATTGCCGCAAGTAAGGCAAACGCTATAGTCCGCCCATGATTTCCGTGGTCATCCCCACTTTTAATGCCGCGCCCACTTTGGTTCATGCGCTGGCCCCGCTGGTGCCCGCCGTGGTGGAGGGGGTGGTGCAAGAGGCCATCATCGCCGATGGCGGCTCGACCGACGATACGCGGGTCCTCGCCGATGCGGCGGGAACCCATATCGTTGACTCGGCCCGCGGGCGTGGAACCCAGCTCGATGCCGGCGCCGCCATCGCCCGCGGCGATTGGCTCCTCTTCCTGCATGCCGACACGGTGCTCGAGTCCGGCTGGGCCGAGGAGGCCGATGCCTTCATCGATCGCGTGGAGAGCGGACGCCGCCGTTCCGCGGCCGCCTATTTCCGCTTCGCCCTCGACGATGACGGGTTCATGCCGCGTCTCGTGGAAATTCTCGTGGGCTTGCGGTGTCTTCTTTTCGCGCTGCCCTACGGCGATCAGGGTCTGCTGATTTCCTGCGCGCACTATACCCAACTCGGCGGGTTCCGGCCGCTGCCGCTGATGGAGGACGTGGATCTCGTCCGCCGGCTCAAGCGGCGCGAGCTTGTCGGCCTCAAATCGCGCGCCGTGACCAGCGCCAAGCGCTATCGCAGCGAGGGCTATGTTTCGCGGAGCTTCCGCAATCTCGGTGTGATGCTGCTTTATTATCTCCGCGTGCCGCCGCGCGTCCTCGCGCGCTTCTATGGCTAGGCCGCCGCGACGCCTCGCCCCCTCCCGTACCTTCGCTCAGCACCTGATCATCATGGCGAAGCGTCCCGTCGCGGGCGCCGTAAAACGCAGGCTCGCGCGCGGCATCGGCGACGTCGCGGCACTGCGCTTCTACCGCACCACACTCACGCATACGGTCGTGCGGCTTGCCGCGGATGCCCGCTGGCGGACTTATCTTGCGGTCACGCCGGACAGCGCGGTGACGGCGCCCTGCTGGCCAGCGGTGCGCTACCTCACGCGCGTTCCGCAAGGGGAGGGCGATCTCGGCGCCCGTATGCAAGCCCTGTTCGACCGTCTCCCACCGGGTCCCGCCATTATCGTTGGCAGCGACATACCGGCCATCCGTCCGGCGCATGTCGCGCAAGCTTTTCAGCTGCTCGGGCGCGCCGACGCCGTGTTCGGGCCCGCCCAAGACGGCGGCTATTGGCTTGTCGGTTTAAAAAAATCCGTAAGGCAGTTTTTTCCGTTCACCGATGTGCCGTGGTCGACGGACCGAACGCTGGCGGCAACACGCGCCAATCTGCCTGGCCGAATTGTCGCGTATGCTCCGACACTTAGCGATGTCGACACGGCGCAAGACTATCGGCAGGAGCGCGTGCGTGCCGAGCGGCTTATAGATCGCTCTGATCTGCGGTCGAGGTCAACCACGTCTTCGACAGCTGCTACGTCCCGCGCGAGCTCTATGTCACCGGCGAGCTCGATGCGCGAAACCGATGACTTCTGACGTTGATTAGAGAAGCTCCTGTGCGCTTCTACTTGGCTGGCGCCTTCGCCTTCTTCTTCTTTTTGCTTTCGGTGAGGCGCGGCATGATCTCGATGAAAGAGCAGGGGCGGTGCCGGTTATCCAATTGGAATTTGAGGATGCCTTCCCAGGCGTCCTTGCAGGCGCCCGGCGAGCCTGGCAACGAGAAGATCAGCGTGCCCTTGGCGAGACCGCCGCAGGCGCGGGACTGCGCCGTCGAGGTGCCGACCGTCTGATAGCTCAGCATGTGGAACAGCGCGGAGAAGCCGTCGATCTCCTTATCGAACAGCGGGCGCACCGCTTCCGGCGTCACGTCGCGTCCGGTAAAGCCCGTGCCGCCCGTGGTGATCACCACGTCGACAGTCTTGTCCTTGATCCACTTCTTCACTTGCTTGCGGATCTCTTTCTCGTCGTCCTCGACCACCGCGTGGTCCGCCGCCTCATGACCCGACTCCCTGATCATCCGGATTAGAAACGGTCCCGACTTGTCGGTCTTCTCGGTGCGCGTGTCCGACACGGTCATGACGGCGATGCGAACGGGGATGAAGGGGCGGCTCTCGTCGATGCGCGCGGTCATGATCTTGTTTCCTCCAGCCTTGCCTTCAGCATGAGCAAGTCGCGCCAAGCATAGCGCTTCTCCTCCGGCTTGCGCAGGAGATAGGCGGGATGCAGCGTCGCCAGCGTGGGAATGTCGCGGTCGCCGCACTGATAGATCTTCCACTTGCCGCGCAGCCGCATGATGCCTTCGGTCACGTTGAGGGTGGACTTCGCCGCCGCGCCCCCGAGCAACACCATCACGTCCGGTGCAAGGAGCTCGATCTGGCGGGCAAGAAACGGCGCGCAGGATTCGATCTCAAGCGCCGTCGGCGTGCGGTTGCCGGGTGGGCGCCAATAGATCGTGTTAGTGATGTAGACGCTGCTCTCGTCCAGCCCGATGGCCGCCAGCATACGGTCGAGCAGCTTGCCGGCGCGCCCCACGAAGGGCTTGCCCTGGATATCCTCGTCGCGGCCCGGCGCCTCGCCGATCAGCATGATCTTGGCGGTATCGCTGCCGCGCGAGAAGCAGGTGTTCTTCGCCGTGCGCTTGAGCGCGCAGCCCTCGAATTGAGCGACCAGCGCCTCGAGCTCGGCCAGTGTCGTGACCTGATCGAGCGAGGCGGGGCTTGACGAGGGGTCCGCGCTCCGGGCGCGGGGGTCTGAGCGGTTAGCGCGGGGTTTTTCAAGTGTCGCGCGCGATTTGGCGGGGGTGTCGGCGCGCGCTTCCGGGCGGGGCTCCGGCGCGGCCGCGAACCGGTCGACGGCCACATCCCCGATCGCCTCGTCCACGCCCATGGCCTCGTACCAGGAGAGCAGGCCGGCGGCGGCTTTTGCTTGGCTTCCAGTCATTTGCGATGCCCGTGTTGATCCTCTATTTGTCAGTGCCCGGCCCCGCCGGGCCATTGATAGCGCTGGGCGTCATTGATCTTATCACCGATTTGCCGTGGCCGCGGGCGGGCGGAGCACGGTCGGATAATAAGGAATGGAAAGGGCGGAGATGAGCGAGCAAGTCGAACGGGAAACCATGGAGTTCGATGTGGTGATCGTCGGCGCGGGCCCCGCAGGCCTCGCCGCGGCGATCCGCCTGAAGCAGCTCGCCGCTGAGAAGGACACGGAGATCAACGTCGTCGTCCTGGAGAAGGGCTCCGAGGTCGGCGCCCACATCCTGTCCGGCGCCGTGCTCGATCCGGCCGGGCTCGACAAGCTCATTCCCGATTGGCGCGACAAGGATGCGCCGGTCAAGGACGCGGTCAGCGAAGACCACTTCTATTATCTGACGTCGGAGACGGGTGGCGTCGGCCTGCCCACCATGTTCATGCCGCCGCTCATGAGCAATCACGGCTGCTACACCGGGAGCCTGGGCAATCTCACCAAATGGCTCGGCGAGCAGGCGGAAAGCTTGGGCGTCGACGTCTATCCCGGCATCTCGGTGATCGAGGCGATGATCGGCGCGGACGGCGAGGTCGAGGGCGTCATCACGGGAGACATGGGCGTGGCCCGCGACGGCACGCAGAAGGAGTCCTACACGCCCGGCATCGCGCTGACCGGCAAGTACACGCTGCTCGCCGAGGGCGCGCGGGGCTCGTTGTCGAAACAGCTCATCAAGAAATACGATTTGGACCGCGAAAGCGGCACGCAGAAATTCGGCATCGGCGTGAAAGAGCTATGGGAGATCCCGGCGGAGAAGCACAAGCCGGGGCTGGTGCAGCACACCATGGGCTGGCCGCTCGCGGACAACACCGGCGGCGGCTCGTTCCTCTACCATTTCGGCGACAACCTGGTGTCGGTCGGCTTCGTTGTCCATCTCGATTACGCCAACCCCTATCTGAACCCGTTCAAGGAGCTTCAGCGTTCCAAGCATCACCCGCGCATCAAGCAGCATCTCGAAGGCGGCAAGCGTATTGCCTATGGCGCGCGGGCATTGACCGAGGGCGGCTGGCAGGCCATTCCGCAGCTCGCCTTTCCGGGCGGCGCGCTGATCGGCTGCTGCGCGGGCTTTATGAATGTGCCGCGCATCAAGGGCTCTCACAACGCCATGCTGTCGGGGATGATGGCGGCGGAAGCGGCGTTCGAGGCCATTCAAGCGGGCCGCGCGCGCGACGTGCTCGAGGCCTACCCGGAAGCGCTCAAACAAAGCTCGCTGGCCAAGGAGCTCAAGAAGGTCCGCAACGTGAAGCCGCTCTGGTCGCGCTTCGGCACAAAGCTGGGCGTAATGTTGGGCGGCATAGACATGTGGCTCAACACGATCTTTCCGTTTCTCGGACACACGCTGGAGCACAAGAAGCCGGACTTTGCGAGCTTGGACACGGCAGCGGAGTCGAAGCCCATCGATTACCCGAAACCCGACAACGCGCTCTCGTTCGACATTCTCTCCTCGGTGTTTCTGTCGAACACCAATCACAACGAGGACGAGCCAGTTCATTTGGTGCTTGCCGATCCCTCGATCCCGATCGAGCAAACGCTGCCCGAATATGCCGAGCCGGCGCAGCGCTACTGTCCGGCGAATGTCTATGAGGTGATCGAGGAGGGCGGCACGGTGCGCTTTCAGATCAACGCGCAGAACTGCGTCCACTGCAAAACCTGCGACATCAAGGACCCGCCCCAGAACATCACCTGGGTGCCGCCGGAAGGGGGCGAGGGGCCGAACTACGCCAATATGTAGTCCCCGAGGTTTCGCTATCCCCGCGGCGTTCGATTGGTATGCAATAGGGCCATAAACGCGCCGTGATTCGCCCCCAAAACCTTTATGGTTTGCAGGGTTGTGAAAAGCACATACCCTTGCTTCGGGGATAGGACGAACCAAAACTTGGGGCGGTGGACAACCGGGCCAACATCATGATGACTTCAAAAAGTGGCACACCGCGCAAATGGGCGTGGCGGTCTCTTCTCCTTGTTGCGATTCTCGCGGCGCCTGCCGCGTATTCCGAAGTAATTCCCAACGATCCGAATGGCCCTGAAGCTGGCACGCTTCTTGGGAATTACCTCGCGGGCCGCGTCGCCCGCAGCAGCCATGACACCATCGCCGCCGCCGATTACTATTCCAAGGCGCTGGCCGGCGACCCCGACAATGCGATCATTCTCGAGCAGACTTTCCTCCTCGAAACCGCCGCCGCCCATTGGGATCGCGCGACCGAGCTGGCTCAGGATCTGATCCGGGTCGAACCGTCGCACCGCATCGCCCAGTTTCTGCTCGGCCTCGAGGCCTTCAAGCAAGGGGACTATGAGGAGGCCGACGAACACTTCGCCGCCGCCCGCCAAGGCCCCATCGCCGACCTCACCTCGACACTGGCCCGCGCCTGGGTGCAGGAGGCCGAAGGTGAGCACAGCGAGTCCTTCGCCACACTCGACACCCTGAGCAGCGCCGACTGGGCCCAGTACTATCAGCGCTATCACCGGGCGCTGATCGCCGACATCGCCGGACGCCACCAACTGGCGCGTCAGTCTTATACGCAGGCCTTCAAGCGAAGCCCGACCACGCTCAGAGTGGCCGACGCGTATGCGCGCCATGCGGTCAACGCCAATGACCGTAAGCTCGCCATCGAAACCATCAAGGCGCATATGGCCAAGGCCGCGCCGCATCCGCTGTCCGAGGCGCTGCTTCAGAAGATCGAAGCCGGTGAGACGCCGCCGTTGCTCGCGGCCAATCCGAACGACGGTCTAGCCGAGGTATTCTACGGCATCGGCGATGCGCTGGCCGGTGAGGGCGGGCTCGACATGGGCATCGTCTTTCTTCAATTCGCCATCTATCTCAAGCCGGACTTCCCGCTCGCCTATATCGCCCTCGCCGAGGCCTACGAGACGGCGAAAAAATACGATGCCGAAATTGCCGCCTTCGATCGGATCCCGGAAGACTCGCCCCTCTGGGTCAACGTGCAGATCCAGAAGGCCTTCGCGCTCAACTCGCTGGAGCGGGTCGATGCGGCCAAGGCGCTGCTCGAAAAGATCATCGCCCAAAACCCCGACGACATTCGTCCCCTCGATGCGCTCGGCAATATCATGCGCGCGCATGAGCGCTATGCCGAGGCGCTGGAGTACTATTCCCGGGCGGTCGCTCTAGTCGACAAGCCGACCAAGGAAAACTGGGCGCTCTATTATTCGCGCGGCGTCAGCAACGAGCGGCTCAAGGATTGGCCTGCTGCCGAAGCCGACTTCAAGCAGGCGCTCGAACTCGCGCCGGACGAGTCGTTGGTCCTCAATTATCTCGGCTATTCCTGGGTCGATCAGGGAATGAACCTGAAACAAGCCATGGACTACATCCGCAAGGCCGTGAAGCTGAAGCCGGATGACGGATATTATGTCGATAGCCTTGGCTGGGCCTATTACAGGCTCGGCAACATGCCGGCGGCGGTCGAGCATTTGGAGCGCGCGGTCGAGCTTCGGCCCGACGATCCGATCATCAACGACCATCTGGGCGATGCCTATTGGCGCGTCGGCCGCACGCTTGAGGCAAAGTATCAGTGGGAGCAGGCTTTGACGCTGGATCCCGAGCAAGAGCAGATCGACACGCTGAACGGGAAAATTGCCTCGGGGCTGGAGGAGACCACCCAGACCAAAGCCGCGGCGGGCCCTGGCCATACGGACCAGAAGACCTCGCAATAGGCGCGCTTCGCGACATCGCCTGGGCCAAGCTCAACCTTACCCTGGAGGTTCTCGGACGGCGCCCTGACGGCTTCCATGCGTTGCGCAGCCTCGTTGCCTTCGCCGGCGTCGGCGACACCGTCGAACTCTCACCGCAAGACGGTCTCGATCTTCGGGTCGAAGGTCCCTTCGGGCCGGCTCTCGGCGCCACCAATCTCATCATAGAGGCGGCGCGGGCAGCAAAGGCGCTACGGCCGGGCCTGACGGTGGGGCGCTTTCGCCTCGTCAAGATACTCCCTGTCGCGGCGGGTATCGGCGGCGGCTCGGCGGACGCGGGCGCGGCGCTGCGTCTAATCGCGCGCGCCAATGACGGCGCCCTGACAGACGCAGAAGCCTCGGCACTGGCGCCGGAGCTAGGCTCTGACGTCGCCGTATGCCTCAAGAGCAAGCCGGCAGTTATCACGGGCCGGGGCGAGATCGTCAGAGCTGTGGCTGGCTTTCCCTCTTGTGGCGTCGTGCTGGTCAATCCAGGCGTGCCGCTGGCGACTGCCGAGGTTTACGGCGCACTGGATGCCGCACCGCTTGGCGCGAGCCCCGCCGACACGCCGCCTCTCGACTTCGCCGGTGATTTCTACAGGCTCATTGAGTATGCGAGCCGATACGGTAACGACCTGGAACAGGTCGCCATACGTCTTGCGCCAGAGGTCGGCAACGTACTTGCGGCTTTGAGCGGGCTGGAAGGAGCCCGCCTTGCGCGCCTCTCAGGCAGCGGGGCGACGTGCTTTGCCGTATTTGCAACGCCGCGCGAGGCGCACCGTGCCGCCACCAGTCTTGCCCAACGCGAGCCCGATTGGTGGATCGCCTCGGGCATGCTCGGCGATCCGGCGTCCGCTTAAGGTTTTAGAACGGGCGGTCGACCGAAAACTCGATGGCTTCGAGCAGGGCCGACTTAATTTCTTCGTCCGGGAAGATGGCAAGAGCATCGCGGGCGATCGCGCCGTAATGGCGCGCCCGCTCCATGGTATCGGCGAGCGCGTTGTGCTGCGCGATCAAGTCGATGGCCTTGTCGAGGTCGTCCTCGCGAATCTCTCCCGCTTTGACGGTGCGCTCCCAGAACGCACGCGCCTCGGTGTTGCCGCGCCGGTAGCTCAGGACAACGGGCAGCGTGATTTTGCCGTCACGGAAATCATCACCCACGCTCTTGCCGAGGGTCGATTGCTTGCCCGAATAATCGAGCGCATCGTCGACCAGTTGGAAGGCAAGGCCGAGATTGCGGCCATAGGAGCGCAAGGCCGCGGCCTCCGACTTCGGCCGCTCGGCAATCACCGCACCCACTTCAGAGGCGGCGGCGAATAGCGCCGCGGTCTTGGCGTCGATCACCGCAAGATAGTCGTCCTCCGTGGTCTCGGTATTGTTGGCGGTCGTGAGCTGCATCACCTCGCCTTCGGCGATGATCGCCGCGGCATCCGACAGGATGCGCAGCGCACCGAGCGAGCCGACATCGACCATCATCTTGAAAGCTTGGCCAAGCAGATAATCGCCCACGAGCACGCTTGCCTCGTTGCCCCAAAGGAGCCGCGCGGCGATCTTGCCGCGCCGCAGGCTGCTTTCATCCACGACGTCGTCGTGCAGCAGCGTGGCCGTGTGCATGAACTCGACCGAGGCCGCGAGCCGCACATGTCCGTCGCCCGCATAGCCGCACATCTTCGCGGCGGCGAGCGTGAGCATCGGCCGCAAGCGCTTTCCCCCGGAGTCGATCAGATGCCGGGCGAGCTCGGGGATCAGGTCGACATTGGAGCGGGCCCGGTCGAGGATGATGCGGTTGACATGGGCCATGTCCTCCTCGACAAGCGCGACGAGGGGGGCAAGGCTTGCACTTGGATCTCGCGGGCCGGAAAGTTTGACGACAACTCCCAAAGGTACGTCTCCTCGAGTGCCAGAAGGGCTTATTGCCGGGATATTGTCGGTGGTTGGCCACGAAGGTCAAGACGCTGAAGGCCTTAGAGTCCTTGGCAGAGGCATTTTAGGCCATGAAAGAACTATTGCGATCGAACGATCCAGTGCTTCTGTCTTTTGTCAGCGCCCTTCTTAAGGAGGCCGACATCGCCTTCCTCGTCTTCGATACGAATATGAGCGTGATGGAGGGATCCATCGGAATCCTGCCCCGGCGCGTGCTGGTCGAGGAAGATTGCATCGATCAAGCGCGCAACCTGCTTACCGAGGCGGGTGTCGGTCATGACATCAATGGCGAAGACAATACCTGACCGCCTGGGCGGCAAGACAGGCACCACCACCACCGACGACTTCCTCGGCGGACGTATTGGGATCGTCCAGCCGAAATCCGGCCACCGCGCCGGCAGTGATGCCGTATTTCTGGCCGCTGCCGTGGCTGCGAAGCAGGGTGAGTCCGTGCTCGATGCCGGCTCAGGCGTCGGCGTTGCCGGGCTTTGCCTCTTGGAGCGTGTTCCCAAGGCGGACATCACGGCGGTCGAGGTCGACGCGCGCCTGTGCTCTCTGGCAGCGGAAAATGCCGCGCGGAACGGCTTCGCGGGACGGTTCACGGCCGTTGAGGCGGACATCGCCGCTTCGGCCAAGGTCTTGCGCGATGCCGGGCTCGTCCGTGAAGGCTATGACCATGTCATGGCCAATCCGCCGTTTTACGCGGAGGGGAGCGTGCGTGTAGCCCCCGATGCCGCGCGGGCTGCCGCCCATGTCATGCCGCAGGGCCAGCTTGGGCGTTGGGTGCGGTTCCTCACCACCATGGCCGCCCCAAGCGGCACCCTGACCCTGATCCATAGGCCCGACTGTCTCGGCGCGCTGTTGGATCTGCTGCAGGATCGGTTCGGTGACGTGGCGGTCTTCCCGCTGTTTTCAAAAGCGCAAGCCCCCGCAACCCGCGTCATCGTGCAGGGGCGCAAAGGCAGCCGCGCAAGCCTGCGGCTTCTCCCGGGTCTGTGCCTGCATGGGCCCGATGGGGCCTACACGGAAGAAGCCGAGGCGGTGTTGAGGCATGGTGAGGCGTTGCACCTTGCCGCACCGAAAAAAGGAAGGGGCCGCCACCCAGGGGGGAAGGGCGGCAGCCCCGATTCGCCCGAGCGTGAGGAGAGCTCTCGGGCGCGTAAGGTCCGCTAGTTGCAGACCTTGACATCTCGCCAAACCCATTTGCGGTAGGGGCGTCCGCGGCGGTCCCGCACCTTGATGCGGACCTTCTGGGTCTCGTAATGGCAGCGCGGATACCAGGAGTGGTTCAGCCACAAGGGCGGATAACGGTTGAACTTGTGGTGGCCGTGATGACCGCCGCCACCGTGATGACCACCGCCACCGCCACCGCCGCCGCCACCGCCACCGCCGCCGCCGTGCTGGCCACCGCCGCCACCACCGCCTTTGCCGGCGTAGGCCGCTGTCGCGCCGAAGGCCACCAACGAGATGGTGGCCGCTGCGATAAGAGGCTTCTTCAGCATTGCTTTTTGACCTCCAGTTCGGCGCTTCCGCGCCCGCTCGGAACGTTCCTCGGTCATGGTGTCGTTGTAGGAAGCGTGGCCTGAACCCAGGCTGAGGCGCCTGTTCATCCATCGTTCACCATCGGCATGCGGGCAAAGGAAAGGGCCGCTCCCATCGCTGGGAACGGCCCTTTAAGAGCCTAGATTTGGCGGTGCGCGCGCCTAATACCAGCCGCGATAGTAACGCCCGCGCCAATAGGGGTAATAGGCGTACGGATAGCCGCCGCAGCCGTAATATCCGCACCTTCCATAGTAGCGGCGGCGCGGCGCGTAATAGCCATAGCGCGGCCCGACATAGACCGTTGCACCGGGTACGTAGCCGTGCCGCAAAGCCTTGCGCCGCCATCCGGCGTCCGCCGGCTGGGGCATCAGCGAGACGAATGTGAATGCCAGAACACCCACCGCCGCTGTCGTGATCGCAAATTTCTTCATAGCGATGTCCTCCTTGCGGAGCAGCGCAGCAATCAAAGCGCGCCGCTCGGAGCGGCAGACGTAAACGTCCACCGTAGGCAAAAAGTATAGCAAGCTATTTCGACATGCCGATGTCTGTGCGCGTGACTGCCTTAATTATTGGCTTCAGCGCTGCCCTGGTGTGGCCTTTATTGATACAGATTTATGGAAGTGGCCCTTGATCTAGGCGAGTCCGAGGATACGGTGAACATATGAGCGACGACGGTTTTCTAAATGTCTTGAAGTCATATCTGCCGGAAAAGTGGACGAAGTCCCGGCCGCTGGTGCCCGTGCTGCGTTTCAGCGGGCCGATCGGCATGAGCACGCCACTCAAACCGAGTCTGACGCTGACGACCGCCGCCTCGGCCATCGAGAAAGCCTTCTCCATGCGCGGCGCCAAGGCGGTCGCCATTCAAATCAACTCACCCGGCGGGTCCGCGGTCCAGTCCACGTTGATTTATAAGCGCATCCGGGCGCTCGCCGAGGAGAAGGATCTCAAAGTCTATGTGTTCGCCGAGGACGTCTGCGCCTCCGGTGGCTACATGCTGGCCTGCGCGGGCGATGAGATCTACGCCGACGACAGCTCCATCGTGGGCTCGATTGGCGTCATCGCCGCCACGTTCGGCTTTCCGGGTCTCCTGGAGAAGATCGGTGTGGAGCGGCGCGTCTATACCGCCGGCGCCAACAAGGACACGCTCGATCCCTTCCTGCCGGAGAAGCCCGCCGACGTGAAGCGCATCAAGGCCATCCAGCAAGATGTGCATGCCGCCTTCATCGATTTGGTCAAGTCCCGGCGCGGCGACAAGCTCGGCAAGCCGGACAAGGAGCTGTTCACGGGTGAGTTCTGGTCCGGCAAGACCGCGGCGGAGCTCGGGCTCATCGACGGGCTTTCGGATCTCCGCTCCAAGATGCGCGAAGTCTTCGGCGAAGATGTGCGCTTCAGGCTCGTGGCGCCGGCCACCTCTTGGTTCCGCCGCAAGCGAGCCGTGTCCGTGGGCGCGGGCAGCTTCGATTTTGGCCTCTGGCCGAACGGCCTCGCGGCCGACGTCATCTCGGCGGTGGAAGCGCGCGCCCTTTGGTCGCGCTTTGGGTTGTAAGCCATGCCGCAACTTCTCCTGATCGTCGCCGCGGGCGCCGGGCTCCTCTTCGTCCGGCGCTACCTAAGGAAGGAGCAGGAGCGTATCGCCGCCGACCTTCGTGACGCGAAGGAAGCGATGGAGCACCACGACGTCGATCACGCCGTGCCGCTCGAGCGGGACCCTTCCACCGGTGTCTACCGCCCGAAGCAGGTGCGTTAGCGTCCCCTTGTCATCGCCGAGAAGCTTTGGCTTCCCTTGGCGCGCGCAAGGCAATAGCTTCGCGCCAAATCCTGCCACGTGAATCGGTCATGTCGAAAATCACGAAATCCCGCCCCGCACCATCCTTCCAGGACCTCATCCTGAAGCTTGAGCGCTTCTGGGCCGATCAGGGCTGCGTCATCCTCCAGCCCTACGACATGGAGATCGGCGCGGGCACCTTTCACCCGGCGACCACGCTTCGCTCGCTGGGCCCAAAACATTGGCGCGCGGCCTATGTGCAGCCCTCGCGCCGCCCGAAAGACGGACGCTATGGCGAGAACCCGAACCGGCTCCAGCACTATTACCAGTTCCAGGTGATCCTGAAGCCGTCACCGCCCGACATCCAGGACCTCTATCTGGAGAGCCTGTACGCCATCGGCATCGACCCCAAGAACCACGACATCCGTTTCGTCGAGGACGACTGGGAAAGCCCCACGCTCGGCGCCTGGGGGCTCGGCTGGGAGGTGTGGTGCGACGGCATGGAGGTGTCGCAGTTCACCTATTTCCAGCAGGTCGGCGGCTTCGACTGCGATCCCGTGTCCGGCGAGCTCACCTACGGCTTGGAGCGGCTGGCCATGTATGTGCAGGGCGTGGACAACGTCTACGACCTCAACTTCAACGGCTGCGAGGGCAAGGACAAGGTCACCTATGGCGATGTCTTCCTCCAGGCTGAGCAGGAATACTCCCGCTACAATTTCGAGCATGCCGACACGGCGAAGCTCTTCGAGCACTTCCGCGACACGGAGGCGGAGTGCAAGGCGCTGCTCACCGCGGGCGAGAACGGCGAGCGGCATCTGATGGTGCTGCCGGCCTACGATCAGGCCATCAAGGCCTCGCACATCTTCAATCTTCTCGACGCGCGGGGCGTGATCTCGGTGACCGAACGGCAAGCCTATATCTTGCGCGTGCGCGATCTCGCCAAAGCGTGCTGCGCCGCATGGCTCAAGACCGAAGCCGGCGGAGCCGCGTCATGACGCGAGCCAAGATACTGCAGCAGGCGCCGGTGCTGTTCGCGCGCGATCTTCCCAAGACCGTCGCTTACTGGGCCGACAAGGTCGGCTTCAAGACGCTCGGTGTGTGGGGCGAGCCGCCGGACTTCGCCATTGCCGCGCCCGACACAGCCCATGTCATGTTGACCCAGGCGCCAGCCGGCTACGACATTGTTCCCTATTGGCGTACCAAGAACCAGATGTGGAACGCCTATTTTTGGGTCGACGACGCGAAGGCCATGTTCGAGGAGATGAAGGAGCGCGGCGCGCATATCGACTACGAACTCGGCGAGAAGCCTTACGGCGTTCTCGAATTCGGCATCCAAGATCTTGACGACCACGATATCGGTTTCGGTCAAGATCTCGCACCTAAGAGTGAGGCATAGGCGCGATGGCCGAGCTTCTGCTTGAACTCTTCTCCGAGGAAATTCCGGCGCGCATGCAGCCCCGCGCGCGCGAGGACCTTGCACGGCTGCTCGGCGACAAACTGAAAGCAGCAGGCCTCGACTTCGCCGAGATCAAGACCTTTGCCACGCCGCGCCGCCTGACGGCGGTCGTTGACGGTCTGCCCAAGCGCTCGCCCGATATCAGCGAGGAAAAGAAGGGCCCCCGTGTCGGTGCGCCGGAGCAAGCCATCGCTGGGTTCCTCAAAGGCGCGGGCCTCAAGTCCATCGATCAGGCTGAGGTGCGCGAGGACAAGAAGGGCAGCTTCTATGTCGCGCTTATCGAGAAGCCGGGGCGCGAGACGGCCGAGGTCATTGCCGAGATCGTGCCGAAGATCGTCCGCAGCTTCCCCTGGCCGAAAGCGATGCGCTGGGGCGCCGGTAAGCTACGCTGGGTACGGCCGCTGCATGCCATCCTCTGCGTCCTCGACGGCAAGGTCGTGGATTTTGAGATCGACGGCATCTCAAGCAGCAATCGCACACGGGGCCACCGCTTCATGGCGCCGAAATCTTTCGCTGTGAGGAGCTTCAAGGACTATCCGGCGAAGCTGAAAGACGCCTTCGTCATTCTCGATTCGGACGAGCGTGCGGCGACAATTTCAAAGGACGCCCACAAGCTCGCCGAGAAGCAGGGGCTCACGCTGGTCGAGGACGAGGGGCTACTCGCCGAGAACGCAGGGCTCACCGAATGGCCCGTGCCGCTGTTGGGCGAATTCGACGAGGACTTCCTGAGCGTGCCGCCGGAAGTGCTCGCCACTTCGATGAAGGCGCATCAGAAATGCTTCTCGCTGAAGAAGAACGACAAACTCGCCAACCGCTTCATGCTGGTTGCCAATCTCAAGGCCGAGGATCGCGGCAAGGCCATCACGGCCGGCAATGAGCGCGTGATCGCAGCGAGACTCGCCGATGCCAAGTTCTTCTACGACCAGGACCGCAAATCATCCCTCGAAGATTGGGTGCCGAAGCTCAAGGAGATCACCTTCCACGAGAAGCTCGGCACGCAATATGAGCGGGTGCAGCGCATCTTCCGCCTGGCGAGAGAGATCGCGCCGTTGGTCGGCGCCGATCCCGACGATGCAGAGCGCGCCGGTTACGTCGCCAAGGCGGACTTGGTCAGTCACATGGTTGGCGAGTTCCCCGAGCTGCAAGGCGTGATGGGCCGCTACTACGCGCTCGATCAGCAAGAGAACCCGGCCGTGGCCGAGGCCATCGCCGCCCATTACAAGCCTGTGGGTCCGACGGATGATGTGCCGCACGAGCCCATCGCCATCGCCGTGGCGCTCGCTGACAAGCTCGACACGCTCACGGGCTTCTGGGCCATCGACGAAAAACCGAGCGGCTCGAAAGATCCGTATGCGCTGCGCCGCGCGGCGCTCGGGGTTATTCGGATCGTGCTGGAGAATAGTATTCGCCTCGACCTTTGGCTGCTATTTAGGAATCTAGAGCTCCAGTGGCGGAGGCACCTTATTGATGCGAGGTCCGCCGGCGCTTTTGAAGCGCTGCTTGAGATGCCCGACCATATCAAAGAGGCGCCTGAGTTTGAGGCTCTTTTGGACAGAGCGTTGCTTGACGATGCTGTGCGAGGGATCGCTGAAAGCGTTTTCATAACTGCTGTCCAGGACGCCGATGATCTCCTCGACTTCTTCGCCGACCGCCTGAAAATCTATCTCCGCGATCAAGGCGCAAGGCACGATCTCGTAGACGCCGTGTTCTCGCTCGGCGGCGATGATTTCCTGACCATTGCCCGACGCGTCGAGGCGCTTGGTAGTTTCCTCGACACGGACGATGGCGAGCACCTACTTGCCGGCGTCAAGCGCGCCATGAATATTCTGCGCATCGAGGAGAAGAAGGACGGCAAGTCGTTCGACGAGGCGCCCGATCCCGCGCTGCTAGATCAGCCGCAAGAGAAAGCGCTTGCCAAAGCCGTGGACGAGGTCGAGAAAGCGGCAGCATCCGCCGTCGCGAACGAAGACTTCGAGGCCGCCATGGGCGCCATGGCCCTGTTGCGCGCACCGGTCGATGATTTCTTCGACAATGTCACGGTCAACGCCGACGATCCGAGCTTGCGCGAGAGCCGCTTGCGGCTTCTGAACCGTATCCGCGCCACCACAATGACCGTCGCCGACTTCTCCAAGATCGCGGGATCATGAGCGTGTCGCCGCACATCAGTCTGGTTACGCTTGGCGTTGCCGATATCGCCAAAGCCACCGCATTTTACGAGCGCCTTGGCTTCAAGAAATCGAGCGCCAGCCAGGACGCGGTGACCTTCATGCAAGCTGGATGCGTCGTGCTGGGCCTGTTCGGCCGCGACGCGCTTCAGGAAGATGCCAAGGCCGGGGATATCTGGACCGGCAATGGCGGCACTTCCGTCGCGACTATGCAAGCGAGGCCGAGGTTGATGCCATGATGGCGACTGCGGAAGCCGCGGGCGCCCGTATCCTCAAGCCGGCCGAGAAAGCGTTTTGGGGCGGCTACAGCGGCTACTTCGCCGACCCTGACGGGCACGCCTGGGAAGTCGCGCACAATCCGTTTTGGCCGATGCAAGACAATGGGCGGATCGATCTGCCTGAATGAGCGACCCAGAGCATATCTTCGTCTACGGCACGCTCCGCTCGGAGAGCGATCATGCCATGGCGCGGCGGCTTTCCTCGCAGGCGCGGCTTGTCGGCAAAGGCAGCGTCCCCGGGCGTCTCTATGATATGGGCTGGTATCCGGCCGCCATGTTCGATGCGAACGAGAAACGCGCCATCGTCGGCGATGTCTATGCGCTCAAGCTCGGCGGCAAGCTGCTGGCTGAGCTCGATGCCTATGAGGCGGGCGATCCCAACTATGTGCGTGCGCCCTTGGCAGTAAAGCTCACAGACGGCCGCACCATCTCAGCTTGGGCTTACGGCGTGAGCACGGCGCCGAATGCGCGCCTCATTCAAGGCGGCGATTTCATCGCACACCGGAACGCAAAGACGCCGCGCCCCGTTCGTCCTTAAGCCTCCTCCTTGAGCGCGTTTGTGCGAAGCCCGTCAGACAGCTAAAAGGATGGGCCGGTGCGGAGGACCATGGAACACGCAATGAGCGAAGTCGGGGAGGCGGAGGTGACACCCAAATGGGTGTTCACCTTCGGCTATGGGCGTGCCGATGGGTCCGTCGAGGACAAGGATCGCCTCGGCGGCAAGGGTGCGTACCTCGCCGAAATGTCCAGTCTCGGTCTGCCCGTGCCGCCCGGCTTCACCATCTCTACCGAGGTGTGCACCGCTTATTATGAGCTCGGCCGCAAGCTGCCCGACGAATTGAAGCCGATGGTCGACGACGCGCTCGAGCGCATCGCCGACATCACCGGCGCGCGTTTCGGCGATGTCGACAATCCGCTGCTGGTCTCCGTGCGCTCGGGCTCGCGCGCCTCCATGCCGGGCATGATGGACACCGTGCTCAATCTCGGCCTCAACGACCAGACCGTGGAAGGGCTGGCGCGGCTCACCAAGGACCGCCGCTTCGCCTATGACACTTATCGCCGCTTCATCCAGATGTATGCCGACGTGGTGCTGGGCATCGATCACGGTCTGTTCGAGGAAATCCTCGAGAACTACAAGAACCTGAAAGGCTTTGAGCTCGATCCCGAACTTGGCGCCGATGACTGGGTGGAGATCATCTCCCGCTACAAGGCCGTGGTGGCGCAGGAGCTGGAGCGGCCCTTTCCGCAAGATCTACATGAGCAGCTTTGGGGCGCCATCGCCGCGGTGTTCGGCTCCTGGCAGAACGCGCGCGCCATCGCCTATCGCCGGCTCCATGACATCCCCGACGACTGGGGCACCGCCGTCACGATCCAGACCATGGTGTTCGGCAACAGGGGCGACAACAGCGCCACGGGCGTCGTCTTTACGCGCAACCCGTCGACCGGCGCCAACGAGCTCTTTGGTGAGTTCCTGTTGAATGCGCAAGGCGAGGACGTGGTGTCCGGTTTGCGCACGCCGCAACCCCTGACCGAGAGAGAGCGCCACGCCTCGGGCAACGGCAAGCCGTCCCTGGAAGGGCTGTTGCCGGAAGCCTTCGCCGATCTGAAGGCGGCTTGCGTCAATCTGGAGCGGCACTTCCGCGATCTACAGGACATCGAGTTTACCGTGCAGGAGGGCCGGCTCTTCATGCTGCAGACTCGCTCGGGCAAACGCTCCACGCAAGCGGCCTTGAAGATCGCCGTCGATATGGCGGATGAGGGGATTATCACGCGCGAGGAAGCGGTCTTGGTGCTGAAGCCCGCGCAATTGGATCAACTCCTTCACCCAACTCTCGATCCCACCGCCGAGATGACCGTGCTTGCCAAAGGGCTGCCGGCCTCGCCGGGCGCCGCCTCCGGCGAGATCGTTTTCGACGCAGACGAGGCTGTCCACCTGAAGGCCCAAGGGCACACGGTGATCCTCGCCCGCATCGAGACCTCGCCGGAAGACGTGCAAGGCATGCACGCGGCTGTCGGCATCATCACCACCCGCGGTGGCATGACCAGTCATGCGGCGGTGGTCGCGCGCGGCATGGGGCGGCCTTGCGTGGTCGGGGCGGGCGCGGTGCATATCGATCTTGAACAAGAGACGCTCGAAGCGTCAGGCATCACGCTGCGCAAGGGAGACATCGTCACCATTGACGGGTCCAGCGGCAAACTCATCAAGGGGCGCGTGACCATGCGCCAGCCGGAGCTCTCGGAGGATTTCGCCACCTTGATGACATGGGCCGACGATTTTCGGCGCTTGGAAATCCGTGCCAACGCCGATACGCCCGACGACGCCCGCCAGGCCCGCGCCTTTGGCGCCGAAGGCATTGGGCTGTGCCGCACCGAGCACATGTTCTTCGAGGAGAGCCGCATCGTCGCCATGCGCGAGATGATCCTCGCCGAGAGCCAGGAAGCGCGCCGCAAGGCGCTCACCAAGCTTCTGCCATCACAGCGACAGGACTTCATCGAGCTTTTCGAAATCATGGCCGGCCACCCCGTCACCATTCGCCTGTTGGACCCGCCGCTGCATGAGTTCTTGCCGCATGGCGAGGACGCCATCGCCAACGTGGCCGAGGCCATGGGTGTCGATGTCGCGCGCCTCAAGCGGCGCATCGCCGTCCTAAGTGAGTTCAACCCGATGCTCGGCCAGCGCGGCGCGCGGCTCCTTGTCAGCTATCCGGAGATTGTCGAGATGCAGGCGCGCGCCATCTTCGAGGCGGCGATCGAGACGGGCAAGGCGCTGCACGATCGGGTGACGCCCGAGATCATGGTGCCGCTTGTCGCCGCCAAGACTGAGCTCGACATCATCAAGGAGCGCATCGACGCGACCGCGCGCGCGGTGGAGAAGGAGCGGGAGACGAGCGTCGCATTCCAGGTGGGAACCATGGTGGAGCTGCCCCGCGCCTGTTTGATGGCCGGTGAAATCGGCCAGAGCGCGGAGTTTTTCTCGTTCGGCACCAATGACTTGACCCAGACCACCTTTGGCTTGAGCCGCGACGACGCCGGGCGATTCCTAAGCGAGTACGCCGAGAAAGGGATCATTCACCATGATCCCTTTATGACGCTCGACGTTGCGGTCGGAGAGCTCATGCAGATCGGTGCGGAGCGGGGCCGCGCGGCCCATCCCGATCTCAAGATCGGCCTTTGCGGCGAGCATGGCGGCGACCCCGAAACCATTGAATTCTGTGAGAAAATTTCCTTGAGCTATGTCTCCTGCTCACCCTACCGCGTGCCTGTCGCACGCCTCGCGGCGGCCCAGGCGGCCTTGAAAAACAGGGCTAACGGATAATTAGCCCTTCCAAGCCGAAATAGGCTCCCGTTGCCGATCAACACAATTTGCCCTAAATTATCGGGCAGCGTTAACGGCAATAGACGGGATTCCGGGCTCGATTCCGGTGGGGGGCTGCCAAGCTAGAACGCTGATTTCCCCACCAACTTGCCTGGATTTTTTGGGGACTCCCTAGATTTTGCGTGGCCCGTTATGGACACGCCCTAGGGTAAATGCGTGGGGGGACTTCCGGGCGCACCGGCGGTTCTTCCGAACGGGGACCTGGAGGGATAATGCGCCGGCGCTCGTCTCGTCGGATGTGGCACGCGATTGCTGGGTTCGTGCCGCTTCCCCTCATTGGCGTGGGTTATTTCGTCGTTGTTCACGGCGCCCCCCTTGCCACTGAGGTCGTACTCTCCGTTTCCAATCCCAATCTCGTTTCCACCGCGGTCCGCACGGCGGACGCCTCTTCAAATCCCCTCTACATCTCGCGCGAAGCCGGCAAGCTCTTCAACACCGCGTCCAAGGGCCCGCGCGCCGATCACTATCTCGCCGGCGATGACGTCACCGCCGCCGGCAAGCAGCTGATCACCGCGAGTGTCGCGGGCGGTCCTGTCCTGATCAAGCCCGTTACAGGGTCGGACAAAGCCGACCGGCTCAAGCCCACCACCACCGAAGTCGCGCTCACGGCGCCTCCCGCCGGTCGCGGCCAGAACTCGCTGTTCATGAACGCGAGCTACTCGTCGCCCTTCAATGCCGATTTCGAGGTCGATGCCTTTCGGCCGAGCGCCGTCGATGTCGCCTACCGTCCCAGCGAAGAGGGTTTGAATTTCCGCTACAAGGGCGAGACCCAAGCCGAGTTTGAGGACCGCGAGCGCCGCTGTCTGGCCACGGCCATCTATTTCGAAGCGCGCGGCGAGCCGGAGCGCGGTCAGATCGCCGTATCCCAAGTGATCCTCAACCGCGTGCGCAGCCCGGTCTTCCCGCAGACGATTTGCGGCGTCGTTTATCAGGGGCAGATGCGCAAAGGCTGTCAGTTCTCCTTCGCCTGTGACGGACACTCCGACAATCCGCGGAACAAGGATCAATGGGCGCTGGCCCAGTCTCTCTCAAAGCGCATCATGTCCGGCGAGCTGTGGCTCCCCGAGGTGGGTTATTCGACCTTCTATCATGCGAACTATGTGCGCCCGGGCTGGGCCCGCCGCATGAACAAGGTCGACAAGATTGGCGCCCATATCTTCTACAAGAAGCGCAACGAAGAGCCCTATCTGGTCGAGGCTTCGGCCGAGCCTGAAAGCGACACCGAGTCCGATGATGACGCAGGCTATTTGCTGCCGACGCTGTCTCTCGCTTCGGCCGTGAGCGCCGTCACCGACTCCGTTTCAGGCTCCGTCAGCGCCGTCGCCGGCACTAGCTCACCTGCACCCACTCAAGCGATGAGTCTAGGTTACGTGGCGAGTGAGTAAGCGCGCCGACCGAGATAACGTCGACGCCCGTCGCCGCAATTTCCGCCACCGTCTCCAATCTGACGCCCCCTGAGGCTTCGGTCAGCACTTTGCCTTTAACAAGCGCTACGGCCTTCTTGAGCGTCGCCACATCCATATTGTCCAGCAGTATAGCGTCGATCGGGAAGCGCAGCGCCTCGCCCAACTGCTGGAGCGTGTCGACCTCCACCTCGATCTTGACTTGGCCGGCCCGCGCGCGAAGCTGCTCGAGCGCCGCTTCCAGCCCGCCCGCCGCGGCGATGTGATTGTCCTTCACCAAGACCGCGTCGTAGAGCCCGAAACGGTGATTGATTCCGCCGCCGCAGCGCACCGCGTATTTCTCGAAAGCCCGCAAGCCTGGCGTCGTCTTCCGCGTGCAGGCGATGCGCGCGAGCGTTCCTTCGACCTTCGCCACATAGGCGGCGGTAAGGGTGGCGATACCGCAGAGGCGGCCAAAGAAGTTGAGCGCCGTCCGCTCTCCGGTCAGGAGCGCACGCGTACGGCCCTTAATCTTGGCAATCGTCGTGCCGGGCTCCGCTTCGCGACCGTCCTCCACAACGCGGACGAAATCCACGTTCGGGTCGAGCGCCTTGAATGTGGCTTCGGCCAGATCGAGCCCGGCAATGACGCCGGGCTCCCGTATCACGATGGCGGCTTCACCTTGTGCGTCCGGCGGAATGATGGAATCCGTGGTGATGTCGCCCGCAAGTCCCAGATCCTCGGCGAGTGCCGTGCGCACCGCTTGAGTGACAAGGAGTTCTGTAAGCTGCAGCTGGGAGGAGCCTCTATGCGTCATCCCTGCGAGACCACACGAAGCCGTGGCGGGCTCGACATGCCCGCGGCCCTCCGGGCGATCTCATTGGCTTGCGGTAATGTCAAGAAGCTTCGCTTCGCTTGTGCCTCGTCCGGCGCTGGGTAGTCGCTACGAAAATGCGCCCCGCGGCTTTCTTTTCGTGCGAGCGCCGCGGCCGTCACCAGCTTGGCGGTGGTCAGCATGTTGCCGAGCCTGGTGTTGCCCCCGCTCTCGCACTCCAGTTCGAGAATAGTGGAAAGGGCCTTGGACATCGTGCCGGCGTCGCGTATCACGCCGACCTCCTCTGCCATGGTTTGACGCAGCCTCCGCTCGGCCTCTGTGTCATGGCTCT
>Ga0114919_10000793_pt1 | contig 25080 bp, 56 predicted proteins | sample BlataG_FD_88682 | JGI IMG/M metagenome (GOLD analysis project Ga0114919, IMG submission 88682) | Deep subsurface microbial communities from Black Sea to uncover new lineages of life (NeLLi) - Black_00105 metaG | ecosystem: Environmental > Aquatic > Marine > Oceanic > Sediment | place: Atlantic... | reverse complement strand
CCAAGCTACTTTATCAGAATGTTTTTCAATAAACTTTTCTGAAAGTTTCTGATTAATTGAGATATAATCCCAATATACTTTATCAGAATGTTTTTCAATAAATTGTTCTGAAAGATTTTGACATTTTGAAATCCAATACCAAGCTACTTTATCAGAATGTTTTTCAATAAACTTTTCTGAAAGTTTCTGATTGATTGAAATGTAATGCCAATTAGTATTTTTATCAGGAACAAAAGTTTTTTCGTTAAAACTACTAGCGATTTTTTCTACTCCTATCAATGTCATTATCACTTCCCCTCTACAAACCTTTGATATGCTAAATCTGTCATTTCTACTCCATCCAAAGAAATCATCCATGTCATAAAGTTCTCTCTGATTATTCCTATCAGATTCATAAAGGTGTCGTATGGAATTGACTCCAAATCGAACCATACCCATCCTTCACACTTGTCCTCTTCCATATTTTTCAATTTGCCAGAAAATTTTGTGGTCATAAAAAAAGAACAAACATAATGAATATCTATATTTGGATACTGGCAATCATTCGTCGTAACGAATTTTAGATCTTTCACTTCAACATCTAAGTTCGTTTCTTCCCTAATTTCCCTAACAGCAGAATCTTTCCAACTACCTTGTAAATGTGTAATTTTTCCACCAGGAAGTTGCCATTTACCATTACCATACTCTGGATACTTATGTATCCTTTTCCCCATCAGCAATTGACCTTTTTTGTTGAATATGAATACTGCCACTCCTGCTTTGGCTACTCGTTCCTTTATCATCATTTATCTCCCAATGACATTTCGTTACTATAAATGAAGTTTTTAACATTATGCATTATCCTATAAACGATATGTTTTTGTTCTTTTGTCGTCATCTTTACATCCTGACTAAATAAAATAATCAAATCTTCGACTGAACTTTCTAACAGCTTCAAATCAGCCACGACAGAACTTCCGTCTACTTCAAAATGATCCACCACCTTTTGTATGCCGTTATTTATCTGGTTAAAATCGTCTATTTCATCATAATAAACGAGAATGTCGAGGCCACCAAAAGGTTCATCTTCGTATGACAGTGTATAAGAGAAAGTAGCCCTTCGTCTCGTAGTAGCACTAACGATCTCTTCCGCTGCTTCTTTACTAACTTTGATTTTACTTTCTTCTTTGGGTTTTGACTTTTTCGCTTTAGTTGGCATTTTTTCTCCTAATGTTCGTCTCTACTCCATTATAGCCATCATGTTAATTATTTTTTTTGCGGAAAAAATTAAATTCTTCTATCTCTTACCTTTTCTAGAAAATCTGTTTCATACGAGTCAATAAAGACTGAATCTGCGAACCACATACCGGGTTTCATTGCATCATTATCCCAAATTATCTTCAGAATTGTAGACTTACCAGGACAAATAATATCTACGGTGCCAACCCATACAAAAGGCCCAATATGGGGTTTTAAACGGACTCTATCTCCCCTCTTGAACATTATTTCATTCTATCCCTGATTTTTTCTAGAAAATCATTATTATAATGATATTCGTCTGAAACAATCACGAGGTCATCCACAAAATACAAAGCATAATATAAAATATCTGGGGAATTCGTATCCCAATCCCACTTAACCCTACAAGCAGGTGAACCCTTAAAATTTTCAACAGACATTATCACACCAATAATATTTTTATGAATCTGGAATGGAGGTCTTAGTTGGACAATATCTCTAACTTTCAATTTATTCATGAAGGAACCTCTGCCACAATCACATCATCCTCTTGTTCCCCTAACTCATAAGAGAACACAAAGTTAGGATTAATCAATCTCAATTTCTCCATAACGGCATCTTCAGAAATATTTTTTCCCCAACTTTTCTTTCCCAATAATCTTCTATCATCTACAAAAATTCTTTTGATATATTCAGGACAATCTATCAACGCATCCAACTCTTTCAATAATGGACTTGTATCCATATCTGTCCTATTACGGTGCCAATGAGCATCAAGAAAAATTGTCATATCTTCTTTAATCGTTGGAACTAACATCTTGAGAACTGCCTTTGAATCACCTTTGATTAAAACCACACTGCCATCATTGATTTCTTGTTGGAGATTATTCAAAGTTTTTCTGTGATATTTAGGATGGATTTCTATTGTGTAGCATTTTTTAAAGCCTGATTGTAGGGCAAGACGGCAGGTGTCGCCAATCAAACTCCCCGCCTCAACGAAGATCGGTGTGTCAGAATATTTTGATAAATCAAATCGTATTGGCATATTTGATTCCCTTCAGTTCTTCCACCTGAGATATTTCCGCATTTAACCTTTTAGTTACTTCATCACAGACAAAACCTTTTGCTTCTTCTTGAGTAGCGAAATCATCTAGAAATTCTGAAGGTCTATCTTCACCAACTCTACATTCTCCTTCATAACGATCAACATTATAGAATATTACGCCCTTCCTACCTTTGGCTGGAGAAATGTGATACACTCCAACAACTGTATCGATGACTATTAATTTTCCGCCGAACAAAGATGATTGTCTAACTTCCATTCTTGTCTCCCTTAATTTGATTTTCCCATCCAAAATGTCCAAAACCATCTTCCTGTTCTTCTTGAATCGGGTCATCCCTAATACGAGAACATTCGTTTGTGACACAACCTTCAAAAACATCCGCAACAACATCCAGGACTTCTACATATCCCAATGTTCGTAAATGTTCCATCAATCTGTTAAACATATTGTCATCGGCATAATGTCCGCTGGTATCAAAAGTGTCTCGTTTAAAAATCCGAATCTCATCACGAAATTGGTTTCGGGTTTTATCCGGATGGATAAATAACATATAATCATTATTTATAGTGCCACCAAATAACTTTATAGCGAATATTCGTATTCCTGCTGCTGTCAGTTTGTCGTACATTCCTTTAGCGTTCATGTTTCTCTCCTTTTATATCTAATATTTCATGTGCGATTTTTTTTATGATGTCTACTTTCTGATCCCGATAAGTTGTCGTATCTAGGAACCTGAAGTCCATTTTAGCCTCATTAAAAGCATGACCAACACAAGCCATTTCGATTATATCGGCTTCTGAATGTTCGTAGAATTTCGGTGATATCAATTGTTTGGCTTTTCGTGAAACCAACTCTTTGTTAGCAGCCTCAATGACATTATACATGTTTTTGTATTCACTGTAATAAGCCATTACGGCATCAAGGTAATCCTCTCCTTTATTAAGTTCGCGGCCACATTCAACCATAATATCCCAGAAATCACGCCTAAAGAACATACAACAATCTTCAAATTTCAATCCCCACGGTGCGAGGTCATATGTACCATCAAATGTAAAACGTCTACCTCCTGGATGTCTCCCTGTTATGCGAAGACAACCATCATACTTACCCTTCATAAAGAAACTAATATTTTGTCCTGGTTCTGATAGAGCAGATGTTTCTCTATCAAACCATTTTCGTTTGTCGTATTCTTTTTGGCGAAAAATCAAGAGGACGCATTTGTCCCCCTTTTTGAGTTGAAGTCTGCTAATTGGGCAAATTGGATCTATCATTTTTTATTCCTTCTAAATTCAAAATCTTCATAAATGTTTGTAAATACAGGATTTAATGGAGCCGAAGAGATTCGAACTCTCAAAAATTAGTATGCAACACTAACGCTTTCCCAATTAAGCTACGGTCCCGTATTTTATTTTCTCTTCTATTTCATTATAGGCATCATAATGAATTTTTCAACTATTTTTTTCCATTTCTTTTACATCTATCACATTCTGAATCCGTATTATGCTTCAATTCATAATCTTTCACGGCTGCCGCTATAGAATCTTGAACGAGACAAGAACAGTGAACTTTATAATTTGGCAATTCAAGTTCTTTCACAATATCAACATTACGAATTTCCATCACTTCATCAAGATGTTTACCTTTTATTAATTCGGTGCCGTAAGAGGCAGATGCTATTGCTGCCCCACATCCAAATGTCTTAAACTTAACATCTTCAACTATTTTGGTATCTGGATTGATTTGGAGTTGTAGTTAGAATACGTCTCCACAAGCAGGATAACCTACAACGCCGGTTCCTACGTTTGGATCATCCTTATCGAGTATTCCAATATTTTTTGGATTGTCAAAATGTTCCATTAATTTATCTGAATATTTCATGTCATTCTATCTCTTATTCTTTCTTGGAAATCAAAATGACCAATGTAAGCAATTTCACTTGGATTATAGCAAAAATCACCAAGCAAAACATTGTTATCATCCCAATGTACAACACAACGACCATTAGGAATTATTTCCGTTATGGTTCCGACATATTTATCATTTCTGATGAGAAATACTCTATCTCCAATCTCAAATTTGTTCATTTCACTTTCTTCAACGGGCATAGCGGGATTCAAACCCGCACAAGCATTTCTGTTGGATGTAGATGTGCGTTATGATTAAAGAAGCCCATATCTTTAACCAGAGCGAGATGTTCGACATATGTCTTTTTCCCATCATCTCCTTCTGGGTTCTTTTTATTTTTATCCCAAGGCATTCTCATGTATTTTTCTCCCACGGAAATTTAATCCAAGTATTATCTTCTAGTTTTTCAACATACCAATCAGGTTCGAAAGAGGAAAATCCTCTGACAAATAATGATGCTACTGGAAATTTTTTATGATATGGTGTCGCGGTATCACCGGAATCGACAATATCATCAACGATCACCAAATCGCTACAATTACCATATGTCAATGGATTTTCCTTCCAATATCCAAAAAGTTGTTCATTAAAATGTGATATAGAAATAGCAACAATTGTTCCACCACGAGGAATGCCCCAAAGAAACATTTGAGGCATTTGAAATAACATTTCTGAACTACAAAGCATAGCCGCCAATTTATCAACCATCGTCTGATATTCTTCCCAGGATACGATTCTAACCGGTTGTTTCTTCTTTTTCACTTTCCCCATGATGAATTTCTTCCTTTCTCTATAGATATTTTTACCCAATTATGGTGTTTAAAAAATCTTCTCGTTGGCATACTCCAATCGCATTCTCTACATACAAGAGGGCCATGAAACCAACTTAATTCTAATGGTCTACCACATTTAGGACATTTTTTCTCTTTGCGAAAAAAATTCGCAATAGAAGTGAATAATATCATTTTTCTTCCTATTTTTTAATTTGTTTTGGTTCTTTTATCTCAATACCAAGATCTTTAGCCAACGGCTCTATGATTTTCATTATAGCAACTTTTGTAGCGTATGGTTTACTCATCGCAGCGTCCTTAACCCCACGCTTCTTAATCCTGTAACGCCAACCAACTAGTGTTTGAAATAGTTCAATATATGAATCCTTTTTCTTGACATAAGAAGGTTTTGATATCACTGGGACAGGAACAGGTCTTTTAGTTTTTATTGTTGTGACAGGAATCTCCATTTCGGAAATTGGTTTTACCTTTTTTAATTCTTTCACTCTCTTTTTTCTTTCACTAAGTAATTCTCTTACCTTTTTAACCGCTTCAGATTGTTTTTTATCTTTTTCTTTTTTCAACTCTTTTGCTATCTTTTTTATTGCCTTTTTTTCGACTTTCTTCTGCTTCTCTACTTTCTTCTGTTCTACAATTTTTTTCTTCTGAACCCTATTTGTTAGTGACACAGGTAACTGTATTCCTTTAAATATTTTCTTAGTTACAGGGTTTTGTAAAGTTGGTCTAATCTCAGGTTTCGAGAGGACAGGCTTGTCCAAATTGCTTGACCTTTTAACAAAAAAACTTCCTATCTTCTTTTTTATACTTTCAACCTTGCTTATCTTTGGAGGATCTTGTCTTTCAATAACGATTTCATCATTTTTCTTTTGCTTATATAAAATAGCCCAACAACCAATGGCTATGATTACCGCTACTCCTACAAGCCCCAATAATAATGTTCCCATATTTTTTCTCCGTATAACAAGTATACTTATTTTTCGTCTTTTTAAGGATTCGTTCCTGTATCATTCATTATGTTCAAATTAACCTCTTTAGAACTTTTATTGTCATCATCCAATTCTTCATGTCCTTTATCATAAGAACCGGTCAAATCAATAGAAGTACAATCTTTTATACCCTCCACTTCATCAAGTGTCTTGATGATATCTCGTCCTCGCTTAACCCAATCCGCACCCTCTTTATCAGAACAATCGTCATCAAATTCTTCTTCATCTAATTCTTCATAACTTACATCCCAAGTTTTAATATCGTAAACAGTAGGAACCTGTTTCAAAAAATCGGCAAGAGAAAAAGAAGTTTCTTTTATTCGATCTGCTAATTTGATAAATTTATATAACTTTTGTCTCAATGTATGAACTTCCACTTGAAGTCTTTCTGCTTTCTCAACCAACGCAGCCTTTTCACGATTTAATTCTTGGCAGTGTGCTTGTAAATTGGAAATAGTTTCACAATCCACGCAAGCAGATTCGAGTTGTTTTATCAAAGTTTTATTTTTTTCGGACAATGCTTCATTATTTCGCCTCAAATTTGCTATTCCGTCTTCAATATTGTCCATTTTACAATCATACTCTTCTGCCTCTTTTTTTGCTCCTGGACAAAATAATTCTCCCAACCAATCAATAAGTCCCATATTATTCTCCTTCTAATTCATCTAAAGTTCTTTGTATGTTTTTACATTTTTCGGTAGATTTTTTTTGATCGCCAATTACACAACGAAGTTGATGCCTCAGCCTTTCTATCTTGTCTTTTTTCTCTTTTTCTAATTTTTCATAGACAAGACCACAACAATCAAGACCAGCACTCTGAAGCATATTTGTTGCTTTATCCAATTTCTCTTCTAAACCTATTATTTGAAGGTATATGTCGTCACGAATAGATAATACAGAATCCACATAATGTGTATGACGAAAGGCATCCGAAACGTTATGATCCGAATAAAAACCAGATAATTCGAGAAGTGCATCTTCGTATTTTCTTATCAACCTGTTATAATCTTCCTTCAATTCTTTATATGCTTTACCACGTTGATTTTTCAAAATCCTATTAGATTTTTCCAATCTGTTAATTTCTATCTGTAGTTTATTGTCATCGCCAAATACAAATTCACGTAATGTTTTTCTAATACTCATTATTTCTTCCTGTCAATAATTATAAATCTGTCACTATCCAGGATTGGACTAATTTTTTCTTTAGCTTCTTCCCACTCCAATCCGCCATTACCGCAACCCGGTCGGGGTAACATCACCAACGGCTTAGATTCGTTATTCTTGAAATGCTTTTTTAGTTGTTCAGCCGATTGTATGATCAAGTCAATATCCGATGGATCTCTCCAATCATTTTTAGTAGGAAACGCAATGATAATTCTATCTCCGTCTTTAACCAAAGAAGATACAACATTCCCTCTTGCTTTAATTTTTTTGCCCAAAATTAAATCTATATTTGAGAATCTTTGACGAGCCTGGAGTGCTATACCTTTTCCCATGACTCCCCTTCCGTTTTTTTTGACTACACCATTTGTTGTAATACATAGCCAATCACATTTTTGATCCCAGATATCACCTACTATTTCAATCATTTGTTTAGCTCGTGTTCGATGTGGGGGCACACAGTATGTTCCAGGCAATACGTAATGTCCTGTGACCTCTTAATCAGTCCTAACTGTACTCCAACTACCCCGATAGTTACACACAGGTTAATTAGAATTACAACGATGATAAAATTCTTTTCTTTTTTAGTCATTAGAGTTTTTCTCCTTCTCGTTTGTCCATATATTCTTTGACTTCTTTAAAGCTCCAAGGTGCGTAGTGTCCTTCCATAGAGTGACCATCGACGCCTACATCTAATAATCGACACCAAGGCATATGCTGTCCAATCCATTCACCGAGCATTCCATGACTGTGACCAAACAACATATAACTACCGTGATGTGATTTATTCCATCTTAACATGGCATAATGATTGAGAGTAATTGGTTTGCCATCGACATTGATCTCTAATTGGTCGTAGACACGATCAAAAGGAGTTTGGACCCACTGTCTCCTATCGTGATTGCCAATAATAAAATATACTTGTTCAACACAGATTCTTGACCTCATACTATGCACTGCCGCTTCATCTTTAAAGTATCCAAAATCGCCAAGAATAAACAGAATATCATTATTGAATTTCACCGTGTTATTGATTTTATCAATATAAGTTCGATTCATTTTTTGGACAGTTCCATCACTAATGCGAAGATTCTTTTTATCTTGATCGGAACCATTCTCCATTATACCGCGTTCTCTGGCATCCATAAATATCCATCTTGAGGGACAATATTTAATAATGTTTTTATGGCAAAAATGTAAGTTATAAATCTGCGGTAAAAAATACATTTTCGCCGCAGAAATTTGTCCTCCTATTATCCATTGTTATTTCCTTTTATGTTTCTACTAATCAGGAGAAAAACACGTTGTTAATTTCCGTATAGAATTTCACTCTTCTTCCTCACTACTGCTTTTGGAACTATCAAAATTATCCGGGTGCCAAGCCATATTTTCATCAAGTTGTGCTTCGATACCCATTCTCATATTGTAGATTTCCATTATCTGCTGCATATTTTTTCCATTACTATACTCTCTCATCCTCTCATGCACATCTTGTCCTACTTTAACACGGACAGGGTAATCTTCATAATCAAAAGTATCACATACAATTATTATATGTGAGATATTGCCTTCATCTTTTGCCTGTTTCAGCCATTCTCTGATTTTTTGTTTAGTAGTTCCAGTCTCCATCTTCATCTCCTTCTTCACTGCTTTCTGAATCCTCTTCTGGCATATAGCCCCAAAAAGAATCGCAAAAATCATCAATCCCAAAAATATCATCTTCTTCATCGGAGAATGGGTCTTCTCCAAAAATGTCATTCGCATCAAAAAACGGATCATTAAAAAACCTTCTTGTCATTCTTGTCCCCTGATATAATCAGTAAATACATTCACATCCTTTACATCATACATAGCACAATTATCTGCGTAGTGTCTATCTTCTCTACCTCTATACTCAATAAAAACTTCATATCTACCGTGTGCTATACACACATATTCCGTGCTATCATCGGATTCCCTGGAATCAACTCTCCATCTCCCAGTGACCTTCCATACATTATTTTCATCACATTTAATCCGGAATGTGTCTAAAGTAGGAACTCCATATTCTGGTTGGATTTCGTCTGTGACTTTATCTTCTGCCAGAATCTTGACATCAGTACTATGTCCTTCTGCATCCAAACGTCTGCTAAAACATAGAAAATTAATGGCTATTATAATCCAACCAAAAGATGCTATTAGTATGATCCAACTCCGAAGAGTCATATTACTCGTCTCCTATCTTCGGTCTATACTGGTTTCTTTTTCCTTCGCACATTTTATCTATCCTCTTTTGCCATTCTTTTTTACTCTTATGCTTTTTCCCTTTATGAAAAGCAATATAGATATAATCATCGTAGTCTTTGGTGGTAAATACTCCAGGGGCACCCCAAAAAGCGTACACTACTTCTGATGACCCTTCTATCCTACGAATACAAGAATCACGAAAATCACTACCACCATGGGCGGTGTCACCTACATACGCTGGGAATTGTAGTTCATAACTATCATGACTTGTATAAAGAATCTTCATACAAGAATGGTAGAACATAATCCATCCAAGCATACTGATAAGAATACTACCGATAAAAACGGATATAGCTGTTCCAACAATTGATCCTGACCCTTGAGCCATCTGAACACTTCCTTTCATCTCACTACATTATAGGCATTGTGGAACGGTTTTTTTCACTTTCCTATTTTTTTTTTCATAGTTTGTTCATCAGTGATAAAAGGCAGTGACTCCAAGTCAAATAATCCCAAATCATTCATCATCTTTACTTCTTCTGTTGTCAAATTGCTTGGTTTATGTGAAAGGACTTCATATCTGGTTTTTATCCCTCTTCCTTTTTTTTCGCACTTAAATTCCATACCAAAAGCCTCCGTGAATATTATATTTTGACTTACGGAACTAAATCTTATCATCATTTCTTTAAAAATACTAGCAGGAAATTCGGCTGCTACTATTTTTACATCATATTTTTTTTTCTTACTAAATGTCCATGAATCATCTGGACAATTCCGGTAAAAGGCATTGATAAAAATTCTAGATACTGGCTTAACGCCCCACGCATCCAACTTCGGGAATTTTAACTTATCATTAATAAGAACTGAAGCGAATGAACCACTGGGATTGTTATACCAACATCTATAAGCAGGTTTTGGAGCACCAATAGGATATAAAACACTTGGGTCTTCTGTCAAATAGTGGATATCTTTTCTATCTATTTTTCTACCGAGAACTGACATATGACTGAAGGAGACATCAGGATGAAAAAGTTGTAGTATTTTTTTCAGGTCACTTTGTATTTTTCCCGTGTCACTCTCTATATCTGCCATATATGCAGAAACTTCTTCTAACATCATATTGTCTTGTGCGTTGCTGTCATGATCGTCCATCCTGTTACATATGTTTAATTGTATTTCTCGACTTAACTTTTCCGCTGAACGGATTAAGCCCGTTAGTTGAGACAGACTTGGAATGACAGTCCAGTCAACCCCTTGTTTATTTTTAGCCATTATTGCTCCATAATTTTAACATCAATGATTTTAATTCCTTTACGCTGTGCTTTATCTGTAACATCATTGTAGAAACCACTGGTGGGAGGGATGACCTCTAAACAGGGTCTCTCATTATTCCAATTCAATCCGTTTTTCCACGGATATTTTCTCCACACTCTAACAATAGTATTGGTTTGAAGGGGACCATCGCACTCAACCGTACAACCGGTATCTACGCCACTTGGATAGACTCTATATACGATTTTACCGGATGGATATTGAAGTGTTTCAACATAATAATATTCATCGGGAAATAGATCTTGATTCCAAGCTACCCACATCCAAATAGATGGACCGATTATAGATATTACTAGAACCCAACCAAAGAATTTTGCTATACTATATAAATTTTCACCAATGGATGCAACCAAAACAATCAAACTGATAAAACTACAGAGTATCATCATTATCACCAAAAAATCTATCGACATATCAACTCTCCTTCAAAGTTTTTCTAATTGCTTTATCTTTAACATTTTTGTATTCAGAATCTGATGGAGTGATTATTTCACAATGGATTATTCCATCATTCATCCAATTCAAACCACATTTCCACTTATCATACCTCCATACTTTAGCGATGCTATCCGGAGGTAGAGCAACCTTCACTCCTGATACATATTTAGCATCGACTATTAATGACCAACGCCAACAAAAATTTGAAAACCTAGAATGCGGAAATCCAGATACCAACAATACCGCTCCCAAAATCACTATAATCCACAAAATTGCTATAGGCATTTCTATTCTCCTTCAATCATTTTTTGTAACTCTTCTTCACCAATAATAGCAACGCCTAATTTCATTGCTTTTTTGGTTTTGGTACTTACTTGATCCGGATCAGCCTGGACGAGATAACTGGTTGTTTTACCAACACTACTGTGTGTCTCACCACCGGCTGCTTCAATATCTTTTGCGATTTCTTTCCTACCTCTACTCATTGTTCCAGTCAGGACGAAAGATTTCCCTGTCAGACTTCCAGCAACCGCAACTTTCTTTTCAGTAATCGAGATGACAGAAGCAAAGTCATCGGTTTCATCGACCATCTCTCCTATCAGATTTTGTATTTTCACAGCGATATTTGGCACTCCAACCTTATCTGCGATTTTTATTAATTTTCCACTCTTCCAATCATCAAGAGTATCCATTTCTCCATCAGCATTATCCATAATGATTTTTGCTCGTCTTTGTCCCAATCCTTGAATACCCAAGCATCCAAGAAATAAATCAAGGGTCATTTCTTTTTTCTTCTCGATTTCATCAATCATTGTCTGGGTTCTTTTTTCTCCCCAAACACCATTTCCAACTAGCAAATTTTTAATTGTATCTCTGTGGTCTTTAATTCTGAACAAATCTCCGATTTTCCTTAATATACCAGCGTGATACATCCCTTCAATGATAGCAATCCCGACATCAAGGATATCAAGTTTATTTACAACTCTCTTAAATTTTCCAACAATTTTTGCTCCGCACTTTTCATTGTCACATCGAATAACAGTTCCGAGTGTCCCGCTGACATTTTCATCTTGTCTTACTGATCCTTTACAATGAGGACAACAAGTTGGACGTGGAATCGGTGTTCTACTTGCTGGCCGATCTAGCACAGCGACCAGTTTAGGGATGATATCACCACCTTTCGTTATTCTTACTCGATCACCGATTGCCACATCCATTGCTTCAATATAATCCCAATTATTCAGGGTTACTTTGCTAACATTGGTGCCACAAACCTCAACCGTCTTAACGATGGCTACGGGTGTTATGGCACCAGTATGACCCACTCCAAATTCTACATCAACAACCTTCGTATCTACACCAGGAGTAGGAAATTTCATGGCTCTCGACCATTTAGGTCGTCCATTTGAATCACCAAGTTTTTTTTGTAAAGCAATGTCATCCAATTTCACAACCAAACCATCAATCCAGTATTGTTGACCTTTGAATTGTTTGGTCGTAAAAGATACAGCAGAATCAACCCTCTTATCATTGACCCTATTATAGCAAGCAATTACTTCATCTTGACCATTAAAAATACCAGTAGGAGAAACAATAAATCCTAAATCCTTTAAATAATTAATTTTACTGTATTCTGTCTCAAATGTTTTAGAGTCGTTTGATACATCATAAACTATAAAATCAAGTAGTTCACACTCTTTACCATCTTCCCTCGCCATTACTCCTGTCCCCAAATTTCTCGGGTTCAAAGCAGTGGGATCAACTTTCTTCCAATTCTCGACAGACAGCATTACTTCACCGCGAACTGCTACAAAACCCTTTGCTTCAATTGTACCCAAAACACCATTAAATTTTTTGGCATTAGGTATAATATCTTTTCCCATTTTTCCATTGCCACGAGTAATAGCCTGTATCAATTCCCCATCTTCATAGTATAAAGCCAAACTTGAACCATCAAGTTTGTAGTTGACTACCATTTCTCCAGGATCTATACCAAGCAAGCGAACCCATTTTTCGAATTCATCTATGTTTGCACATTTGTCTTGAGAACCCATAGGAATTGAGTGTGGTGCTTTTGGAAACTTATTTATTTCTTCAACTTCTGCTCCAACATCGATTCCTTCGTTGGCATCCAGACCAGAATCTTCGAAGAGTTTCCTCAATTCATCTTCAAGAGCATCATATTGAGCATCTGTTAGAAATGGGTTTCCGTCATAATATGTTTTCTTTGCTTTCTTTATGATATTCTTGAGTTCGTTGATACGTTTTTCATTTTTATCCATCACGGCTTCTCCTGTTTCATCAAATAAATCCATTATTTTTCCAACCTTTCTTTTATTCTTTCTTCAAAATCCATCATACTTAAAGATTCGACACTTTGTATTCTTCACTCTGTTATTCAACAATTCCCCACCACAGCACATCGGGAAGCTATATGACTCTATCACCTATTCTAAACATTATAGCAGTCCCATTCTATCTTTTATTTTATGTTGAAAATCATTATATGGATGTAGTGAAATCTCATGACATTCAAAATCTAAAAAAATTGTATCACAATGGTCCCACTTTATATCGTACACCCAGGGAGTTCTACCTCCATCCCGTACTGCGACAATAGTTCCTATCAAAATTTTATGCTCATCATAATGTATATAATCTTTTGTTATCATATCACCTATTTTAAATTTTGGCTTTGTTTGCATTTCATTTTTCCGTAAAAAATTATGACATTCTATCTTTTATTTTATCTTGAAAATCTTCATATTTTTTTTCGTCGTTTGACATAATAAGACACAACTGGCTTTCGAATTCCCAAGTCTGAAGCAACATCCCGGACCAGTATATACGATAGAGGTTCTTTTTTGTTTTACAAATCCAGGACTCTGTAACGATTCCTATGCCCAAATCTACAACTGTTGATTTGACCCTATCTCCTTGATGGAAAAAAAATTCGCTCATTTTAACCTATCTTTTATTTTATCTTTGAAATCTTCATAATAATATTCCTCGGCCAAATAAATTACCTGTCCAAAATAGGTAAATGGCATATACACACCGCCATCATTATCCCAACAAATCCAAGGGTCTCCTAAACCATCAACTTTTATAACAGTACCAATGCCATGTGTGGTAGGGTCTCTCTTAAAACAAACTCTATCTCCAACTTTAAAATTCATTTTAACCTATCTTTTATTTTATCTTTGAAATCTTCATAAAACATTTCTCCCAGAGGTCCTATCTCGGTGGGATAGCAATCGATTTTGAATGACATCCGATTACAAATAGCCATATCCAAAAGAACAGAATAAGGAGGATCTGTTATTTTTTGAATATCAGCAATAGTACCCGTGGAATGTCTCGGGATTGTGAAAGGCATAGATGGTAGATGTATCACAATATCTCTTTTAATATATACCCTTTGACCAATATCCATTTTATTTTTCCGCAAAAAATTAAGACATTCTATCTTTTATTTTATCTTGAAAATCTTCATATCTTTCAGGGGAATAAGATTCGATTTCCCACGGCATACATAAATCGAACGGAAGACCACTTTTTTTAAAGTGCCATCGAACAACGAAAGTTGTATTATTCACTTTGCTAACAACAGTTCCTATAGGTATGTTGCCGTGATACGGTATTTTAGATTTCACTAAAGTCCCTATTTTAAAATTGGCATAATCCATATTTTCTACCCAAATATATTCTCGATACATTATAGCATTCCTACAAGGAGTTTACCAAAAAATATCGAAAGAAGATATAATAGGAGATATATTTTGCGGATTCTTACAACAAATAATTTCAAATATACAAAAATAGCAGCAACCGACCCGTATAGACAAGTGGCAAAAATTGTACAAAATTTAAATGGAGTGCTACAGAAATATTGGAAAGATATCAATAAATATGGTAAAAATCCCGTATATATACAAAATCTCACACAAACTTTATTATCAAATTTAAATAAAACAAATGTTGCTTTTACATCCCTCGGAATACCAATGGGACAACAAATCAGTCCAATAATCGAGAATTTGGTAACTCAACTTAAAATGAATATGCCAGGGACACTACAACCAGATGGTTCATTAAAACAACCAGATGGTTCAGTAGCACAACCTTTTGATTTAAATAATTTTGGGACAATAGTACAAGAATTTAATAAAAATCTCTCCGGTGCTATTTATACAGGAACAAAACAATATGCACAACAACAGCAACAGGCGTTAGAACAAAGACAACAGCAAGGGCAACAAGGGCAACCACAGGAGCCAGGACAGGCTCCACAGCAGCCACAGGGGCAGCAAGGGCAACCACAGCAACCAGGGAAAAGGAAAATGCCTACACCAGAAGAAATTAATTGGGATAGATTATACAGCAGAGGACATGTAACAAAGGGGAACGCATTAAAATTGGCTCGAAATAATCCACAAATGGCTGCTTTTATCTTTGGTAGCAACTTCCTCGGGATTCCTCCAGAATGGTATGGAGTCGGACTAGATAGAATACCAGCAGAAACGAAATGGCCTTCGACTTCACCAGAAGGATTCGTTTCAGCACAGGGGCAACGATATCCTCAATCTGTACAAAGAGAGCAATTTAACACAGGTCTTAAAGGTCTATATGATTATTTTATTAGTCAATTTGGACCAGAAGAAGGACATAAAAAAGCAATCGAAATATTAGGCCCCGGTGGATTAGGAATACCTTTCAGGGGATCGTACAGGGCAGAAGGAGAAGCAGGAGGTGAAGATTTTGATTTTGGATTTGGTGGAGAACTGGGAGAGTTTGCACCAGGACGGTATCGTCCCGCGACAAAAACCCATAGAACATCAAAAGAATATGGGGACCTTGGCACCGGAATAGGAGCAGCACTCGATTTGAGCAGTGATATACAAGACTTGGGAAAGGCTATTAAAGGTGAAGATTCAATGTATTAATTTTCTTATTCTGAAGTGAAATCTGCAATTTTAGTACACAAATCTATAATTAATGCTATCAATTTCAAAAAAATAATAGCATCTGGTATTAAAATTTTCGCAAACAAAAGAATCTGGTGCTACAAAATTCCCATTCTATCTTTAATCTTATCCAGGAAATCCGTATAAGGTGCGTAAACTAAATAATCGATTAAGCATGGGATAAGTTCTCCAGAAGACCAAAGAATATTATGATATTTGTCATTTCCCTCTGTTTTGTAAGAAATCACAGTACCTATGATTCCTTTATCCTCAGAAAATACGGAATATACTTTGGTTCCAATGGGAAACATTTTCATCCCATTCTCTCTTTAATTTTATCGAAAAAATCATGATACGGGACAGGATCAATTAAAAATAATTTAGAGTTCTCATATCGACTTCCAATCTTGTCTATATGACCGATATCATCCCATATGACAAAAGAAGAATCAGTCAGAATGCGGGAAATCATTCCTGAAGCAATATTGCTAAGATCTCTATGCCATTTAACCCTGTCTCCAACTATAAATTTCATCCTAATCTCTCTTTGATTCTTTCTAAAAAGTCAGGATAATAACCTATAGGGGCAAGATATCTATTTTCATAATATACTATAAAATGATCTTCCCATAATACATCGCATCCTTTTTTGTCTGGTATTCCAACCACCGTTCCCACTTCAACATCACCAATTACTAAAGACAATTTTACTCTATCATCAACATTAAACATTATTTTAATCTCTTTTTAATTTTTCCGCAAAAAAAATGGAATGGTGCTACAAAATTCCCATTCTATCTTTAATTCTTTCTTGAAAATCTGAATAACCAGACGATGATACAAGAATAAGAAAATCGCCATAATGATTTATGCTTTTGCCATCATCCCATTTGACATTAAAAATACTATGAATACTGCTTTTCTTCTTTTGTTTGACAATCACACCTATTTTTTCTGAATTGTAATATTTTACTCTATCTCCGACTTGAAATTTCATTTTATTCTGTCCCTAATTTTCTCTAAAAACTCGTTATAGAACGACTCTACTACAATCAAGTATCTATATTCATGATGTACCCAAAGGCCACAATCCCATAGCACATCGATTCCTTTTTCGTATATATCAGTAATGGTTCCGATTCTTGTTTCTTCATATCGATGTTTCCATCTCTTTTTGACTCTATCACCCACATACACCGGTATTCTATCACAAACTTGGGATTTTCTCATCCTAATCTCTCTTTAATTTTTTCTAAAAAGTCATCATAAATAAGTAGTTAGCTTCAATTCATCTGCGTGCTGAAGCACGCAGCTTTCTTGAAGTATCGATAACTAAATAAATGGAGAAAAGTTATTAAGTTGGAAGTAAATATTGCCACACACCCTTGTAACAACGCCTCCTAAATTCCGCCTTAACATAAACTGTATCTCCTACTTTAAATTTCATCTCATTCTATCTTTGATCTTTTCTTGAAATTCCCGGTAAAAAGCAACACCGTCATCGGCGAAGTCAAGTTCATATTCATAATAACCACCTGTTAAACCATCAAAAAATTTCACATTATACATTCGTTCTAATGTGCATGAATCTATGCACGTACTTATTATTTTTCCACAAGGAATATGTTTGTTTAGCGTTTTAATTACATCGCCAATTTTAAATTTCATTTCAATCTATCCTCGATTTTATCTTGAAAATCTTGGTATTCTATTGAAGAAATAAGTACAAGTACCTCCTCATAGTAAGAATAACGCTTACCATCATTGTCAAATTTAACAAAAACGGTGCCATCATTATATGTTTTCGTAACAGTGGATATATCTTTCATATCATCATAAAATGCGACTTTATCTCCTACTTTAAATTTCATATTCCTAATCTATCCTTAATTTTTTCTTGGAATTCTTGATAGATATTCCATCTAATCTCTGACGGTTTGAATACTATTTTATGGGATTTTCCACAAGAACATTGTACTCTATACCATACAATTTTTTTTGAATATTTATGGAGAATAATGTCAATGATTTTTCCTTTATTTAATGACGAACAGTCATCAAATAAAATATTAAAAGCAAATCCTTCCGGTATGATTTGTACAATATCTCCAATTTCGAATTTCATTTCATTCTATCCTTAATCTTTTCTTTAAATTCTTCATATTGTTTTTCTTCTTCCGGAAAGATTTGAACTATTTCATCGTGGAAATAGATATGTGACATTCCTGTATGTTCCCATCTAACAGAGTAAGAACTATTATTTACAGCAGTTATGGTGCCATTAACTAATTCATTATTATAGTATTGGACTTTTGTCCCTTTTGGTAATATTTCTTTTTTCACATCATCCCATCCTATCTTGGATTTTTTCTATAAATTGTCTGTATTGTTCTTCTGTATCTTCGACTAGAATAACATCTCTGTGCATGCGTTTTGTCAACCCATTGGGACCTCCATCGTGTACTTTTATTGTATAATAGTGTCGAGCAACAGCGACAATTCTCCCTGTGACTTGTATTCCAGAAATACACTTCACTTTAGCACCTAATGGTAAAAGTTTTTTCATTTTATTCTATCTTTAATTCTTTCCATAAAATCGTTATCATATACAAATTTTTGATAAAGTATTAAATTGAAATGATAATACCAACCAATCCATCCATCATCCCATTGTACACGGTATCCATCTACGCATTCAGATCCATATTTAATATTTTTAACAGTTCCTATAATATCTTTGCTATGGAAATATACAACCCTATCCCCTATTCCGAATTTTGGTTTCATTTTTATTTTTCCGCAAAAAATTAAGACATTCTATCTTTAATTCTGTCTTTGAAATCTTCATAATTTTCATATTCTGAACGGAGTATTATCTCCCATTCACTATACCAAATATTTGCGGCAGAATAAGGAAATTTATCTCATCTTACCTGATATAGATACTGATTTACAGGATTAGAATACATTTTAATTGCTTTCACATATCCTTCAGCATTATTACTGACATATTTAACTAAGGTGTCATATGGATATGGATGTTTCATTTTTCTATCCGAAAATTTTGTTATGAGTTCTGTTGACCCTTATGAAAGTACAACATTTGCTTAAATGCTTTAATTTTTCTGCTCCCACATAACAACACGCTGAAGCCAAACCGCCTTTGATATTTTGTACAATATCATCTACTGGTCCTTTATACTCCACTTGAACGCACTTACCTTCTGATGCCCTATAATCTTTCAATCCACCATTATGTTTATCCTGTGCTTCTTTTGATGACATCCCATAAAATTGTAATGTTCTTTTTTCACCATTCTCGTTAAGTGTCCATTCGCCCTCACACTCGTCGGTGCCAGAAAACATTCCTCCAAGCATGACAAAATCGCTATTATGAACAATAATACCATCTATATTATAAGAATGGTCCTCTTCAACTTCTAAATCATATACTTCACCATCATACTGATAACTTTCAATTTCTGATATTTTTAATAATTCAAATTTCATGTAAAATAGTTCCTTTCACTTCTTTATTTCTTTTTTTTGTAAAACATCGGAACCTGCTCCAAATCCTTTTTAATTTTCTATGTTTATTAAAAAATGTTCTTTCGTTAATTTGGATGCCGAAACCCATTTAGCATATTGATCGATGTTATCGTCATTGACATTATCAATATCAGCCTTGTTGATAACATAAAATTCATGATTTGGTGTACAATTTATACCGTTTATTTTTATCATATAACCACACTCATTCTTTTTCTTTATCTTTTTTATAACAGATCTTGACTTACCAGTATGCGTATAAACTCTATCTCCGATTGATATATCTTTAATTAGCTTTAATCCCTTTGTAGTTTTTACCTTTTCTGTTCCTAAAAAACAACCCACTCCCACCGCCTTACATACATCGCCGGGGCAAGTACAGCCACCATCAGAACAAACTAATCCTTTTAATCCATGTGCCGCATCTGCACACTCAGAGGCTGAACTCATTTGTGGAAAACCTACTCCCGCGACTAAACGAGTGCGGCATACGCTGCCTGATCCCGAGCCGCACTTAACAATATCTACACCAGACAAAATCAATTGCTCTGTCATCTCATAACTCACAACATTTCCAGCCATTAAAATAGAACTAGGAAATCTTTCTCTGATTTCTTTTATCCTGTCATTGGCATATTCAGTATAAAAGTTAGCAGCATCCACACAAAGTAATTTCGGGAATACCTCATCACGATTGACAAGGGGAAGACAATAAGCGACTTCATCCAATTTATCTAAATCTTTAGGATTAATACCAATCGTATAAAAAACATAATTCCACAAATCTCGATTCGTATCAAAGAAATTAACCAAATCTTCAACAGAATAATGTTTATGTAATGCGGTTAGCATATGGTGCTTGGATAATGCCGTTGCCATAGCTATCGTTCCGGTGCCATACATATTGGCCGCAATAATAGGAATTCCTGTCCACTCAACTCCAGCATATTTCGACACAAAAGTTCTCTCTAATTGAACACTTGAACGACTTGGTGCCCTACTTCTCTTCGGCTTTATCAAAACATCTTGAAAATCTAATTTGATGCCATCTTCTATTCTCATTCAATTTTCTCCTTATCCTCGTCTTGAGGATTAATTAAAGGTTCAACCAATTCGCTAATTTCTTTATAAGTTGGCCGGATATCACTTCTGGCGGAAATACCGCTAGGATCATTTTTATCTCTAAACAAAAATGTTCCATTCTTAGTCATATTACATAAATCATCTTCCCAACTTTTTCCTTTTTCTCTCAACATCTCTTTCATATCATTCTGATTTTTCTTGTGTAATTGTTTGTGAGAGAAAACGGATGACGCATACATTTGTATCGAATTTCGGTGCCAGTCCAATGCTCTATGAAGAAAATAATTAGACACATCTTCTCTCGGAACATTAAATGCACGAGAATCAAACTGGGCATCACCATTATTACTACTCGAATAATTAGCATTAAATTTACCAGTCATAATTGAAGCGGAGATGCTCACAATCTTACTATGATTATAATCAAACCATCCTTGCATTTGATGTGTATCATAATCAGTCATAACGAAACTCGCTTCATCTGACTGAATATAACCAACCTTGAAACCCTGCATGTCTTGAGCGACAGCGGATGCCGAATTTAGCATTGCATATAAAATCTGATCATCAAATGGTCGTTCACAATTCCATTTTTTCGTCATGCCAGAGAAACTTCTTCCATCCACTCTTACTACTACTGGAATATTTCTAACCAAATAATTCCTATAGCATCCTTCATAATCCTTTATTCTTTCACCTAATGATGTATTATCCATGTTTCTCTCTCCTTAATTCTTCCCTTAATTCTTTCACAACTTCTGCTACATCTTTTCCGTTGACTGGAGCATGGGTTTCTTTCAGTTTTTTCATTGCAACGCCCATTGCTTTCCCGGCATTATCCATTGTGTCAATTCGGTTTATTGATACAGATTGAAGATCATCAGAGAATCTAATAAATTCTTCAATTTGGTGCTTCGTCCACAGTTTAGGAACCAGTACATTTAGAACATTATTCTCATATTTCAGAGTTAGAATTTGTTCTATTCTTTTCTTGACCACTTCATCATCACAGCAGTTAAGATTGCTTGATTCTATTTGATTCACTGTCTGTTCGTTGCTTTCTATTATTTTCCGCAGAATTTTTTGGCATTTCTCTTCGGTGATAGAGCCTTCTCTTGTTTCTGTTAATTCAATTTCACCCAGAGCAACTGTAAGAATACTCTTCTTTGGGGCATTTTTATCTTTTGTTGCTTGAATACGTAATTGTCTAATTTGATTTTTCAACATTTTGTTTCTCCTATTCTATCTTTTATTTTTTCGCGGAAATCTTGGTAAGAATCTTCCTCATCTATAAAATCTTCAAAACGAGTAATAGTAATTTTTCTTGAGAGGATTTTACTAATAGCCAGCATAATCAAAAATGCGAACGGAAGGAACGCTATCAAAAGAGTTATAATTGACTGCCACAAATAGGGCCAATTTTCCAACAGAACAGTCAAAAAACAATCATCCAGACACTCAATATGAAACCCAAGAATATAGATAGAAATCATAAAAGGAATAACCCAAAAGATAATAGCCAATATTATTCCTAACATTTTTATCCCATCCTATCTTTTATTTTGTCATCGAAATCCTTGTCATTCATTCTATCTTTTATCTTATCCCGAAAATCGTCCCAATATATATCACGAATTTTTTCTGTATCGTATAAATGTTTGCGTTTTTTAATTCTTTTTCTACAATTGATTTTTGAAATAATCAATACCGTTAATGTTATCGGTGTACAAAATATTAGACAAATAGCGAACACCCAATCCGCAGAAAACAAAAATATAAAATTATCTGAACTGTCCGGATCAATCAGTATAATTAATATGGTCGTGCCAATCAATATAAACCATACACAAATAAAAAGCACAAGAAATAACATCAAAAATCACCCACTCCTTCGCTACATTATAGCATCAATTTAGAACAACTTCACAACTTCATCATCCTCGACATAATAATTTGTTATCAATAGTTCACCGTTTTCTTCGTACAAATGGAATCCATCCTCTGGCAAATATAAACTGCGAATAAGTTCACTATCCCGATATCTTATTAGCACTTTATGTTCTGTGTTTTTAACTACTTCTGCCAATTTTTTATGGTCTTCGGTGTCAGGAAAATCAGGAGGATCTAAAAAACAAAATACTTCATTACCAGGAACTTTTAACAATCCTGTGGCACAATATCTCGTAATAATTACGGACTTCAAATGGTCTGACATTTTTTTGAATGATCTGGTGCTACATATTTTATGCGAAATTTTTTTTATATCATCAGTGTTTGATTTCACCGATCTATAAAAATCAATTAGTTCTCTATCGATATCATTTATCCATTTTCTACCCTTTGCCGGAAGATGAAAAAATAGTTCCCCTTTACCAACAAAACAACTTCTAAATTCATCATATTTTTTTGGCATTCTCGCCAAAATATTACTCAAACTAGTTGACATATTTTTTCCTCTTAACAGATAATAATACGTTCTTCTTTTTTTCTAAAAGAAAAAACAGAAGTGGTTGGAGAACAAATGATACCCATGTTCTCCAACCACTTCGTTCGTAATTCCCGTTTTGCGGTTTCAATTACAAGGGTGTGGATTTGGCGAAAATTTTGTTTCTTTTGTTCCGCTGTTGTCAGAACAATTTTACACATCTTCTCCTCGTCCCTCTTTCCGGGAACTACAATTTCTTCAACAATAATCTTCATATGTTTTTTCGGCAAGGAAACCCTATTTTTAGCCAAAGGCTAAAAACTGCTGCTTTTAATCTTCAACTACAACCTTTAAAACACGAACTTTCTTCTTCGCTACCCTTCTTGCCCTTTTTACGAGTCCACGACATCCCGCTTCTGTTCGACATAATGAACCTCGATAAGGACCACTCCACCTGTTTCTCCGCTGACAGAATACACCGTATCTAATCATAATTTTCTCCTTGTTTCTTCGGTGTTTCAACTTTTCCTTACTCTATTAACTATCGGTCAAGAGGCAACACGACTACAGGACATTATACTCTATAGCCAATGTTTTTTCTTGAACAATTTTTCTTGATTGGATGCTATAATTTTTTTTGCCTTGTCAGTCCATCTACAAAGTTGTATTTTTTTTACATCTTCAAAATTTTCTTCTTTTTCAAGGATGTATTTTTTAAATTGAGATTTTTTAACCATGATACACAAAGCGTTTCCAGCAAATTTGTGACAAATCTTTGGAGTAAAATCTTTGAGTAACCTCTCCATACATTGAGGTCTCAATACCATTCTCCATTTTCTATCACAAATCACCATCAAAGCATTTTGCTCAATTGCCGCTCTCAATGAAGTCACTTTGATAGTAATAAAATCTAATGTGTCAAAGTCTTCTCCCTGATCACATGTTTTTATTTCTATTGGAATTTTTTTCCCGTTAATTGTATATATTTTATCAACTTTAGACAAATCTTTTGATGATTTTTTTACAACCGCACCTGAACCGTCTACTCCATTATTCTTCACTTGTACTTTGTATCCTTTTTCTTCCAAATTCACTTTAAGAATTTCTGCCCACAGATTCTCTCGCCTTGTTCTTATGAGAATATGCTTTGTGTATGTTTTCAAACTTCGGCCATCTAAACGATATTCTAAACTCATGATTATTCCCTATTAAATTAAAACATTTTAATTTTCCTAATAATACCCTTTATCTTCAAATAAAAATGCTTCATCTTCATCTGGTGCTACGACTTCTGGCATTCCACCTTCTACTATTTGCGTCCTTTCTTCTCCTTTCCTATCAAAAAATTCTATATATACTTTGAAACTTTTATCTAAACTATTATTGCTTAATACTTTCTTTATTTTTTTGAATAATGCCTCCATCTCCGGAGAATCTTGTATTTCCTGGTGTGCAAATTTTTCCATTCCCTTAGCCTTTATATCTATTTGGTAATCATTCATTGTTCATATTTTTAAGATTCTGGACATTCTCGGCTCAAGCTGAGAATGAAGAACCTTCCTTTCTGTTATAATAAGAAAATTTAAATTTCAACCTACTCAAGAACAAAAACAAACTTTTTAAGAAGGAAACAACGGAAATTCTGTATCACGAAGACGATTGCGAGCAATTTCACAATACTCCAAAACAATATCAATCCCAATCCATCTTCGTCCAAGATACTTCGCAGCCACACAAGTAGTACCGCTACCTACAGCAAAATCCAGCACAATATCACCTGAATTGGTATAGGTTTTTATTAAGTATGCCATCAATTTTTCTGGCTTTTGCGTTGAGTGTATCGTTTTTTCTTTGCCACAAACTGTATTAAACTTTTGCCAACTAGACGGAACACGCAATTTTGATAGTGTGTTTTTATGCTGATTGGCAATTTTT
>Ga0114919_10000791_pt1 | contig 25102 bp, 30 predicted proteins | sample BlataG_FD_88682 | JGI IMG/M metagenome (GOLD analysis project Ga0114919, IMG submission 88682) | Deep subsurface microbial communities from Black Sea to uncover new lineages of life (NeLLi) - Black_00105 metaG | ecosystem: Environmental > Aquatic > Marine > Oceanic > Sediment | place: Atlantic... | reverse complement strand
CGAAGACGACTAACGAAAAGGACTTTAATAAGGTCCTAGAGACTAGGTCGCCAGGAGATGCGAAGAGAGCAAGTCGTCAGATAGAGGTCAGAGAAGACTGGGAGGAAGTGAAACTGGAAGCGATGTGGAGAGCGCTTCTTCTCAAGTTCACGCAGCATCCCTATCTTTGTGAGAAGCTCCTTGCAACAGACGATGCGGAGCTGGCCGAGGGAAACGACTGGGGAGATACCTTTTGGGGCGTGTATAACAAGACAGGCGAGGGCGAAAATCATTTAGGGAAACTACTGATGAAGGTGCGAAATCTTCTGAGTGAGGAAGGATATAGATGGGTCGACTAATTGAGCGTTACTTTACACAACCTGGAGAGACTCTTCAGGACGTTCTAGCTTCTGTACCATACGATAAACGAGACATTAAGATACTTCACCATGCTACAGGCTCTGTAGTCTTTGAGCAGAAGGATGTAGAGGCTCCTGAGTTTTGGTCAGATATAGCGGTCAAGGTAGTAGCCTCTAAGTATTTTTACGGAAAACTTGGTGCGCCTGAGCGTGAAACAAGTGTCAAACAAATGATTGAGAGAGTGGTATCTACTGTTGTAGAGTGGGCAATTGATCAAAAGTACTTCGAGGAGGATGAGGAGGCTAGTACTTTTGAAGCTGAGCTTGGTTATGTACTTCTCTACCAGTATGGATCATTCAATAGTCCTGTTTGGTTCAACTTGGGTTGTGAAGAATTACCACAATGCTCTGCTTGCTTTATTCTAAGTATTGATGATCATATGGAGTCTATTCTTGGAGTTGCTAAAATAGAAGGAATGATTTTCAAAAAGGGTTCTGGAGCTGGTAAGAATCTTTATCCCTTGAGATCATCCTTTGAGAGTTTACCTGCAGGAGGGAAGTCTTCGGGTCCTGTTTCGTTCATGAAGGGGTATGATGCGTTCGCTGGGGTAATATCTAGCGGAGGACGCGTTAGACGTGCCGCGAAGATGGAGATATTAAACTACGACCATCCAGATATACTCGAGTTCATTTGTTGTAAGGCTAACGAAGAGAAAAAAGCTCATGCTTTGATAGACGCAGGGTATGATTCTTCTATTGATGGAGATGCCTACTCGTCAGTGTTCTTTCAGAACTCCAACCTAACTGTTCGTGTGACAGACGTTTTCATGAAAAGAGCTCTTGAAGGATGGAAATACGAGACTCGGTACATTACAACAGGAGAGGTGCATGAGGAGTTGAATGCAGCAGATGTTCTTCACCAGATTGCGGAAGCGGCTTGGCAGTGTGGAGATCCTGGACTGCAGTTTGACACCACTATCAATGATTGGAATACATGCTCGGTATCTGGAAGAATTAACGCATCAAACCCGTGTTCGGAATTTTGTTGGCTTGACGACTCTGCTTGTAATTTAGCCTCAGTTAATGCTAAGGCTGTTCTTCTTAGTAGGCAGGACGAGTCTTTGGATATTGAGGGATTCCAGCAGACTGTGAGGCTCTTTATTATAGCACAGGATGTAATTGTAGATAGAGCTGGTTACCCAACTCCGGAGATTGCTACGAATTCTCAGGGGTACAGGCCTTTGGGATTAGGTTATACTAATCTGGGAGCGTTTTTGATGTCTCTTGGTATCCCCTATGACTCTGAAGAGGGACGGATGGTGGCTGGAGCACTGACCTCACTCATGACAGGAACTGCTTACTATACATCGACTGAGTTAGCTGAGCTACTTGGTTCTTATGCAGGTTTAGGGGGATATGGAATAGTTCCTAGTAACTACGAATCTCATAAAAAGGTACTTGAGCAGCATTTTAGAGCTGTTGTAGGTCTTTCACATAGAGCATCACAAAGTTATGATACTCCCTTTGCTCATGATCTCCTTGAGAGTAGTCAGGCAGTATGGAAGAAAGTTAGAGATAATTATGAAAAGGTAAAGGGTATTCGTAATGCTCAGGTTACGTTATTAGCCCCGAGCGGAACGATATCATTTATGATGGACTGTGACACAACAGGAATCGAGCCTGAGTTAGCTCTTGTGAAAACTAAGAACCTAGTCGGTGGTGGTACTCTGGTTATAATGAACGGAACAGTACATGAAGCACTTCAGAGACTTGGATACGCAGGCGGAGAAGCTACAGATATTCTTGGGTATATCGAAACAGAAGGTACGATCGAGGGGGCTCCTGGCTTTAAGGACGAGCACCTACCAGTGTTTGACTGTGCTTTCAAACCAAGTAAGGGTACACGGTTCATTGAGCCAATGGGTCATCTAAAGATGATGGCAGCTGTGCAGCCCTTTCTCTCTGGTGGCATAAGTAAAACAGTAAACATTCCAAACGATGCTACGGTAGACGATGTTAAAGAGATTTTTATCAAGGGGTGGGAGCAGAATCTCAAGTCTATTACTGTATATAGAGATGGATGTAAGAAAGTGCAGCCGCTTGAGTTAGTAAAGCAGAAAGAAGAGCCGACTGTTCGTAGGAGGCTGAAGGACACTAGGAACTCTCTTACGCATAAGTTTAGTGTTGCAGGACATGAAGGATATATTACCGTAGGGCAATACGAAGACGGTTCTCCCGGAGAGATCTTTATAGTCATGTCGAAAGGGGGGTCAACGATCTCTGGTTTGATGGATACAATCGCTACACAGACAAGCATTCTTCTTCAATACGGGGTGCCTCTTGAAGTTCTGGTAAACAAGTTCACTCACGTGCGATTCGAGCCTTCAGGATTTACTGCAAACAAAGACATTCCTATAGCGAAATCACTAGTAGATTACATCTTCCGTTGGCTTGAGATCAAGTTTGGGGATGGGGCGCCTAAGGTTATTGAAGAGGAGGATGATTCCATAGTAGTTCCTGTTCCGGAAGTAGAGAAGGAAGAGGTTAGAGTGTATGATAATCAGTCCGATGCTCTGCTGTGTCGCATCTGTGGTGCGATTATGGAGCGTGTAGGAACATGCTACCGGTGTCCAGACTGTGGTGGCTCTGAAGGATGTTCCTAATCTACGGAAACATACAAGCCCAACGATTGGGAGGAGATGTTTTTGGCCCCTCCTCTCTTTTTCTTAGTTGTCTCTTCTCTTCTATAGTGTGTATAGTTGCATAAAGCAAGGAGGATAGCTTTGGCTTACCTCAGGCATACAGTGTACCCGAAGATCCACCGGTTCGGACACACGGAGAACATCGAGTTCTTTAACTACGATGATGAGGTGTTCGTTGAGGAGAAGATCGACGGAGCAAACTTCCAGTTCGCTGTCGCGGGTGAGCCTGTACCTGGAACTCCTCTGCCTGTACGATTTGGCTCGAGGAACCAGGATACTGATAAAGGAAACAACCAGTGGGCTGAAACCGTCGAGGCTCTGGAAGTCATCCTTGAGGGTAAGTTTGACTTGCTTGAGGCAAAATATATCTACTATGTGGAGGCGATGAAGCCTCATACAATTCAGTATGACTGGGAACGCACTCCTAAGGTTATCGGACTCGATATCTATGATCCTCTCCTTGGCGCAATGACTCCATATGAGGAGAAGCTTATTATCTTTGAAAAGCTTGGAATCTCTGTTGTGCCTCTTATCTGGAGAGGACAGCTTTCTGAGATCAGCGCAAAGAAGCTTGAGGAGACGCTTCCAGAGTCTATGTATTATGACGGTCCAGCAGAGGGGATCGTTGTAAAGAATTACGAGCGTCCGAACCGTTACGGGCGTCCTCTGTTTTGTAAGCTCGTACGTGATGAGTTCAAGGAAGAGAACCTCAGGTGGCATAGGAAGCAGAGGCAGAAGGAGAAAGCTCTTGAGCCTCAGCCTCATACACTGATCGCAGAACGTTTCGGGACGTCTGCACGTATACGGAAGATCGCTCTCAAGATTGCGTCTGAGAAGGGAGAGGGGATCGGTCTTGAGCTGATGGGAGATATGATCAAGGCTGTGACAGAAGATATACTTGAGGAAGAGATCCTCACAATCTGTTACGACTACGAGAATCTTAGCTTCAAGAAGCTTCGATCAACTCTTGCTCCTATAATTAAGCATGAGATCGAGCAGCTTATGTTCGATCGAGCTGAAGAAGTTCGTGTTCGTGCTCAGAAGGAGCGCGAGGAAGAAAAGCTTCGAGAGGAGAGGGAACAGTTATGAAAGAGCTTACTCACGAAGAGAATCTGAAGACTCATGAGGCGACTGTCGATAAACGAGTCAGCCTTGTAGTGGATAATGAATATAGTGAGATCCTTCAGCGAGAGGCTGAGCGTGGAATTACACTTAACAAGGACTATGCTAGCTTTTTACCTCCTAGGATGAGGCCTCAAACTTTTGAGGGGTACTGGGCAGTTGAGGCAGACAGTAATGCTCGGCGAGCTGAAGAGAAAGCTACCAAGCTGCTCTTCTCTTTAGCTAGTCTCCCGTCACAACCTATTCGAGAGGTATGGGGAGGCTCAGGTGCTGTAGATGAGAGTGTTAAATACTTGAGGAGAGAGCTGGAGGCGGTCTTCCAATCAGCTCTCATGTTGTGGATAACAGTTGGTGAACTAGAGGTGCCTATAGGAGGGGCGAGAGAGGCTCAGCGGAAGCTGGTGAAGCTGTTCGATGAGAGAGGGAAGATGTATGGGTCCGCCTACCAGTCAAGCCCATTCCCTTTCATAGGGCTAACTGCGGTTCTTCGCTACCGGACATCGCGTCTAGTCAACGAGTTCCTCGAGGGAGTTGTGGTAGGTGATAAGCAGAGAGAGAGTAACATACTCGATGTCATGAACTACGCTATCATGGCTCTTAATGAGTTGAAAAGACAGTTCGAGACCTACGACGTCTTTGCAAGAGCTTTCAGCGAAGTATGGAGGGATAAATGAAAAACAGTCTAGCAACCATTGGAGTGAGTACCTCAGTACTTGGGGTACATGCATGGAGAGATCTTGAGCTATCAGGGCTTGAACACCAACCTCCATTCGATGATGTTTCTTTCCTTAAACATCTTCACCACCACGATTTTCACTTCACAGTCGAGGTACAAGTCGAGCACGATGATAGGGAGATAGAGTTTCTCCTCCTTCGTCGTGACTTAATGCAGGTGATCGAGCAGAAATGTGCTCGAAGGAACGATGGAGGAATCTACCACTTTGAAGACAAGAGCTGTGAAATGCTTGCTCGAGAAGTAGCAACCTATTTCTCAGAGAAATTCGAGCGGTCTGTCACAGTTGTCGTTAGCGAAGACGAGGTGAGTTATGCCAGAGTCACAGTGGACCCGTAAGAAAGACAAAGAAAAGGTTTTCACTTCTCTAGTGACCAATCATAGAATTGGATTCTGCCCGATAGCTCCTACTTCTATGTTGAGAGATGTTACTTATTGGAGCAGTACTCATCTAGCTCTTGCACACTTGGTTTTGTCTAACCCTAGTTATACAAAGGCCTATCGAGAGGCGTCGGAAAGAGGTTGCTATATCTACCTTGACAATGGAGCGTTCGAGGAAGGAGTACCTCTTGGAGCAAACGATATTCTCAGAGCAGCTGAGATGATCAAGGCAGACTGCCTTGTTGCTCCGGACTTCCCTGGAGAGCGAGGAGAAAAGACTCTTCTGTCAACGGAGGACTTCCTCGAGTTTTTGGAGAAGGAAGGGCTGCGCACACATTATGATGTCATGGCGGTCCCTCATTCAGAAGCTGGTGACTATGATGATTTCATATGTGTTGCGCTTGATTTCATGGCTTCAGAGCAGATAGACGTAGTAGGACTGAGCAAGCTTGCAATTCCTACAGCTTGTAAGGGAGGTTACAAGAGGTGGAGGTTTCCAGAGAATACTAGGATTGAGATAACTAGCGATCTCAGCAACGTTTTTCCTCAAAAGAGGATCCACTTTCTTGGTATGTTCTCCCAGCCGTGGGAGATTCAGGACCTGGTTAGCTTGAGAGAGCATCATAAGAAGTACTTATGGTTAGCTCCTTGGACGTGCGACTCATCTCTTCCGGTTTGGATGGGGTATTGTGAGATGATGTTTAGTTTACGTCACAATGATGGTCGCTTATATAACGAGATTGGTCTTCCGATAACTCCTATAGACTTCGATGCTCCAGACTACAACCGGTCGATGATCATACACAACCTTCAAGGAATGGCATGTGTAACCAATCTCGATATGAGTAAGAGAGTACCGAAGAAAGCGCAGGTACGAGCATGATATACTCTCCAAGAACGCTAATGAACATAGGTGTCCTGTCAGGGGGTATAGACGAGGAATGCCTCCAGCCATGTGGTGTTGACTTACGATTGGACTCGCTTTTCAGAGTCTCTTCTGCCGAAGGTAACATAATGCGAATTGGCAAACAGGGAGTCGATCATCTTCCGACCTATGAGGTGTTTCCTTTCATAAGTGATGTCCTTGTGTACCAACTCAGTGCCGGAGCGTATCAGTTCTGGTCTCCAGTCTATGTGCAGCTTCAAGAGAACATGGCTGGGTGGATCATTGCTCGAAGCTCGTTGAATCGAAATGGGTTGCGAGTATGGAGTGGTCTCTACGATCCAGGGTTCCGGAACTACATAGGAGGAACCCTCTACGTTCCTCCATATACGAGAGTCGATATTGAAAAAGGTGCTCGTATTGCTCAATTCATTGTTGTAACCACTGAAGACGTGTGGGGTTACGAAGGTCAGTATCAAGACAGCAAAGAAAAAGCTGTTGCCTCAGAAGAGGAAAAGGAGGATGTTGGGGGTACATCCTAACCCCTAGCATGGAGGGCACCGTGTACATATTGGCTAAGATCGAATCTAAGGACGTCACCTATAAGGAGATGCACCAACGGATGAAGAAAGTCCAGATTGGTGACCCGTACTCGGTGGGAGTCCTAATTGGATGGGTTCCGAAGGAGGAGAAAACCTGGGAGCCTTGTGAGGAGCTGATAGTTGGTAGTTATTACGCCTCTCCTCTAGGTCACCTCGTTCAGGTCCTGGAGATCGACGAAGAGGAAAAAGAGGTTGTATACACGTTTAAGGTGTTCCGTCCTGGAGAAGAGCCTGAGAAATATACTGAGGCCTTCTACAACGAACACTACGAACTCGATAACGGTCAGCAGTACCTCTTCACGAAAGCATGGGAAGCGACCCAGGAGAAGATCGCTTCCGAAGTAGTCTTGAAGCGCAAGGCTGCGTCATCGAAAAAGGACCAGCTCCTCGAAGCGATGAGAGCCGGTCCTGTGAACCTTCGTGAGTATGCGGAGGCAAACGATCTGTCGTTTGCTAACATCCAGTACTATAAGAGATCGTTAGAGAAAAAACACAGACTCAGAAAGGTCGGAAGGGGAGTTTACACTGTCGGGAAAGAAGAGCTCGAGAAGTAGTATCGAAATCAAGCCGCCTGAGCTGCCTCTGGACGATATCCTCTATATGGACGAGGAGGACGATAAGTGGCACTATGCTCCGGACGTGGAGCTGATCTGTAGGCAGCTAGTCTCTAAGTACGAAATCTTTGAGCACATCAATGTAGACAGAATCCTTATGCTCTATCGTGAGGGAAGTGCTCCTACTCATGACCTATACACTACAGTTGCTCGGACCTATTCAATAAGATATCCATATAAAATGCTCAATCCCGACCGGCGCTACCTGTATATTATAGTAGCGTATGAGTCGACTTACTACGCGTTGGGAGAGAAAGCACAGGCTCTGATTCTATTTCATGAGCTCAAGCACATAGGAGAACCATTCGATGGTCGTCGATTGTACTACCACACCGTTGAGGACTTTCGTTCGATGCTTGAGTCGTTGGGACTGGCCTGGGTAGAAACACCTGAGGAGGGTTTACCAGATATTGTTAATGATCGAATGGAAACAACTTACGGGAAACTGTTTCGAGAGAGGTAAGTATGAAGAAAAAAAGTTATACGCAGATATCTCCTGACAATAGTCTACTACCGGATGTCCAGTCATTTGCCGATGGGAGAGGATTACATATCCATCGAGTTGGAGTGACAGACGTCCTCTATCCTATCCGCGTTCCGATCCGCTCTGGAGGGTTTCAGCAAGTGAATGCTGTGACCTCTCTTTACTCTTCTCTCAAGCCAGAGCTTAAAGGAGCTAATATGTCGAGGTTCATAGAGTCGCTTGCTTCCAATGGCGAGAATGTGATGACTCCTGAAAACCTCTTTACCCTCCTTGACAGGATGCACAAGAATCTAGATACAGAGGATGTGTACGTTAGGTTCGACTTCACTCTTATTCGGAATGTAGCTGCTCCAGTAACTCATAAAGTAGCTCCTCAGGGATATAAGTGTGCGATAGTTGCTCGGAGCAATGCGAGGTATGTGAGGTACCCTTATGAACTTATGTACGAGGTGATAGTACCTGTTGCAACAGTCTGTCCTTGCTCAAAAGAGATGTCACTTTACCCTGTAGAGTGGGGAGATGTAGAGGCTCCTCCTGTGGTTGGTGTTGGTGCACACAATCAGCGAACCTATATAAGGGCTCGTGTTAAACCTACTCATGAAGAAATCGTGTTCTACTTCGAGGAGCTGATAGACCTTGTTGAGGAGGAGGGAAGTGTTCGCCTGTTTCCTCTTCTCAAGCGTCCTGACGAAAAGTGGATGACGGAGACGGGCTATAACAATCCCAAGTTCGTTGAAGACGTTGCCCGGGACGTAGCTACAGCTCTTATGCAGAAGAGCTTTATCAAGTCGTATGACATCAGAGCGGAGTCGAAAGAAAGTATACATCACCATAATGCTCTTGCATATGTGAAGAGCGTAGATTGGGACGGTGGACTGTCATGACGGATCTTCCTCAGTCACTACCTCTAGCTGAGAAGTTTATAAGTATCCAAGGAGAAGGACCTCTTGTGGGGCAACCCTCAGTTTTTCTCCGTTTTGCAGGGTGTACGCTAAGGTGTGCATGGGGACAGACAAAATGTGATACACACTATGTAAGCTGGGAGCCTACTTTGAAGTCGTATTGGAGTACGACTGATAGTATAGTGGAGTTCTGCTTCGCTTGGGCTCCAGTGGACCATGTAGTGATCACAGGAGGAGAGCCTCTACTTCATGGGAAGCGAATGGTTGATCTTACGAAGAAACTTAAAGTAGAGGGGTTCCATATCACGTTCGAAACAAACGGTACTATATACGAACCAGTTGAGGCAGATCTTATGGTTGTCTCTCCAAAGCTTAAAAGCTCTATACCTATAGAGTTTGGTGAGGAGATGGTTGCTCTCCACATGAGGAATCGACTGAACTACGATGCAATGGAAAGACTCTTAGATGATTTTGACTGTGTCTTCAAGTTCGTTGTCGACAAGCCTGAGGACTTCGATGAAATATTTGAGGACTTCATAGGTCCTCTCGACTTACCTCATAAGATAGTGTATATTATGCCACAAGGAATAGACAGAGATGAAATCAGGAAACGGGCACGGTGGATCGTGGAGACGTGCCAGCAGCATAACTTCCGTTACTCACCACGCGTCCAGATAGACATCTTTGGAAACAAACCCGGAACTTAGGAGGGAATCATGTGGGAATGGTTAGCTGTAAACTGGATTTGGGGTCTAGTTATAGTGGTAGCTGTTGTAGCAATGTGGCTCAATCACCGATTCCAAGGGCGTATGAGAGAGGAGGTAAAAACTCCTGCTTTGCAGTTTCTGGACTCTCTAAAGCACTTCAAGTATCCCGGAATCCTTGTGACCGACGATAAAGGAATAGAGCTCATGAGGGAGATTGGAAGGACGGAGGCCCAGATAGACAATCACAGAGGAGCTATAATTAGTGGGAGATTAGATCCTACTCTTGTGATAAGTCGTCATGAGTCAATAATAGGGCTCTCTAACAAGCTCTTAGGGATCCATGACCAGTTGTTTGAATTGATATGGGGGCCAATGACGATTGCATACGGGCCTATTACCCTTAATGACATTCATGAAGAGGGGTTCTACCAAGGTGTTATTATCACGGTTAAGAAAGTTTACTTAGCAAGGATAACTGATGAGCGACGCTAAAACCTCAATCTCGTGGGACGAAGTAGTAAAGTATAGTCGCTGTCTAGTAGTCGACTGTGTTGAGGACGGATTCGCTCCTAATTATATCTACGGAATTGTTCGTGGTGGAGTGATTCCTGCTCGTATCATACAAGAGTATCTATGGGGAGGCCAAGGAGAGGCGACTACTCCGTTCCTGTTGTTTAAGAAAAGAGAGGTAATCGATGTTCTTAGGGAAGGGGAATGGCGACTACTAATTGTTGATGAAATCATCGACACTGGTCGTCAGATGGTTGCGCTCTTTAATAAGTTCCGCGAGCGTGGAATCGGTCAGGAGAAGCTCGATCGAGATGTGAGAGTGGCTTGTCTTCACTGGATCAGAGATGCGAAGTTCAAGCCAGACTACTATGCAACCTCTGAGGATCATAAAGGTTCATGGATTGTATATCCTTGGGAGATAGAACAGTTACCTCTGATAGGGACTTAAATGCTATTAGAAGGACTCCGGGATTGTAAAGACTGCAGTCTCTGTGAAGGCCGAAAGAAAGTTGTCCCTGGAAAGGGTCCTCCAGACGCTGAGCTTGTGTTTGTAGGGATTGGTCCAGGTAAGGAGGAGGACGAGACAGGAAGGCCCTTTGTTGGAGAGGCAGGGAAGATTCTCAATCGTGCTATCAAGCGTGCTGGATTCGACCTTCAAGATATCAAAGAGCGAATGTACATCACTAATGTGGTGAAGTGTATCCCACCCAACAATAAACCTACCAAGAAACAGACTAAAGCGTGTGCTCATTATCTCGACGAAGAGCTTGAGATAATTGCTCCTAAGATCATCATGCCTCTGGGAGCTATCGCACTTGAACGCGTTACAGGAATGACAGGCATAATGCTCTCAAGAGGTAAGCCTATTGTGAGCGAGAAGTATGGTGCTGTAGTCGTTCCGTCTGTCCATCCAGCCTACATCTATAGGAACCCCAGCGAACTGCAGAAGCTGATAGATGATATAGTTGTTGCTAAAAAGATTCTTGATGCTGGGGAGTATGTGGAGCCTGAAAAGATTCCTCTGGATCATAGAATAGCTAGTAAGATGCAGCATGTGCAGTGGCTGTTTAAGAAGCTTAAAGAGGCTAAAATAGTCGCAATAGATATTGAGACTACGAATGCAAATATAGAAGAGGGGAAAATAATCTCTGTCCACTTCTCGTGGAGGGAAGGAGTTGCAGTAGCGCTTCCTCTCCTGTCTAACGGAGGAGCTGACCCTTACTGGGAGGATGATGAGCTTGAAGAGGTATGGAAGCTGTTGCGAGAGTTCCTCGAGAGTCCAACGCCTAAGGTCTTTCAGAATGGGAAGTTCGATTGCAAGTTCTTCCATAGAGAAGGGGTCTGGACAGAGAACGTGAAGTACGATACCATGCTCATGCACTACTTGCTCTATCCAGAAGGGAAGGGAACACATGGGCTGAAGTACATGAGTCGTAGGTATACAGACATTGGAGAGTATGATGTGGACCTCCAGACTATAATCAAGAAGCATGGAAGCCTGGAGGGGCAAATAACAGATGAGGAGCTGCTTCCTTATGGAAACAAGGATGCTGATGCTACCTTCCGAATAGCTAAGATCCTCTGGAGGGAGATGAAGAAAATAGATAAAGAGGATGCGAAGAGGGGATTGGGAACAAACCTTTGTTGGGTACTCCAGAACATTCTCTTGCCTCTTCAAGAGGTGCTCATGCTTACTGAATATAGAGGAGTGTTAATAGATCTCGAGTACTCTGAAAAAATGACGGAGGAGTATGAGAAGCAGATCAATGCCCTCTCCTTAGCTATTTTGAAGACCAAGGCTGTTCAGGAGTTTGAAGAAGCTCGTAAGAAAGCTATTATGAGGGAGCGTCGAGCGAAGTGGCGTAACTCAAAGAGCCTACAGTCGAAACATGAGGAGAAGGACTACGTCGAAGTTGTAAAGCAGTCTCAATACAGATTCAAGCCCTCTTCTTCTAAGCAGTTGGTGAAACTTCTTTTCGAGAGGCTCGATCTTCCCGTAGTGTCCTTGACGAAAACCAGGCAGCCTTGTACTGATAAGGATGCTGTCCAGGAGCTTTTGGATAAGCACGTTGAGAAGGGGAGTGATGCTTATGAGATCCTCAACACCTTAGCTGAGCTCAAGACGGTCAGTAAGTTTCACTCTACATATTTCAGACCTCTTCCGAAGCTGGTCGACTCTAATAGAAGGCTACACACATCTTACTGGATTCATGGAGCAGGTACTGGAAGGCTTTCGAGTAGAGAGCCTAACTTACAAAACATTCCTAAGACAGCACACGAGGAGCGAGCAAAGGAGGTTCGTAGAAGTTATATTTCTGCTCCAGGCTACAAGTTCGTGGAGGCGGACTTCAAGCAGATAGAGTTCCGGTGGTGGGCAGAGTACTCACAAGATAAAGCTCTTCTGAGGGATATCAAAGCAGGGATGGATATCCACGACAGCATGGCTCGAGAGGTGTTTGAAATACCTGATGATAAGGAAGTTAGCGGGAAGCAGCGAATGCTTGCAAAGACAGTTGTGTTCGGCTCTATATACGGACGATCGGTGAAGTCGATCGCAGACCAGTTCGGTATTCCAGAGAAGGAAGCGCAAGTTATTCAGGATACCTTCTTGGGGAGATATCCGCAGGCTGGTAGTAAGTGGATTCGGGACCAGCAAGCCTTTGTTAGGAAGTGGGAGAAGTCTGTTTCCTTCTTCGGACGGCATAGGGACCTCCCCGCAATACACTCTCCTGATGGTGGAGCAAGAGGACACGCATATCGTCAAGCTGTGAACACTCCTATCCAGTCAGCTGCTGCTGATACGGCTTTCCTTCTTGGGTTCATAGCTACACAGAGGATGCTTAAAGAGAAGAAGTTTGATGCTCACATCCTTCTTAACATTCACGACTCTGTAATTCTAGAGGTAAGAGAGGATCAGTTGGACGAAGTGGTAACTTGCCTTGTTGATGTGATGGAGACTCCAGTAGAAGGACCTAACAGAGTGTCCTCAGTACCAATGAAGATAGATATAGCAATAGGGGATAACCTCGCTGATATGGAAGAGATTGAGTTATGAAGTATAGTGTATTCTATGAGGAGTAAAGGAATAATAATGACGAAGAAGAAGCAAGAGACAGCTATCAAAGCACCCGTGTCTCGTGATGCGGTTCGGAAAACTATTCAGAAGAGGTTGGAGAAGAAGGAAGGGGTCAAGGATCCTTTCCTTCATTATGGAGGCATTCCGACGTTTGCGTCCCTTTCAACGGGCATTCTGGATGTAGATATAGCATTAGGGACAAGAGGGTTCATGCGAGGTAGAGTAGTAGAGATATTTGGTTGGGAGAGTACAGGGAAAACACTCCTTGCAATGCATGCTGTGATCGAGGCGCAGAAGAGATATGGTCTTCCTTCGTTTTGGGTTGACGCTGAGCACACGTTCGACCCTGCCTGGTTTGTAAAGAACGGTGGAGATATGGAATTGCTCGATGTCCTTTCAGACTTCTATGGGTGCGAAGTAGCATGGAACTCTCTTGCAGATGCTGTCGGCTCAGGAGCATATGCTTATGGCGTTGTAGACTCTCTTGCCGCTATGATTCCTATAGAGGAGTTGAACAAGGATGTAGGAGACTCTCAAGCTCTTGGGGGAGATGCAAAGCTCAATAAGCGGGCTATACGCAAATGTCTACCTCGCTGTATTAAGAGAGGAACTAATCTCTTGGTGGTCAACCATATCATCGAGAAGCCAGGAGTGTCTTTTGGTAGTCCGGAGACTACTCCTGGAGGAAAGGCTCTAAAGTTCTACTCATCTCAGCGAGTAGAGCTCTTGAGACCTCTGGCTACAGATACGAGATTTGATGAGAACAAAGAGCCTTTGGGACACCGAGCACGAGGAAGGGTTAAGAAGAACAAACTGGCTCCTCCTGGTAAGAAGTTCGAGTTCGATTTTACCTTTGTAGATGGAGTAAATAACATTCCTCCCCTTCTTGAGAAAGCAGCAAAGATCGGTCTTTACGAGAGCAAGAGATTCTATTTCGAGGGAGGGGATAAGGCGTCTCACTCCTTCAAGACAGTAGCTGAGGTTAGGGAAGTACTATCTACAGACGGTGAGTTCAGACGGGAGGTATGGGACAAAGTACTAGACGAGATAACAGGCACTAAAGCCATGGAGTACGTCGCACCTTCCGTCATAGACATAGAAGAGATCTCTGACAGTGAAGATTAAGAAAGTAGTAGTTAGACACGGTATCACGCACTCGATTGATTATCAGAGTTTTTCCTTTGAGGTTGGTTTAGAGGCGGAGGTCGAAGAGGGAGAAGACCCTAAAGAAGTTCGAAAGCAGCTTCAACAAGACGCCCGAAAGGCGACACTGGCTGCCATTCGTCTCGAGAGGGAGAAAAACGAGTTCTTCAGGCTAGGACTCAAGCTCTATCAGAGAGACGTTATGCGAAAGCTCCGATCAAGAGAGCGAAGAGAAGAAGGTGTCAAGGATAAGAATGAGCAGTCGAAAACTAATGAAAGCCCTGGAGCCGATTCAGGAGGCGACGAATGCGCTTATTGAGCACGCTCCTGCATTCAACCAAGTCAAAGAAGAGTTGAGCTTCTACACGGTTGAACCTGTGGAGGATATCCTTCAAGAAGGTACGCTCGTTATGAGCAAGGTCATCGCGCACATTATACAGTACAAGGAGCGTGCGGTTGGAGCAGTTGAGGAGGCGCTTGCATACAAAGGACTGTGGGATGAACTTCACCTGCGTGTATCATCCGTGATACGTAGGGCACAAGCTAGAGCGTATTTGAGTAGGCATATGAAAGGCTTGGGTAGTGGGGATCTGAGAGAGGCGAAGGTTCAAATGCTACTTGCTCCGGCCCTAAATCTACGAGACGACATTGAACTTTGTAGGCTTCAGGCAAAAGAGTTTTCTGACTTTACAGAGAGAACTCTCTCTAGGCTCGATGATGCTTACAAGAAGGTATCGCGCCAAATAACTGCTATTCAAATAGCACATAATCTCGGCGAAATAGAGCGTGGGGATCTACCTTATGCTGGTAAACTAGTAACAATCGGGGATAAAAGACCTGATGAAGAGGAGGAGTACGAATGAGTCTAACGGTGACTAAGGAAGAGGCCGTAAAGGTCGATCCAGATGTATACCTTGTTGAGGTAACAGACGTTCAGTCGGGGCCTACTACTCACGGTCCGTCTGCGAAGTTCACTTTTAAGATCCTCGATGATGAGGACTGGGAAGGTGAGACCGTTTCAGGAATAGCTGCAATGACCCTTACTCCACGAACCAAGCTTAACCGATGGCTTGAAGGAATGGGGGTACCGACTGACATAGGTGATGAGGTAGACCTGATCGACTGCATCGGTCAACGCTGTCAAGTGAAGGTTGAAGAGAGTAAGGATGGGGTTCACAGCAATGTGACAGAGGTGATCGCACTGCGTAAGGGGACAAGGAAGTCAGAGGAAGAGCCAGAAGAGAAACCTCGTCGGGGGAAGAAGACTGCTGCCAGGAAGAAGACAGCGGCTAAGAAGGAGGCAGCTTCTGAAGCAGAGGAGGAGCCTGAGGAAAAGGAGGATGACTGGTATGGGGATGGTGAAGAGGCTGAGAAGAAAGAGGACGACTGGGAAGACTAATCCCTCCTTATAATTATGGCGAAGAAGACAGGTGGGCGTTACCCTAAGTCTAAGGGCAACGCCTATGAGAATAAAATAGCAAAGAAGCTGGACGCATGGTTGAGAAAGGCCTTACCTTTCTTCCGCAACGTGAGTAGACCTCTGTTCAGTAGAGTACCACGTAGTGGAGCATGGCGAAAGGATACCCCCCTAGGCCTTGAGGACAAAGTTGTTGGCGACATTGTGACTCCAGCTTCTTTTCCTTTCGTAATAGAAGCAAAGAACCAAAAGACCTGGAGCTTTCCGTCGTGGATGCGAGAGATCCGAGGTGAGATAGAGGATGCTGAATCTACAAAGCCCTGGGCGATCATCGTTCATGAGCATAACACAAGCAACGAATTCATCTTCATTGACTTCGATCTATTCATGGACCTCGTAGACGCTACACGAATGATATCGAGTGAGGAAATCATTGACCTCCAAAACCGTTCAAAGCCTAAAGATTAAGGGCTTTCAGAGCCACGTAGATAACTTCTTTGAGTTTCATCCTGGCTTCAACGTCATCGTGGGACCAAACAACAGTGGAAAATCTGCTGTTTTCCGGGCTCTTAGGAAGGTGTGTTTCGACGACCCCTTAGGAGGGGACTTCGTTAATGATGGAGTAAAGAGCTGTGAGATCATCCTAAGACTCTCCGACGATACTGAGATAGTAAGGGTAGTAGAGGTGAAGCGTGATAAGGAGGGGAAAGCTACTGTCTCAACACACTACTACAAAGTTGATGGTGAAGAGTATCGCAACTTTGGCAAAAGCGTGCCAGAAGAAGTTACAAGAGCTCACGGAATGGAAGAGCTCGCCTTCGGTGGCACAGGTCCTACCCTCGAACTAAACTTTCAGCAACAACTAGATCCACCGTTTCTCCTAATGGAGTCGGCTCCCTATCGGGCTAAGGCTCTGAGTCTCATCTCAGGTATGGATATAATCGATAAAGGGATCTCCGAGATCAATCGTCGAAAGAAGGGAGCGAGCGTAGAGAGGAAAGCGAAGGAGAGGGAGATAACTGAATTGGAGGAAGAACTGGCTGGCCTTCCTTCAGAGGAAGAGGTGGAAGACTTCATTGAGGGCTTGTCATCTGAAATAAAGCAGGTGGAGAGTTTCAGTAGCGATCTTGATGACCTTCTTGATAAGCGATCAAAACTTGAGCAGGTTGACGAAACTATCGAAGAGGCTCAGAGGGAGATAAAAGTTCTTGGTGAGTGGGTAGATCAGTTTAACGAAGTCTACGATCTCTGCAAGGAAGTAGGGGATGAGCTGGTAGAGCTTGAGAAACTGGGATTGGAACTAGACGAGTCGGATCAAGAGATAGATGATTGTAACAGCTTGATCGGAGTGCTCGAGACTACGATCGGAGAACTGGATAACAAAATAGATAGTCTCCTGGAGGGGATAGAAACTTGTTCGCAGTGCGGACAAGAACTATCTGAAGAAGCCAAAGGGCGGTTGAGGGGAAAGTAATGGAAGAGAGAATAAGTATAGCACAAGAAGTTAGACTACTGTTCTTCACAGACGTTCATTACAGAGGGAACAACCCTTCGAGCCGTAAGGACGATTACCCTGCTGCGATTCGCTCGAAACTTGAGCAGATTCGTAAGATAGGAGAGGAGCATTGCGTCCATGCTTATGTAGATGGTGGAGATACTTTCGATGCTTATGATCCAGCAAACTCTGTTGTCTACGAGCTTGCTGAGATTTACAAGAAGTTCTATCCTACCTCTATTTATAAAGTGTTAGGATCGCACGAGACTGTAGGGTACAACTACAGTCCGAAGACTCGTAAGCAGACTGCAGCAGGGATTCTAGAAGTGACGGGGATGGTACGGATACTTGGTGCGCCTCCTAGGCATATAACAGAAGGACCGAACATTGTGGTGCTTAGTGGAGTGCACCACCAGTACTCTCACTACGAGACTCATACGTTCGAGGCCTTCCCAGATGGACTACAGTATCCAAAGCATGCTCTCTTTGTGGCAGTTGTGCATGGGATGCTGTCTCTTAAAACCATTCCTGGTCCTCATACCCTTGTAGAAGACGCTGTGGTGGAGCGGGCAAATGTGGTACTGTCAGGGCACAACCATACTCCTTTTGAGCATGAACGTAAGGATGGAGTGCGGTTTGTCAACCCAGGATCGATTGCACGAGCAAGTGTAGTGGAAAATCATATTCCTCAGGTTGCGATCCTTTCCTACGACGGAACTGATCATCATATAGAGCTGATTCCTCTATCTGTCGAGGAGGATGTCTTTATTGAAAGGGCTGCGGATATTGAGCTTAGTCCTGACATGGAGGAGTTCTTTGAACAACTCTCTATCCTCGTAAGGAAGCAGGAGATAAAGGACGTGCGAGAGGCAGTCCTATATACGTGTGGGGAGATGGGAATAACGGAGAAGCAAAAGGCTTTAGCAGCAGAGATACTTCAGGGAGTTAAACAATGAAAGACACGACCGTGTGGAATGAGTTGGAGACGCTGCGGAAGAGCCGTGACTCGAAGAAGGATCAATTGGAGAGGGCGAAAGGTAGGTTGGAGTCGGCGGAGGAGAATCGCAAGAAGCTGAGGGACGAGTTAAAGGAGAAGGGGATCAAGGGATCGAAAGCTTTGCAGCACGAGGCAGACTGCGCATCAGAGGCTCTCCAAGGTCACGTAGCTGCTCTACAAGAGCTAGTTGAGAAGACTGAGAATGTCACAAGAGTTGCTGAATAAAGCAAAGGAACAACTATCCGCTCTCGAGCGTATCAAAGGGTCTCGCGATGCATTTGAGGGGAGAATAACGGCGGCAAGGGAGGCGGTCGAGGAGGTAGATGAACTGACAGAAGACCTGGAAGCTCTACATCCTATCTTCCTTGCCGTCGCTGAGGAAGAACGCGATAAGATCAGGCACGATCTAGAAAGCCTTGTAACTTACGCGCTCCAGAGTGTATTTGGGACTCGAGACTTAGTGTTCCATGTTGAATTAGATGAGAAGCGAAACCAAACTGTAGCAGATTTCGTTCTCGAATCCAAGATTCATGGAAGGGTAAGACGTGGAGAGATAACGCAGACATTCGGCGGTAGCGTAAGCGATGTAATATCAGCAGTTCTTCGACTCGTCTTCCTTGAACTAAGACAGCATCCTGGTCCTCTTGCACAAGATGAGCCAGGGAGGATGATGGATCCTGAGAGGATGGCAAACTTTGGTAAACTGTTGAGGGAACTGTCAGATCGTACGGGTCGGCAGCTCATTGTCATAACGCATAGTGAAGTCTTATCACGATTCGGTGATAGGACTTTCTACGTGGACCAAGTCGATGGTGAGAGCTTCGTAGAGGTGGTAGATGAATGAACAAGAGAAGAAGGATCGAATCGAGGAGATCGTTCCTGATATAGGGAGAGCAGCACTGAGATCAGACTTTGTAGTCGACCTGATTGAAGCGCAGTCGAACTACCTTCAAGAGCATGATAGGTACCCTGTTTCTATTTTGATGAGCAGCAACTTGCTTATCAAGCTGTTTCAGGACCTCAAGATAGAAGATAGCGATACTCTGATACCTGACCTCGTGTCTAAGCCGCGATATCTCTTCCATCTGAGTGGGCTTCCTACTTTCTTGGTACCGGGACTTAAAAAGATGGAGGCTATGGTAGTGGCAGAGCCTCGTTTCTGGAAGACGTTTTAGGATGGAATGTCATATAGTTGATTCCTCAGGAGGTTTTTTCGTTCTGAATGGGGGCCTTCTCAAGAGGAAGCGGTTGGAGAGGAGCTGGTCACAGAGCGAGCTGGCTAAAAAGTTCGAGAAGCCTAAACAATCAGCAACTGTGTGTCAGTGGGAGACTGGTAAGTCGACTCCAACACTGGCGGATTTTAAGGAGCTGTGTCTCATTCTCCAAGTAAACCCTGCAGATTTGTTGGGAGTAGAAGAGGTAGAGGTTGTTGATCAGGAGGAGTCTATACGGGTAACAGAGGATTGGCATGATCCAAAAAGGAACGGAAAGTGAAGTATTGCCATAGCGATCATACACAACATTGGGAGGAAGGTTGGTGTAACGCTTAAACATTCTGGAATATAGCAGATTTTTGGCGAGCCCCTCTTGAGAAATCGGGAGGGGTTCCCTATATTTAGAGCGAGGTACTACAATTTTAGGAGTGTTTATGGGTCTGCAGAAGAAGGTAGCGTCAGAGACGCAGACTGTCTCGCTAGTCTGCCAAGAATGCTTCAAAGAAGTCCCTTTCTTGAAGCGAGACCCACGTACAGATAAACTCGTTTGTATGGAGTGCCTGGAGAAAAATGACTAGGAAATCATATGGTGTGCGGCGTGCGGACGTCATGTCGGAAAACACACAAAGAATACTCGAGAAAGCTGCGTTTGCTACTCACGAGAACGCAGATGTCCAAAAGGGCGATAGAGTAACTATCCGAGGAACGAAGAAGATGGGTGAGGTGATCGACGTTGCTCGTGACGCTCTTCGTAGCTACTGCCACGTTGCGTTCGATAAGGAGGGAATAGGGGCGCAATGGATTCCTACACAGAGCGTGGTTGTATCTAACTACGTAGTACCAGGAGATACTCCTGGATTTCAGAAGGTAGCCTTCGACGTCTACCAGGATTACCGCAAAGGTCCCGACTACGGTTCTATCTGGAAGAAAGAGAATATTGATGGGGAGGACTACCTCGTTGTTTATACGGACGATGATGGCGGTATGATTCTCCGTAGTATAGAGGCGGCTCTCGAGACAGAAGCTCAGAACTGGCCTCGTGGGGGAGAGGGAGGAGAAACATACAACGATAGCATCGAGCCTATGGGATGGGAAGCTCATCGAACAGACGAGGAGGAGAGGCCGAGAGCTGAGCAGTCAGAAGAGGTGCGAGAGGAAGGGGAAGACGAACTGACGCAGGCTATCGAAGACGCACTCAATGAGAGTGATACCATCGATCCGTGGGAACCTACAGAGGGTGGCGATGACCTTGATGGCGGAGGCATTGTCCTTCGTCCAGAGCATATAGAAAGTCTTCAGGTCAAGCTCAAAGGCCCTGAAGGAGAACGAGCAGAATATGAGCTTACTCCTACCCTCCCTGAGGAAGGGGTAGCTCCAGAAGGGGAAGCAGCTCCTATGAGTCCAGGAGGAGAACAGGCGACTGAAGAGCTGAGTGCACCCGCTATCGAGTTTTAAGGAGAATCCGATGGCCAATCTTATAAGACCACAAAACCTCGAGAAAGAGTCTTCAACTCCTGAGTGGATGGATGCTTCTAAGATCATCGAGGCAGCTGATGCTGATAGTCCTCGTATTAAGAAAGAAGCTTCTAGCGCTCCAGTACTGAAGGAACCAGAAGAGGTTATATCGCGTTTAGCGTGCATATACTGTCATAAGGCTTTCTTCCCCAACCATGAAGAGTTGGTGAAGCAGGCGAGTGAAGCAAAGGAGGCTGGTGAGGAAGTGTCCTACACCTGTCCCTCTTGTGGTAGGCTTCTTGCTGTAGCCAACACCATTCCCAGGCGTCCGAAGTACTCTTCTCAGAGAGCTGCTACGTTTGATATAAAGCGTGTTGATCTACGAGGAAGAGAGAACAACGCTACCTTGACACCAGATTATGCGCCTTTCGCGTTGATTGACCGGCACATCATCTTACGAGCACAGCATGAGCTTGGCAAATATGCTCGTGAAGCTGGTATGATTGATGTGCACATGAGATTCCAGAGATCAGAGCACAAGCCGAACGGTCTGCATCCAGATGCGCTCCGTACAGCTTCCTACCTGATCGACTACCTGGACCCAGCAGGAGTACATAGCTCTGCTTTAGCAGAGGTATCGATTACTCCACAGGGCCAGATCCTCTTACCAAAGAGCTTCAAGACAGCAGCTGGCGAAGAGTTCCTCTTCACAAAGGAAGCTGTCGAGGCGCTCGCACGCGGACGTACGTTCGAGAAGCTACCGATGGACCTCGATCAGAAGAGTATGGAACCGCACCTGCGTGACCCAGATATTACCCGTTTCCGAGTACTTACCGCAAGCGATAAGGAAGCACATGAGGGGGGTCTGCTTGAGGACGAGCCAACTCCTTACGAAACTCCGGATGAGATTTTCGGGGGCAAGGGAGAGTGGAGAGGGGTGGATAGTCTCAGGGAAGCACCGACTGTTATAGAGACTACTGAAGAGGAAGAGGTAGCAGGTCTTGTTGGAGCATTTGCTTCAGAGAAGGCAGCTGACGAGGATGAGAAAACAGAGCTCCCAGATGCAGACGATCTATCGTCTGAAGCAGCGTTCGATACCCGGGATGAGGCTACTGGCGTTCCTGTACTTGACACAGATACTGTCGATATAGGGATGACAGAGTTCCCAGAGTTCGCTGAGAGGACAGTAGACGAGGCGATGCAAGACATCCTCAAGGATCGTCCGGAGTGGGCGAACCGAGGAAGAATGCCTCACCGTGATCGTACTCGCTATGAGCTCGAGCAGGGTGGTGATTCGAAGTTTGTCAGAGGAGATCCCGAACTCGATATGGTTGTTGAGGAGCCTACAGTCGAGCCAGAGCGTATGGGCTTTGAAGGGGAAGCTGCTTTGCTAGCAGATTTTGAGAAGTTTTCCCAAGACATTACTCAGCCTATCGTTACGCAGGAAGCTGGTGGGCAGTGGTACTACCAGTGGCCAGCGGGTACTGAGACACAGGCGATGGCTGAAGGCCCTCTAGAGAGCATGCCAACAAAGCAAGGTCCTTTTGCATCTGTTGACGAAGCACAAGTAGCTGCACAAGAAGAGCAGGGACGCGTGGCGGCTCCTTACCAGCAGAGACAACCTTGGGAACAGGGGGTTTAGGCTTAATGAGTAAAGAGGCTGGGTGCACCGAAAAGTATAAGCGCTGCGTGGAGCACGTTAAAGATACAGGCAAGAGTGAGGAATCAGCTCACGCTATCTGCAACGTCAGCTTGAAGAAGAAGAAGAAGCGTAAGTCCTCTCTCGTAGGAGAGTTCCCTGAGTTTGAGCGTGATATCAAGTTGGCTGAAGAAGAACCCTTTAGGTTCCGTCTTCCTAAGGTCCACGAACAAATGACCTATAAAGAGTTCCCTGGGAAGAGGGAAGAGTTAGAGGATCTTGGGGAGCCTACTCCTGTCGATTCTGAGGCAGCAAAGGTGTTGATTGACGAGTCTCATGAGTTGATGAGGGATGTCGAAATAGCTCTCAAGGAAGCGAAACAAGTCCGAGCTGCTGCGGAGGCGAAAGCTAAGCAGATACAGAAGGATAAAGACGTTGCTGGTAAGCAGGATCGTCTCAGAGTGCTTGCTGAGGAGTTAGGCAATCTCTTGGATAGTCCAGAGATCGATGATATTCTCTACTCATATAAGGAGCTTATCATTAGGCTGGAGGATAAGATAGAAGAGTCTATTACTAAGATGACTGCCAAGCAAGAGCTCAATGTGGTTATGGCAAAGGTGAAGGAGATTGGTGGTAACTTCTCTCGAGCCGTTACTCAATCTACCAACGCAGCTCGTCGCAAGATCGAAAAGGTCAAAAAGACTCCACGAAAAGAGATCACAGTATTTCCAAGAACTGAGCGGGAAAGCTCTTTCAAGCGAGCGTGGTTGCAAGCCTTTGCAATAGCAGAACTCCTTGAGAGTGCTTTAGAGCTTTTTGTTAAAGGGTTCCGAAACCTACTCGGTTTTAAGGATGATATTGCAGAAGCTAGGGCGATGGTTGAAGCATTATAAGAGGTAGATACCTATGCAAGTAGTGTTCCTAAATGCGCCTTTGACGGAGAAAGAGATGGCTGAGCGTCTAACCTACTGGATGACGTGTCCGTGCTGTATGTCTATGTACAAGTGTGGCACATCAGAATCTCTTCCAGTGACCTACAGTGGTCAGGAGCTGGCGGTAGTGGTTTGTCCTATCTGTGCAGCTACTCCTCCAGAGAACTATGGTGATATATTAGTAGCTGCTCTGGAGAACCAGGGATGGTCTACTCCTGCTGAGGTCAACTTAGAAGAATAATCTTCTATCTATAAGCTCCGAAGACCGGAGATTGATATGCTCGAAATACCAGGGCTGCCTAGGCGCAGCAAGAAGTGTAAGATCTGTAATAGCTTTTCAGACGAACATCTAGCGGAAATAACAGAAGCGATGATTAGAGGTACGATGACGTACCAGGAGATCCTCGATAAGTATAACCCACTCCGCTTAGATGGAACCAGACCAATAAATCCCCCCAACTGTACATCTCATTCAAAGCACTGTGTACCAGAGCGCCTCCTCGACCGCACTTTAATTAGATTCAGGAAGGATCCAAGCTCTGTTGCTTTAACAGAGCTTGAGCAAACTATTATTAGACGTCAGGGAGAAGCACTTAACAAAGCGGATACCCTAATAGCTTTCTACACAACTCGAATCAAGGATTTCGAGAGAGCTAGGGAAGTCCTCATACAGACTCAGTTCACGTATGAGGGAGAATCTCTTGGACCGAAGAAGCAGAAGCTTGCAAGAGACATCATTAAACAGACTCTTGATATCGAGAAGATAGCAAAGAGTATCTCTACAGACCTTCTTTCGCACGAGAAGCTTGAGAGGCCAGGAGCACCTGGATCTGTTCATATTACACAGAATGTCTATATGGACTCCCTAAAGCTATTCATGGCGAGAGTAGTTCAGATACTGAAGAGTCGTGTCGCAGATAAGCAACTAGTGAGAGAGCTTGTCCGTAGTATAGGCCAGGCATTAGACAATTCAATGGATGAGGCTAATCTGCGAGAAGTGGAAGAAGTTGAGTGGGAGACAGTCTCACCTGGGGAGTGAAAACATGCTAAAGTTTAAGGACTATGTAATCGGGATACTTGCGATCCTGCTTGTGGTAGGTGCCTTTGTTCACACGCAGGTTGTGAGGGCAAAGAATAATGATATCCTAGACCTCCGCGTTGATATACAGAATACAGCTGTAGAGCTTGGGCAGACTAAAACAGAATTGGATAGTTCTCAAACAGCACTCACAGCTGTTCGCGATCTCAATAGGCGAAAAGACGAAGAGATTCGGAGGCTCAATAGAGACTTAGGTGATGTCCGTACAGTACTGGCTCGCATGATCGTTGAGATAGATGGCCTACGCGTGGAGTTGGAGAACGTGCCTACAGAGCCTGCTCCTCAAGATACGACTAGGCGCACGTTCTCTGTAAGGCAGTATCACCTCTATGCCGACGGAGACTTCGGAGTAATACCTCCATACTCGATCAACATCATATTAGGAAGCGATCCTATTCGATTCCAGGGGACGCTGTTCGTGACAGACGATAAGCGCCTTGCGTTTAACTACAAACTACACGGAGATGGACCTTCTTTCAGTCACGTCTTTACGGAAGTTGATAGAGCGCTATTTGAGGCTCTCTTTTCTGAAACCGTAGATGTAAGTCCTATTGCTCAGATATCTTGGTTTAAGCGTCTGTTGTCTAAGCTTGAGCTAGGCTTAGGAGTAGGGGCATGGTATGGTCCAGACTTGTCTATACCTGTATCTGTTGAGGT
>Ga0114919_10000789_pt1 | contig 25165 bp, 17 predicted proteins | sample BlataG_FD_88682 | JGI IMG/M metagenome (GOLD analysis project Ga0114919, IMG submission 88682) | Deep subsurface microbial communities from Black Sea to uncover new lineages of life (NeLLi) - Black_00105 metaG | ecosystem: Environmental > Aquatic > Marine > Oceanic > Sediment | place: Atlantic... | reverse complement strand
GCCACATCGGCGTTGAGCCGATCGTGATCGCTGCGACCGGTCCCCGTAGTCCCCACGTCAGCACTGTCGCCTTCCCCGGCATTGACCGGCAGGCCTTCGTGATGGCTGCCGATCTGAAGGGACTTGCAGTAGCCACCGGTACCGCCTGTGCCAGCGGTTCAAGTGAGCCAGCCCCGGCTCTTACTGCGATGGGACTGGAACACAGGCTCGTGCAGGGGGCAGTCCGCTTCAGCTTCGGCCGTTCCACCACCGTCAGTGACATCGACGAAGCGATCACCCGTATTGGCCAGCTGCTCCAGCCGTCCCAGCCAGCCGCCTGAAGCGGCCCCCGACTAGCGAGTAATTTGCGACCACGCTATTCATCGCATAGGCTGTCGTCGACTCGTGGGCAACTGGGAGAAAGCCCAATTGGACGGCGGCACGGATTTGCCAACCTTATCGGCACCACAGCGTGCCTTCTGCGGACGCGTCATGCCCCCAATCCATTGCGACGTCCGAGAACGCCCAATTTTTCTGGGGCTTGCGAATCTTTCCGAGACAGCCATTGATCTTGGCCTCGGCCAGATTTTTACCGCTGAAACCACCGTTGCCGACACCACCGGAACCACTGGCAAGCACCCGGGAAGACTATTCGTTGCCACCGGTGGCACACCCCGAAGGCGGTCCGACTGGCTGCTGCAGATCGCTCAACGGGTCCAGGATCGGCAAGCGACCAGCCAAATGAATCAAAATGATACGGCTTGGCAGCTGACTCGTTGTGATGGCAAACAACTGGCCAAGGAACTACCCCGCTGCCGTGAGAACGGGTCGCTCGATCCACTGCGAAAGCTGTTGCTATTCGGTACGCTCCCGGCAAGCACGCATACCAGAAATCGCTGGAAACCAACGAAAACCAAGGCTATGCGAGCCATCATCCTGATCAATCGATTCGATCAGGCGGCAGGTCGTGAAGAGCATCAGTTGCTTCTTTGCCAGTTGCTCGACGCAATCTTGCAAACCGCCACCCTGCTGGCGGTCACCCTGCCGGAACACCCGACCTGCCTGCCACTTCATCCCGCCCTTGAATCGCGACTGACTGGTGGCCTGGTGCTACCACTCAACCGGCTCGATACATCCCTACCAAGCCTACCCAATCAGGCAGAACAACCACCTTCCATGAGCCGCATCATCTCCACTGTTGCCCGCTACTGTGGCGTCAGCCGAGATGACATTCTCGGGAGCTCTCAACGCCGCTGCCATGTCCGGCCCCGGGGACTGGCTATTCACTGCGTCCGACTGCTCACTGGCAAAAGTACCCACGCCATTGGCGTCGCCTGTGGAGGCCGCGACCATTCGACAATTCTCCACAGCCTCCGGGTCACCACCCGACTGCTCCAGACCGACCCGGCCCTTGCCGGCGACCTTGAAGCCATCTTGAGTCGCCTTCGGCCACGGTCAACTAACCTGTCAAAAAATTGTTGATTACGCCTCGGCTACCGAGAGTCAGCAGGAACGGTCGGTCAACCGGCTTGAGACCGACGCCATCCCTGAAGCAGCCCTGCCACTGGCCGACGCTGGACCCACTCCAACGATTCATTTTTCAATCAGTTGCCGTACTCAGAGTTCCTGGCATTTCCAACGCCGGCGTGCAGTTGTCCTCAACAAGTTCACGACAACAAAGTGGCAAACGTTCCACCAGCTAGAGGAGATCAATTCGGCTTTCAAAGCCTCCGGAAAACACTGGGAAAACAACTATTTTCACCCTTCAGATTTTTTCCTGGTGACTGCTTTTGCAACTTGCTGAACGGGTTTCGGGGGGGAACGCTAATGCTAATACTGGTTCTGATTCCTACTGTTTTCTGCTGATGTTTTTTATCTAAAAATAAGGATTAGAAGTAGTCCTGTGGGAGCGTGGGGATGGAGGAAAAATCCCCAGGGGATGGCCTGCGGAGAGGGTCAAAATCGGGTAGATTGACGGGTCTCCGAGAAGCGGCTGGGCTGTCGGGTGTCAGGCCTCGCCTGCCCGTCCGGAGGCCGGTATTTTAAACACCCTTCCCCTGTGGACGATCGCTCCCGATGAATCTGCGTTGCACGCGTGAACCCTTGCTTGCGGCCCTTCAGACAGTGGCTGCCGCTGTTCCATCCCGCTCCACCAAACCGGTTCTCACCAATGTCAAGCTCGACGTCGATGGACCGACCGCGGTTCTCTCGGCGACAGATCTCGAGATTGGCATTCGAACTGAAGTCGAGGGAGTGGAGACGTCCGCGCCGGGCAGCGTGCTGCTGCCGAGTGCCCGGCTGATGGCGATCGTCCGCGAGAGTCCTCCCGGAACTAGCTTTGAGATCGAGTCGGACGGCACGGCAACGGTGGTGAAGGCGGCTCGTAGCCAGTTCAGGCTGCCCGCTGAAGACCCACTCGAATTTCCCTCGGTGGCAACCTTCCCGGCTGATGCCTGCTTCGAACTGGCAACGCCGCTGGTCAGAGAGCTTGTTCGGCGAACGGTCTTTGCGACCGACAATGAGTCGAGCCGCTATGCCCTTGGCGGTGTCCTGATCGAACTGACCGAGTCAGGTGTGATTGCCGTTGGCACAGATGGTCGGCGACTTGCCAAGATGGAGGGGCCGGCGACTGTCCAAGGGGGTGAGCCACCAGCGACCCAGCCGATCGTGCCAGCTCGGGCAATGCAACTGATTGAACGTAGCCTCGGTGATGCAGAGACACCCGTGAAGCTGGCTGTGCAGGGCAGCGATATCCTGATGCAGACTGGGCCGACAACGATCTCAGCCCGTCTGGTTGAAGGCCGATTTCCCCGGTGGCGTGACGTCTTCCCGGAGCGACCTGATGCGATTACCGTCAAGGTGGTGACAGGCCCACTGCTTTCAGCTGTGCGTCAGGCGGCCATTGTGACGAGCGAGCAGTCAAAGGGAGTCGACTTTAGTTTCGAGCCAGGACAACTCGTGCTGTCTGGCCAGTCGGCTGAGAGCGGTCAAAGCCACGTTGAGATGCCGCTTGAGTTCACCGGTGAGGCGGTCTCAATCAAGCTCGACCCCAGATTTGTCGGTGAGTTCCTGCGGGTGCTTGATCCGGGCACCGGCATCGACATTGAATTGACGGACGGCCAGAGCGCCTGTGTCTGCCGCACCGAAGACGGCTATGCGTACTGTGTCATGCCGCTAGCCGCCGACTAGTCGGAGGTGCTGTGATGTTCTCTCCACCAATGATCTGGTGCCATGTCCGATCCCCGTCCGCTCCGCAGCCTGCTTACCCGGCTGATGGCACGCACTGGCTACGACCGGCAACAGGGCAGCGATGCCCTGCAACAGGCTTGGGCCAAGGTGGCACCTGCCAGCCTGCAAGGCAGTTCCCAGCCGGGTATGGTCCGGCGCGGGGTACTCGAGGTCTTTGTGAGCCACTCGGCATTGGTGCAGGAGTTCGGTTTTCACAAGCACGAGGTGCTCTCAGCGCTTCAGAAGTTGGTGCCAGCCGAGGGCATCACTGACATCCGTTGCCGGCTGCTGATAGATGCCGGTCACTGATTCACCAATCTTTCCTTTTTCTTTTCATCTCCTTTCCTGAAAGCTGTCCATGGCCGAATCCGCCTCATCGCCTGCTGATGACTCCATCCAGCCGGGCTACACCAGCACTGATCTGAAGCATCTCTCAGACCGTGAACACGTTCGTGAACGGTTTGGTATGTACATCGGTGACAACACCTCCCGCGGCTTGCATCATCTGGTCTACGAGGTGGTCGATAACTCAATCGATGAGTGCATGGCGGGCTATGCCAGGCGGGTGTCGGTGACGATCAACGTCGACGGTAGTGTGACGGTAGAGGATGACGGCCGCGGAATTCCCACGGACATTCATTTGCAACTTTCCGACGAGATGGACCGAGAAGTTTCGACGCTCGAAGGCGTCATGACGGTTCTGAAATTTGGGGGAAAGTTCGAAAAGGGGGCCTATCAGACTTCAGGCGGCCTCCACGGCGTTGGCGTCACGGTGGTGAACTTTCTGTCGGAATGGTGTGAGGTCGAGGTGTCCCGGGAAGGCCATCTCTGGCAACAAGAGTATCAGCGGGGTGAGCCGACTGGCCCAGTCCGCAAGATGGGTACCACGACCGGCACTGGCACGAAGACAACTTTCAAGCCCGACCCCCAGATTTTTCCTCAGACCAAGTTTTCTGGTGACATCCTTGCCCGCAGACTCCAGGAACTCGCATTCCTGAACTCTGGTGTGAAGATCATTTTCACGGACAGCGGCAATGGTAGGACCGAAGAATTCTTCTATGAGCGGGGTGTCGAGGAATTTATTGAATGGCTGAACCGTTCGAGCGATGCCCTCCATCAGGACGTGATTTCACTGACCGGTGAAAATGAGGGCGTGACCTGGGATATCGCGCTGCAGTACACAGGCGAGTTCACCGAAAACCTGCATAGCTACGTCAATAACATCTCGACCAACGAAGGCGGCACTCATGTTTCGGGTTTTCGTTCGGCCCTGACGCGCAGCATCAACGCCTATGGAAAAAAGACGGGTATTTACAAAGACCTCACACCGACCGGTGACGATATTCGTGAAGGCCTGACTGCTGTGGTGAGTGTGCGGGTACCTGAGCCGCAGTTTGAAGGGCAGACCAAGACGAAGCTAGGGAACAGTGAGGTTGAGAGCATTGTCAACTCAGCTGTGGGTGAGTTTCTGGCGAAGTACCTTGAGGAGCACCCCAAGACTGCCAAGGCGATTGCTCAGAAGGGCGTGCTCGCGGCAGAGGCCCGTACCGCTGCCCAGAAGGCAAAGGCCCTGTTGCGGGAACGCAAGGGCGCTCTTTCTGGCGGTGGGCTACCCGGCAAACTCCGGGACTGCACCAGCAAGGACATGACCAAGTGTGAGCTTTATCTGGTTGAAGGCGATTCGGCCGGGGGGTCGGCGGAAGGAGGCCGGCTGCGTGAATATCAGGCGATCCTGCCCTTGCGAGGCAAGATCATCAATGCCTACAAGAGCCGTGAAGACAAGGTGCTCGCCAACGAGGAGGTTCGCAGTATGATCTCGGCCATTGGGGCCGGGATTGGGCCGGAGGCTGACCTTGGGAAGCGGCGGTATGACAAAGTTGTGATCATGACCGACGCTGATGTCGACGGCTCACATATTCGAACTCTGCTCCTTACCTTCTTCTATCGGCAGATGTACCAACTGGTGGCAGCCGGTCATGTCTACGTGGCCCAGCCTCCATTGTTCCGGGTGCGGAGCAAAAGGCAGGTCTACTACGTCCAGACCGAAGAGGAGATGAAGAATCAGCTCCTCGATCAGGGGCTGGGCGAAGGTGTTTTCCTGCCTGGCGACGGCCGCGAAATCGCCGGAGATGAAATGAAAAAACTCTGCCAGACGCTGGCCGGTCTTGAAGATGCCCTGCTGGCACTTGAACGCCGCGGCATTAGCCTGCGAGACCATGCTGCCCGCCGTGATGCGACCAGTGGCAAACTGCCGCTGTACCATGTCTTCTTCGGAGTCGAAGAGCACTGGTTTGCCAATCGAGAGGACTTAGAGAGTTTTGTTGATGGCAAAGAGCAGGAGACCGGAGGTGAGCTAGCAACCGGGAAGGCTGACAAGAACAAACCGGGCGGTGGTGGCGCTGCCGAGTCCGATACCCCAGGCGAACAGCTGATCGTCATCGAATTGCACGAGGTGCGGAGCATCAATGCCGGGCTGAAAGCGCTTGAGTCAGCTGGCTTTGGCATCGAGGCCCTCCTGCCCGAGGACCGCACCGGCACCGAGGATCCTCGCTATATCCTCAGGCGTGGCGAGAATGAGATTGGGCTGGAGGATCTCCGGGGATTGCTCGCGGCCGTCCGGCGAGCTGGTGAAAAGGGCCTGTCGATCACCCGCTTCAAGGGCCTTGGCGAAATGAATGCGGAGGAACTTCGTGAGACGACTCTCGACCCAGCCAATCGGACGCTGCTGAGGGTGTCGATGGACGACGCTGCGGCAGCCGACGACCTCTTCCGCGTGCTGATGGGTGAAAAAGTGGAGCCCCGACGCGAGTTCATCGAGCGGCATGCCCTCGATGTGCGGAACCTCGATGTGTGACGCCTTCCATGGGCCCAGCCTGGTCCGCCTCAGCTGAAGCAAAGATCGAAAAACAAGATCTGGCAATCAGCGGCTGTCTGTCAGTGGACGATGGGCATCGGCAAACACTGCTTTCATGCGGGCAATCAAGTCTGGCTTTTCGGCGGCAATGTCGTGCTGTTCGAAGGGATCAGCTGCCAAATCAAAAAGCTCGATCGGTTTGTCTTTCTCTTGATAGGCCTTCCATTGACCGACCCGGGCCGCTTTGGAGAACGGTGTCTCCCGCTTGTAAAACTCCCAGTAGAGATAGTCATGCTGCTGCTGCCGCGTAGGAACGCCCAGTAGCGTTGGGAGGAAAGAGATACCGTCAATTCCTGCTGGTATCGGCTGGCCCGTAATTTCAGCCATTGTTGGTAGGACGTCCCAGAAGCCGCTGAGGTGGTCGCTTGTGGAACCAGCTCTGATCATTCCCGGACAGCGGGCCAGCAGTGGTGAACGAATGCCGCCCTCATGCATGTCACGTTTATGACCGCGGAGACCGCCGGTTGAGTTCCAGAACAAAGGGTCGTGGCCACCTTCAAGATGGGCCCCGTTGTCGCTGGCGAACATCACCAGGGTCTGCTCATCGATGCCGAGATCGCTGAGCAATTTGAGGATTGCCCCGACCTCGTTGTCGAGGTGCTCCATCATTGCCGCAAAACCGGCAATTGGATTGATCACATCCGGACAGAGTTCATCGGGTCCGGCAGCGTATCTGCCGATCTTCGTGTCAAACTGGGGCAGTTTCTTCCGCCACTTTTCGTGGAGTTCCTTGGGGGCCTGCATGGCCGCATGGGGGATTGCGGTGGGGATGTAGCAGAAAAAGGGCGTATCGGCTGAGGCATTCCGGCGGATGAATTCACGGGCTTGATCCATGATCAGGTCGTGTACATAGGCGCCCTTCTCTAGCGGAACTTCTCTGCCGTTATGGACGACGCTGCTGGGGTAGTAGGTGTGGGCGATCGTTTGACTTTTCCAGCCATAAAACTCATCAAAACCGTGGGTCAATGGATTCCCCCTGCCCTTGGAGTCGGTGATGCCCAGCCCCCACTTTCCGAATGCCCCGGTGGCGTAGCCAGCGGCTTTGAAGAGTTCGGGCAGAACAAAGTCGGTTGTGCGTAAGCGAATCAGGGCCTCTTCACTACCATTGCCCCGGATGTGACAGTGGCCAGAGTGCAGGCCTGTCATCAGCACTGCTCGTGAGGGACTGCAGACAGTGTTACCGGAGTAGTGCCCTGTAAACTTCATGCCTTCGCTGGCAAGCCGATCAATGTTGGGCGTGGAAATCTTATCCTGACCGTAGCAGGAGAGATCACCGTAGCCGAGGTCATCGGCGAGGATGTAGATAACGTTTGGCGAGACTGAAGATTCCACCGCTTGGGCTGAGGCGGTGATGGCTGCAGGGAGGCCGCTGGCAAGCAAGGCAATAAGCAGGTGGAAAATTCTTGGCATGGGGAGGTTTCTCAGGAGAAAAAGAGAACTGCAGCCTGGAGTGAACCTGCTGCGTGGATGATCATCCTTCCAGCGGCACCCAACTGTCGAACGTGGCTGCCTGGCCACGGTGGCCGCCGTCAGCGGCAGTGAGGTTCCAGACAATAGCCCGTTCGATTCGGAATCGACGCCCAGTTTTTGAGATGCGAATACCGGAATAGTCGTCGACGTAGCCATGCTGGCGGGTTTGAGTGAGCAGCCGGGAACGCTCATTCCGGTGGACTGGTTCGGCAGTCAGCCTCGACGGTGTCCGGGTGAACTCTTCCCAGGTCATTTCCCAGAGTGCGAGCGCGCGAGCATTGCCATAGTTCAGCACTGGGTCGATCTCCGTCCCATGCGCGGCCACGACGAAAGGAGCGTGAAACAGCCGCTCCGCCTGGTCTGCCGCCGTGCCCGTCCGCGGGATCAGTTCGCGGCCAAGCCGTTCGGCGAATGAATTGAGCAGAAGCTGCACATACTCGGTAAGCACGGCCGGATGCCCTTAACAAATTATTGAAAACCCCAGACGTCTACCTGCCGGTCAGCTTTCCCGTCGGAGCAGCTCGGCAATGTCGAGCAGATAGACCTGGCGGCCGCCGGCGTGTGGGCTGTCGATGGCAATCGTCGTGCCGTCGTTGCTGCTGCGGGGGTGGGTGTCACACCGCCACTCACCGCGGTATTCGGCCGGCGCGGGGAAGTGGCCGAGATCGAATCGCCGGCCGCTCGGAACGTGGTAGAGGTAGACCGTCTGTCGTCGCTGCGGGCCGGCCGGATAGGTGTCGTTGAGAATCCAGTCCTGATACGGCGGCGGGAGGTAGGTGTTGTGCCCGTTGACCGGCATGGTGTCTGGTCCGACCGGCTTGATACGGTCGGTCTTATCGACAAAGTCATAAAAACCGGCGGGTCGGCCATCCGGCTTTGTCCACATCGTGACGACCTCATTGTCTTTCCAGATGAAATGCGAGGTGAACCCGGACGGATCGAGAATAAAGCGGTCACTGCCGTCGATCGCGGCCGTCAGCATGCGGGTGACGAAGCCACCGTGAAACTGCAACGTTTTCGGATCAAAGACCGGTCGGTAGCGATGCAGCACAATGAATCGCTGGCTGTCGGGGCTGACGAGCAAGTGGTTGAAGTAATGCCAGGCAGAGGCGTGGCGGTCGCCATCAGCCCAAGGAATCGAGGCCACGTCGGCGAGTGAGAGAATCAGTTCGTCACGACCAGTCTTAAGATCGACTCTCCAGACCCCCGATTCCTCTGGTGCCCGTTGGGCGACAAACGGATCGGCCAAGCCGTCGTAGCCGTAGCCGGGCCGCAGGTTGTCGATGCGGCGAAAATCGGTTGAGAGACCGTAACGTCCGTCCGGCGATATGGTGTAAATCGGCCTGGGCAAAGTCCGCGTGCGGCCGGTCTCTACGTCATGAATGCGGCAGCCAAATGAATCTGCCAAGCGATCGTTCCAGAGCACCTGCTTTCCGGAGTCACCGACCCACTGCAGCATGCAGCCCTGCTGCCAGCCCCAAGCGTTACTGGAGCCGATCGGCGTCCAGGCGTCATTGGCCTTGGTGTTGATGAAGCCGACCGTAATTGAGTCTGCTGCGGTCGGGGATCGGCCCTCAAAGGAGACTTTGTTGGATAACACGAGGGTGTTCGTCGGATCGAATTCCCGCTTGTCGTAATAGCCGAACCAGTGGTATGCCGGCCCCCGGGTGATTGCACGGCAAGGGACGAGGGTTTCAAGGCCACTCGTGTCGGCCGCAGCCGTCCAGCGAGACTGCCAGGCGAGGCCAGCGACGACGGTCGTGCTCCAGAATTGTCGGCGTCGAATCTTCATTTGTGATGCGAGGTCTCGAGGCTATGCGAGGACTCCCGGGCGTCCGGTAGATTCCCACCGCTATCTGGGATGAGCAGTTAGTCGCAGCGAGTTGCCACCGGTGGTATTCTCAGCAGCTGCAACAGAGTGTTTGAGCTAATGAGTTTACTCCGATTGTGAGTGGATTGATGAAAAAGATACCGCTGCCGTTTCTGATTTTCACGTCGGTTTGTGCGCAACTGCTAATTCCAGAGGGTTCCAGTCGTGGTGCCGAACCGGCCCTACCACTGGTTTTTGAAGAGTCGTTTGCAGAGGGTGTCAGCCGCTGGCTGCCTACAGACCCGGAGGCCTGGACGCTCTCCCGCAATGGCAAGCGGTCGGTCTGGGGGCTCAATCGCCGGAAGAGTGATTACCAGCCCAAGGTTCGTAGTCCCCACAACATCGCCCTGGTGAAAAACATCGAACTGACTGATTTCGTGATCACGTTTGACGTCAAAAGCACCCTCGATACAGGGAATCACCGCGACTGCTGTGTGTTTTTCAACTATCGCGATGCCGAGCATTTTTATTACGTCCACCTCGGGGCCAAGCCCGACCCCAACAGCGGCCAGATCATGATCGTCGATGGAGCCCCTCGACGTCCGCTCACCGAAAACACCAAGCCTGTGCCCTGGGACGATGGCTGGCATGCCGTAAAGCTTGAGCGAGACACTGCCAGTGGCCGGATTGCGGTCTATTTCGACGACATGGACCGTCCGCTAATGGAGGCGACCGACCGGACCTTTACCGCCGGCCGGGTCGGCATCGGCTCGTTTGATGACATGAACGACTTCACCAACGTGAAGGTCTACGGACGACGTGCGGCGGAATAGCGTAAACGGTGAGCCGGGATCAAGTGTGGCCCTGTCCAGTGTTGAGTGGACGACGCACGTTTGAAGCCGGCTGACTGGCACAAACGATGAGTCCAGATCGAAGTGCGTAGTGCAGCTCTTCCGGTCGCTTCGGCTCCCGGTGAAAGCATGCGGCACTGCGTTTTCTTTCCGCAGTGTCCGGTAGCAAGGCCAGAGCCTTGCGGGCGGTGGTCTGCTGTTGTGAAATACCGATGACTTTTCCTACGGCTGTCCACTTTCCCACAGGAGCTGCACCCCATGGCCAAGCAGTCGATCGCCGATCTCGATCCCGCCGGCAAGACCGTTCTCGTCCGCGTCGATTTCAATGTGCCGCAGGATGAATCGGGTGCCATTACCGATGACCGGCGGATTCGCATGGCTCTGCCGACGATCAAGTCGATTATTGACCGCGGCGGCAAGGCGGTGTTGATGAGCCATCTTGGCCGGCCCAAGGGAGCCGCTGACCCGGCTCTGTCGCTGGCACCGGTCGCCGCCCGACTCGCAGAACTGCTGGGCCAGCCTGTTGCCCTCGCCACTGATACGGGTGGGCCCGATTCAGCCGCCAAGGCGGCTGCCCTGCCGGCGGGTGGGGTGTTGATACTGGAGAACGTACGGTTCAACCCGGGGGAGAAAAAGGGGGATGATGCCGACTATATCGCCGGCCTCGCCAGCCTCGCCGAGGCCTATGTCAACGACGCCTTCGGCACCTGCCATCGGACTGAGGCGAGCATGTACGGCGTGCCCAAGGCTGTGAAAGAGGCGGGCAAGCCGGCGGTGGTTGGCTTTCTGGTCGACAAGGAAATCAAATATCTCTCAGAGGCCGTCGGTCAGCCGAAGCGACCGTTCGTCGCCATCCTCGGTGGCAAGAAAGTCAGCGACAAGATTGCCGTTATCACCAACCTGCTGACCATCTGCGACCATGTGCTGATTGGTGGGGCCATGGCCTATACATTTTCGCTGGCCCAGGGCGGGCAGACGGGCAAGTCGCTGGTGGAGCCCGACAAGGTTGAACTGGCCAAAGAACTGCTGGCGAAAGGGGGCGACAAGCTGGTCCTGCCGGTCGACACCCATTGTGCCGACGACTTTTCAAGTGACGCCAATAAGCAGGTGGTGAAGGCGGGCGAGATCCCAGAGGGCTTTGAGGGCCTCGACATCGGTCCCGAAACCGCAAAACAGTATGCAGACATCATCCGTGCAGCTGGCACGGTTGTCTGGAATGGCCCGATGGGTGTTTTCGAACTGCCTCCGTTCGATGCCGGCACCAAGGCGGTGGCTGACGCGGTCGCCGCAGCGACTGCCAACGGGGCTATCACCATCATTGGTGGCGGCGATTCAGCCGCAGCCGTTGAGCAACTTGGTTATGCCGACCGGGTCAGCCATGTCTCGACGGGTGGTGGAGCGTCGCTCGAGATGCTCGAGGGCAAGACTTTCGAGACCGTGGCGATACTTGATGAAAGGGCGTAAAAAACGACCCGGGGAGTCCTGAGGACGCCCCGGGTCGCCTGTGTGAAGCTGCCGCCGTCTTGCGAACAGTGTGAATTGCGAAACTGGTGCGGAACCGACCGACGTGCGGTCACCGAAGCTAAAGGACCCGGACCAACGCGATTAAGTGTGGCACCTCCGCCAAAGGGTCGACGACAGATTCTTTTGGTTTGTTCACTGGCAGGGCTTTCCCTCGCCAGACCATGCTTTCGGCTGAATCGGCCGCCGGGCTTCAACAAAGTTTCCTCAGCTACTCTCGGTCGTTCGGTAAGGCGTGTCCCCGGTGACAGGATGTCGCCATTGAGCACCAGCGGAATCCTGCGAACCTTGGCTTCGCATGTTTCCGCCCTCAGGAAAGCCGGGCACGAAGCCCGGTCTTTCCGTAAAGCTAGCTACAGCCCATGCTGTTGCCACAGTTGTGGCAGAGATAGCAGTTGCCATTGCGGACTGTGATGGAGCCGCAGTTGTCGCAGGCGGGGGCGTCGATCTGGAATTTGGCGAACTGGCTTTGACGGTCAGCCGGACTGGCCTGTGGATCCTCGGCCATCTTAAGACCTGCTCGTTCCAGGAGTGCCGCCGTGCCGTCCGCTGTCTGCCGCTTTGGCGCCGACAGGGTAGCGGCCCTTGCCGTCACAACCGCCTTACCATTGCCGCCCGGGTGCCGGCCCCGGCTGCTGGTTAGCTCACCGCTGGTGGTGTGCTTGCCGTTGGTGGCTTCCTGCCGGCCGTTCTGCCCGCTCGCCCTCGTGGCGGCGGGCTTGGGCTCACTCTCTCCATCATCTCCTGCAGCGGCCTCCCCGCCGCTGCTACCGCCTGCCCCACCTGTCCGATTGGCTTCCCGGTAGCCAGGCAGAAACTCAGTGCCCATCCACCGGAAGATGTAATCGACAAGACTCTTGGCAACCGGGATATCTGGGTTTTTGGTGTAACCCCAGGGTTCAAACCGGGTGTGCGAGAACTTTTTGGTGTAGACCTCAAGCGGCACGCCGTACTGCAGGCTCATTGAGACTGCTGTACCAAAGGAGTCCATCAGTCCCCCGATCGTACTGCCCTCTTTGGCCATTGTGATGAACAGTTCACCGGGACGGCCGTCGTCATAGAGTCCAACGGTAATGTAGCCCTCGTGTCCACCGACGTTGAACTTGTGCGTGACGCTCCGGCGGGTGTCAGGCAGCCGCTCGCGGCGGGGCGCAGCCACCGCCTTCTCGGCCTTCTTGTCGCTCTCGGTGCTGGTCGAGAGGGGTTGGCTTTCCTTTGAGCCATCGCGATAAATCGCAATCGCCTTCAGCCCCAGTCGCCAGCCTTCGGTGTAGGCGCCTGCAATGTCCTCGGGCGTCGTCTCCCGCGGCATGTTGACCGTTTTGGAAATTGCCCCCGAGATGAATGGCTGAGCTGCCGCCATCATGGTGACGTGGGCCCGCCACTGAATTGACCGTTTGCCAAGTCGGGGCTTGAAGGCACAGTCGAAGACCGGCAGGTGCTCTTCCTTGATTTCCGGACAGCCCTCAATGGTGTCGTTCTTGTCGATGTAGGCGAGTACATTCTCAACTGCAGGCTCGTCATAGCCCAGTTTTCGCAGAGCCAGTGGTACGGTCTGGTTGACGATCTTCAGCATGCCTCCACCGGCCAGTTGCTTGTACTTCACCAGGGCGATGTCAGGCTCGATGCCGGTGGTGTCGCAGTCCATCAGAAAGCTGATGGTCCCGGTTGGCGCCAGTACTGTTGCCTGGGCGTTGCGGAAGCCGTGGATCCGACCGGCGGCCAGCACATCGTCCCAGATCCGCCGAGCAGCATTCTTCAGGGCTTCGGGGCAGGCCGCCTCAATCTGTTCGACGGCATCGCGATGCATCTGCATCACGTTGAGCATCGGCTCGCGGTTGGCTGCAAAACCTTCGAAAGGTCCGACTGCACCGGCCAGTTCCGCACTGGTGCGGTTCGCCGCACCGTGCAGGATTGCAGTCAGGGCACCACAGAGGCCACGGCCGGCGTCCGAGTCATAAGCCATGCCGTCGGACATCAGCAGGCTGCCCAGGTTCGAGTAGCCCAGCCCGAGCGGCCGGTAGAGATGGCTGTTGCGGGCGATTCGAGCGGTCGGATAGCTGGCGTGGTCAACTAAGATTTCTTGGGCGATGAAGAAGACCCGGCAGGCGGCGGCGAACCGCTCGACATCGAACTGGCCATCGGGCTTGCGGAACTTCATTAGGTTGATGCTTGCCAGGTTGCAGGCGGTGTCATCAAGGAACATGTATTCCGAGCAGGGGTTGCTGGCATTGATCCGGCCAGAATTGGGGCAGGTGTGCCAGCGGTTGATGGTGGTGTCGTACTGCAGCCCGGGGTCACCACACTGCCAAGCACACTCAGAGATCCGATCCATCACTTCACGGGCTTTGTAGGTTGGCCCGGCCTTGGATGAGTCGGTGACCCAGCGGGTGGTCCAGGAGTCGTTTCGTTCGACTGCCTCCATGAACTCATCGGTGACCCGTACGGAGAGGTTGGCGTTCTGGAAGAGGATCGAGCTGTAAGCTTCACCGTTGAAGTTGGCGTCGTAGCCTCCCTTTTCAATCAGCACCCTGGCCTTCTTCTCTTCCTTCGACTTGCACTCGATAAAGTCCATGATGTCGGGGTGAAAGACCTTGAGCGACTGCATTTTGGCTGCTCGCCTGGTCTTGCCGCCACTTTTGACCACTGCGGCGATTTGGTCGTAGACCCTCATAAAAGAGAGTGGTCCGGAAGGCTTGCCACCGCCGGAGAGCTTTTCTTTTTCACTGCGAAGCGTTGTCAGGTCGGTGCCGGTGCCGGAGCCGAACTTGAAGAGCATCGCCTCGCTGCGGGCGAGATCCATGATGTCTTCCATGTTGTCCTGCACGCTCTGGATGAAGCAGGCACTGCCTTGGGGGTATTCATAGGGGTTTTCAGGCTGCGTTACGTCACGCCGGGCCTCGTCCCACCGCCAGTTGCAGGGAGCCCCTGTGACGCCGTACTGGTGATAGAGGCCAACGTTGAACCAGACGGGTGAGTTGAAGGCCCCATGCTGATGAACGCAGAGCCAGGCGAGGTCACGGTAGAAGTTTTCGCCGTCTTGTGGCGTCTTGAAGTAGCCGTCGGCAATGCCCCAGTCGGCAATCGTGCGGGCCACCCGGTGAACCAGTTGCTTGACAGAGTGCTCGCGCTCGGGTGTGTGGATTTCACCGTAGAAGTACTTGCTGACGACAACATTGGTCGCCAACTGGCTCCAGGCAGCAGGAATCTCGCAGGCCGCCTGCTCGAACAGCAGCTGGCCGTTCTCGCCTTTGATCGCTGCTGTGCGGAGCTCCCATTCGGTCGTGTCGAACGGACTGTCCACCTCGACCGGGCAGAAGGTGGGCTCGATGGCGAGTGGCTTCCGGGACGGGGCGGCCGATGAACCGCCGCCTGCGGCTGTGTCGGTTGCGGGGCTGGTGGATGGGGCAACCGGGGCGGACGATTCAAACTGGGTCATGGACAGCGCTCCTTTGGGAAATGGCCACACACGGGCCTAACAAAGTATACTTGCGTATAGCCACTCAACAAGCCGTATCGTCGAATCCGCGCGGCCGGGATAAGTCCTTTACCCGGTTGGGAGCCCCAAAAAAACGCGAAAGGCGGAAGGCAGGTCCATCTGCATGCTATCGCAAGATATTGTGGTTTGTACCGTTTCGACCACTTCATATGGCCGGGGCGTGAATGTAGCGGTGTGTCGGCTGACGTCAAGCAGAATTTTTTGGGGCCGCACACGGGGGACTTATGGGACTTATTTTCAGGCCTCGGGCAGGCTGCTGGCATGATGGCATCACACACTCTTGCGGGGGGTCTTGGGCATGCTGCTGTGGTGGCTTCCTGGCAACAGCCGCAGCCGCCCAAAAAAGATGGGATGATGGGTCGCCTGGGCTCGCGATAATGCCGGAAGGCAGAAGCCGCACCGTACCGGATGGGATGCCCGTTCACCCTATGAACCGCCTGTTGGAGAGACTGCCATGACCACCTTCAGCCCTGCCGAACAGCCGCTGGCCGGCATCAGAACGCTGGCATTCGTCGGCGACGCCTACGAAGACCTGGAACTCTGGTATCCCAAACTGCGAATTGAGGAGGCAGGTGGTCATGTCACCGTCGCTGGGACGATGCAGGGACGCACATACTCCGGCAAACATGGCTATCCCTGCACGAGCGATGCCGCCATCGGCGACATGGAAGCGAGTGACTTTCATGGGGTGCTGCTGCCCGGCGGCTGGATGCCTGATGCCCTGCGCCGCGATGAAAAAGTGCTGGACCTCGTGCGGGAGTTTGCCGCCCATGGCAAGCTGGTCGCCGCCATCTGCCACGGTGGCTGGATAGCGATCTCAGCGGGTGTCTACCGCGGGGTGCGGGTGACGGGCAGCCCTGGCATCAAGGACGACCTGATGAACGCAGGGGCGATCTGGGAGGACACCCCGGTCGTGGTCGATCGGCATTTTGTGTCCAGCCGCAAGCCGGCCGACCTGCCGGCCTTCATGACAGCGACCATCGAGCTGCTCGCAGCGGTCACAGTCGTGTAGGCTGGGAACGTCCTGAAAGTCATCGCCGCCCGGAAGCATCTGCCGATGTCAGCCAAATCCCCGTCCACCAAGGCCATCGAAGACCGCATTCGTGGGGCGGGTCTGCGGTGTACCCGAGCCCGGGTGGCGGTGCTGGGCCAGCTGCTGCTGGCAACCGGCCCGCTGACCCACGCCGAGATGGCTGATGAGCTGGCCGACGAGGGCTACGACCGGGCGACAATCTATCGCAACCTCACCGAGCTAACCGAAGCCCAACTGGCTACCCGGGTCGATCTGGGAGACCATGTCTGGCGGTTTGAGCTGAAGCGGCATCATGCCGAAGGCGGTCTCGGTGAAGATCACCCCCACTTCGTCTGCACCAGTTGCGGTGAGGTCTCGTGCCTCGATGATGTCAAGGTGGTGATCACACCCAAGCCGGGTGGCGAAGACGCGGCAAAGCGGCCGCCAGCCGGCAAACAGGCCGCCGGCAAAACATCCGGTATCCGCGCAGTGACCGAGGTTTTACTGAAGGGGCAATGCGAAAACTGCAGCGAGGACTGAGCAGTCGCTTCATTGCGATCGGTCGGCTGATCGTTCTGCTGCCGCTGGTGTCCGGCTGCGGTGACAGCAGCTCGCCCTATGTCGGTACCGTCCGACCCCGGCACGGTCCGCACGAGCTCTGGATCAACAACTCCAGCGAGCCAGAGTGGCTGGACCCCAGCCGCTGCTCCGATAGCACCGGTGGCGAAATCATCTGGAACACCTTTGAGGGCCTGGTGCAGGCTCACCCCGAAACCCTCAAGCCGCTGCCGGCCATTGCCACGGGCTGGGAGGTTTCAGATGACGGCCGTCGCTACACCTTTTTTCTGCGGCCCTCGCAGTGGTCGGACGGCCGTCCACTGACGGCCCACGATTTTGTCTTTTCGTTCCGGCGGCTGGTCGATCCGCAGACAGCCAGTAAGTACGCCAGCAACGGGTTCATTTTCACCGGTGGGGCGGAGATCGCTCGCGGCGAAGCCAGCCCCGATACGCTCGGTGTGCGGGCGGTGGATGAGCTCACGTTCGAAGTAGAACTGGTCGATCCCCTTCCCTACTTTTTGAACTTTTTGAGCTTCTATTCCTTCATGCCGATTCCGCGGCATCTGCTGGAAGCACTCGACCGTCGAGGCATCGACCGCGATCTCTGGACTCGTCCCGAGCATGTCGTCTGCAACGGCCCCTACCGCATGACCGAGTGGCGGTTCCGGCAGCAGATGGTCTTTGAGAAGAACCCGCTCTATTGGGATGCGGCCAGCGTCTCGCTGGAACGGGTGCGGCTGGCGATGGTCGAAAGCGCGACGACGGCACTGAACATGTACGCCGCAGGTGAGTTCGATTGGCCCGGCGGCAACACCTCGCTGCCGGCCGAGTTTCTCGATCGGCTGGCCGGCTATCGGGACTTCCACCAGCATCCCTACCTCGCGGTCTATTTCTACTGGATCAATACGAAGGCTCCACCGCTGGATGACGCCCGGGTGCGTCGGGCGCTGTCGCTGGCGATCGACCGTGAGTCACTTGTCAGGCACGTGACCCGGGGTGGGCAGATTGCCTCGGCCGACCTCGTCCCCGATGGCTTGGCTGGTTATGAGGGGCTGGGTCTGCCGGTGTTCGACCCGGAGGCGGGCCGCCGGCTGCTCGCTGAGGCGGGCTATGCTGATGGTGCCGGCTTGCCCCCGATCACGCTCTCCTTCAACACCTCGGAGGGGCATCGCCAGGTGGCAGAGGCCCTGCAGGCCATGTGGCAGCGTGAACTTGGCATCCAGGTGGAGCTCGCCAACCAGGAATGGAAGGTCTTTCTCGCCAATGCCGAACAGATGAACTTTCAGCTCTGTCGGATGGGCTGGATCGGTGACTACGCCGACCCCTACACCTTTCTGGAGTTGCTCGCCAGTGACTGCGGCAACAACCACTCCAACTGGTCGAACCCTGCATATGATCGGCTGCTGGAGGAGGCCAACCGGCAGGCCGACCCAGCCACCCGGCTTGGCTTGCTCCGGCAGGCTGAGGCCATCGCGCTCGGCGACCAGCCGCTGATTCCTCTCTATGTCTACAGCCGCAGCCAGTTGATCAAGCCCTATGTCCGTGGCATCTGGGGAAACCACCAGGACCGCCATCCCTGGAAGGCCATTTGGATCGATCCCGCCTTCAATCCAAACGCAGCCGATCATGCTCGGGTTGAAGCTGTGCCCGCTGGCTCACCGTGAAGCCGTTCGTGCTGGCGGCGGCCAACACCCCTGGCAGTGGCCAGCAGGCCATGCCTGCGGCAGAATATGATGGCGTCGGGCCGGCCAGCAAACAGTCGTCGCCACCCAGTCTGGCGACCCTTTGGGATGCCCTGCTCACGTCAGGCGTCCGCTCGATCCAGAAACCTTCAGCTCAGCAGAACAGATGTCTCGCCGTCGATCCATCATCATTGCGTTGTTGATCAGCCTGAGTGGTGCCGTATCAGGGACGTTTGCCGCTCGCGCTGGCCAACCCAATATCGTCTTCCTCTTTGCGGACGATCAGACTACGTCAAGCCTCGGCTGCTATGGCAACGAGATCGTGCAGACCCCACATCTCGATGGTCTCGCCCGCCGGGGTCTGCGGTTTCAGAACGCGTTCGTGAGCCAGTCGATTTGCTGGGTCAGCCGCACGAGCATCCTCACCGGGCAGACCGGCCGCAGCTACGGGACACCAGGCAACCGGGAACTGGCACGACCTGAGGCGGTGGCCAGTCTCTATCCTGATCTCCTCCGAAAGCATGGTTACCGCACTGGGTTTTTTGGGAAGTGGCACGCCAAGATGCCCGCTGGCTACCGGCCTCAAGACCATTTCGACACATTTGAAGCGATCGGCCGCAACCCTTACTACAAGCGGCAGCCTGATGGCAGCCTGCGGCACGAGACCGAACTCATCATTGACCGTGGCATCGAGTTCCTGAAGGCTCAGCCACCGGGTCGGCCCTTTGCCCTCAACCTCTGGTTCAACGCCTGCCATGCCGAAGATGGTGATCGGCGACCGGGGATTGGCCACTTTCCCTGGCCGCAGGCGGTCGCGGGCATGTACGAGGATGTCGAGTTTCCACCTCCGCGGCTGCATGCCCCCGAAATCTTTGCCGCCCTGCCTGACTTCCTCCAGACCACGATCAATCGCGAGCGATTTTTCTGGCGGTGGAACACGCCGCTGAAGTACCAGCTGAACATGCAGGCCTATGCTCGGATGGTCAGCGGTATTGATCAGGCGATCGGCCGGTTTCTGCAGGCACTCGATGACGCGGGCCTGACTGACAACACCATCATTGTTTACTCGGCTGATAACGGCTATTTCGCCGGCAACCGGGGGCTGGCAGGCAAGTGGGCCCACTACGATGAATCACTGCGGGTGCCCCTGATCATCGTTGATCCACGGCTTCCTGCCGAGCACCGCGGACGGGTAATCGGGGCGGCCGCCCTCAATATCGACCTGCCGGCCACCTTCCTTGACTGGGCTGGTGTCGAGGTTCCGGCGACCTATCAGGGCCGCAGCCTCCGGCCGCTGGCTGCCGCTGCTTCACCTGTCGACTGGCGGCGGGAAACCTTTCACGAGCACTTCGCCGTACGCAACCGGATTCCAGCCTTTGAGGGCATCCGTACCGAGCGGTACAAGTATGTGCGGTATGTCGATGCGGACGGCTTTGAGTTTCTTCACGACCTCCAGACCGACCCGGATGAGTTGGTCAATCTGGCGGCTGATCCCAGTCACCAACAGCTTCTGCTCGATTTTCGTGGGCGGACAGACCGCCGGGTGGCGGAACTCGGCGGGCCGCTGCTACCGCCGACTCAGCCATTCCAGCCATCGACCGCGCCCCACCCTGAGGCAGCCGCTGGGGTCGGTACGAGGCCCGATGCAGATGGCTTCGTCAATCTCTTCGATGGTCGGACACTCCGGCACTGGAGCGGTGATCCGAAATACTGGTCGGTCCAAGACGGAGCGATCACTGGTATCACCGATGGCACGCTCAGGGCCAACCGCTTCCTCACGTGGAAGGATGCAACCGTCCGGAACTTCGACCTGCGGGTGAAGGTGAAAGTCACCGCTGGCGGCAACAGTGGCATCCAATACCGGGGACAGTCCCGTCCCGAAATCGGTCTTGATGTTGTCTCCGGCTACCAGTGTGACGTGGTCGCAAACAACCCCCGCTACAACGGCATGTTGTATGAGGAGAGGGGGCGGCGAATTCTCTCCCATACGGGCGAGCGGGTGATCATTGATTCCGACGGCCAGCCCTGGGTTGTCGGCACCATGCCGGTACAGGCGTTTTCTCCCGATGCGTGGCACGACTATCGCGTTCTTGTCGAAGGCAACCATCACCGCCACTGGATCGACGGCGTGCCGACAGCCGACCTGCTTGACTTTGATAAGCGAGGCCGTGCCTTGGAGGGTGTCCTGGCTGTTCAGGTGCATGTCGGGCCGGCAATGACGATCCAGTACAAGGACATTCAGCTGCGGCATCTCCCTGATGATGTGCCGCTGGAACGGGCTGTCGATCACCCGATTCCGGCAGACGCCTACGGTGTGCGGCCTCAGGGGCGGCTTCCCAAGGACTGGAAGCCACCTCAGTACGGCCGCCGTTGATTCTCAAAAGTGAAATCGCCACAGCTTCTCGCGGACGATCGGTGAACACCAGTTGGCACTTTCATGACCCGCTATCTCATTCGCCGGATCATTGAACTGGTGCCGACAGCACTGGTGATCATCGCCGCCTCGTTCGCGCTGGTGCGGCTGGCCCCGGGCTCACCATTCTCGAGTGAAAAAGAGATTCCGCCGGAGATCCGCCGTCAGCTTGAGGCCAAATACGGTTTCGACCGTCCGCTGCCGGAGCAGTTTGTCCGCTACGTTGGGAACCTTCTGCAGGGTGATCTTGGGCTGTCCACGAAGTACCCACAGCGGACCGTCAACGAGATCATCGCTGCCGGTTTTCCCGTCACCCTTTCGCTGGCTGCGGTCGCACTGGTCTGGTCACTGCTCGTCGGCCTCACGGCCGGCATCATCGGGGCGGTTCGCCAGAATACCGTCTGGGACCATACCGCGATGACCGCGGCGTTGATTGGCATCAGCGTGCCCAGCTTTGTGCTAGGGCCGCTGCTGGTGCTGGTGGTGTCGCTCCGGCTGCATCTGTTGCCCCCGGCTGGCTGGGGCGACTGGCGGCATCTGATCCTGCCGGGCCTGACCCTCGGCACCATCTACGCAGCTTCGATTGCCCGACTGACCCGCGGCGGCATGCTGGAGGTGATCAGGAGTGACTTTATTCGCACGGCGCGGGCCAAGGGGCTCTCGGAGCGGCTGATCATTTGGCGGCACATGCTCCGTGGTGGCCTGTTGCCGGTGATCAGCTACCTTGGCCCGGCGATCGCCAGCATGCTCACCGGCAGCGTGGTGGTCGAGAAGATCTTCAATGTTCCCGGTATCGGGCCGTATTTTGTCGATGCCGCCTTCAACCGAGACTATTTTCTCGTGATGGGCATCGTGCTGCTGTATGCCTTCTTCCTGCTGCTGCTCAATCTCATCGTCGATCTGCTCTATGGTTTCCTCGACCCGAGGATTGACTATTCATGAGCAACGGGGTGACAGGCTCAGAACGCACCGCAGAAACTGGGAATGGCCAGCCCCCGCTCCCAGCGGTTTCAGGCGATCTAGTGGCGGGCACCTCGCTCTGGCAGGACGCTTGGCGACGACTGCGGAAAAACACCATGGCGGTGGCCAGTGGTGGTGTGATTTTGCTGTTGGGGTTGGCCTGCCTCGTTGGGCCGACGGTGCTCTTTGCCGCCGCCGGCTACGACGCCCAGACCCAGAACCTTGCCCAGGGGCCGCAGCCTCCCTCTTGGGAGCATCCGTTCGGCACCGACTTCTACGGCCGTGATCTGTTGGTGCGGGTACTGGTTGGGGGCCGGGTCAGTCTGTCAGTTGGCCTCCTGGCGGCCCTGCTGGCCGCGACGATCGGCACCGTCTATGGGGCCGTCTCGAGTTACGCCGGTGGCCTTGTCGATACGGCGATGATGCGGGTGGTCGACATTCTCTACGCTCTGCCCTACATGTTTCTGGTGATCATTCTGGTCACGATTTTGGGCAAAAGTCTGCTGCTTCTGTTTCTTGCGCTCGGGGCGGTTGGCTGGCTGCTGACTGCTCGGGTGGTTCGGGGCCAGGTGATGAGCCTGAAGGAGCAGGACTTCGTCCTGGCTGCCCGCAGCCTCGGCACGCCGGGCCGCGAGATCGTCTTTCGGCATCTGATTCCCAACACGCTCGGGCCGGTGATCGTCACCTTTACGCTGACGGTCCCGTCGATGATTCTGCAGGAGGCGTTTCTCTCGTTTCTCGGCCTCGGTGTGCAGCCTCCGCAGCCCAGCCTCGGCAGCCTGATCAACGACGGCGCGAATCAGATGCTGGTCTTCTGGTGGACGCTGGTCTTTCCCGGTGGCGTGATGACCGTGCTGCTGTTCGCCCTGAACTTTCTTGGTGACGGTGTCCGCGATGCCCTCGATCCCCGGATGCGGACGTGAACGTTCCCCGGGGGCCGGTTGCGGTTCAAGTCAGTCGTTCCTCAGAACCGCACACGGCAGACTGCCACTGGGCAGGCCGAGTAGACTTGGTGTTTGCGGGGCTGGTGCCAGCCACATCACGGCATCCGTGTCGGCCTGCTGGCCAGCCTTCCTGACGAGCCGCGGAGGAGCCGTATGATCGAGCTGCGACGTCTTGCTTTTGTTCTGATCCTCAGCAGCGTCTCCAGCGTGCTGCTGGAGGCAGCGGAACCGGGGGCAGTTCCCATCGGCGACGGCCAGACAGACGATACGGCAGCCCTCCAGGCGGAGATTGACCGGGCCAACGGGGCGGTTGTCCTCGCCAAGGGGACCTACCGAATCACCCGGCCGCTGGTGATCGACCTCGACCGGCTGGGCTTCAGTAGCATCTCGGGCAACGGGGTTGTCACCCTGATGATGGCTGGACCGGGGCCGGCGATTCGCGTCATCGGCACCCATTTCAAGTCGGCCGACCCGGACGGCTTTGAGGACCGGGTCTGGACCCGGCAGCGGATGCCTCTGATCGACGGCCTTGGCATCGCTGCAGCTCATCCAGAGGCCGACGGCATCCATGCTGTTGGCACGATGCAGCTGACCATCTCGCGGGTTCAGATCCGCGGCTGCCGCCACGGCATCCGGCTGCTTGAAAACAACCGCAATGTGGTCATTTCCGACTGCCATCTTTACGAAAACTCCGGCAGCGGGATTTTCTATGACGACGTCAATCTCCATCAGTCGAACATCACCGGCTGCCACATCAGTTACAACGCCGGCGGCGGGATCGTCTGCCGCAAAGGCAACATCCGCAATCTTCAGATCACCGGCTGTGATCTTGAAAGCAACATGGAAGCTGGCCAACCCCCGACTGCGAACGTACTGATCGACTCACGGGAAAGCCGCTTCGGCACAGCCGAGGTCGCCATCACCGGCTGCACAATCCAGCACAACCGTCGGGCGGCCGAATCGGCCAACATTCGGATCATCGGCCGCAGTGATGGCGGCGAGGCAATACAGCGGGAGGGCCACATCACGCTCACCGGCAACATCCTCAGCGACGTCTTTGTCAACGTGCACTTGCAGGACTGCCGCGGGGTGACACTCACCGGCAACACCCTCTGGATGGGGTTTGCTCACAACCTGCTGATCGAGCGGTGCCAGAGCGTTGTTGTCGGGGCCAACAGCCTCGACCGCAATCCCCGTTACCGGTCGCGACAGGGTCCGCAGCCGGTCAACGATGTCGTGTTCCGCGATTGTGAGGATTGCACGATCACGGGGCTGCATCTCACCAATGTCCAAGGGGCGGCAGCTGCCCTCACCGTCGCAGGTTGCCGGCGGATGCACCTCGCCAACTGCACGATCCTCGACAGCGAGGCGGCGGCATTGGCGTTGATTGATCTGGTCGACTCGCGGGTCGGCGGCCTCTTGATCCAGACCGATCAGCAGCCGCCAGCCGCAGTGCCGGTGCTGATCGAAGGCGGCCGGGGCAATCAGATTGCGGCAGAACTGCTCGGCGGGCAGTAAGCAGGCACGGCCGGCTGGCGGTTGCCGCGTTACCGTCGGTTTCCTGCGGGCTGTTGCTTCCGCCGCGGTCGCACCTGCCGCCAGTCAATGACCTCGGCCCGGGCGGCGTAGGCGTCCCAGGCAGCTGCCAGGGAGGCCGCCTTGTCAGGATACTTCTCACTGAGGTCGTGCGTTTCGGAGCGATCGGTGCTGATGTCATGCAGTGTCCAGGGCTCGTTGAAGCCGGCGACAAGTTTCCAGTTGCCGGCGCGGACAGCGCGGTTGCCTTCGTGCTCCCAGTAGAGCGTTCGTGGCGGGAGTGTCTGCCCACGCAACAGCGGAGCCAGGCTGACGCCCTCCAACGGAGTCTTGTCGGCCGGATAGCTCGCGCCGGCAAGATCAACCGCCGTCGCCATGATGTCGATCAGATGCCCAGGGGTCTGCTCCAGTCGGCCTGCGTTGGCAATGCCCGCCGGCCAGTGAACAATGAGCGGCGTTGCGATGCCGCCTTCGTGCACCCAGTGCTTGTAGCGGCGAAACGGCGTGTTTGAGACAGTCGCCCAGGCTTGGCCGTAGCCGATGTAGGTGTCGGCCGGACCGGCCATCACACCCTTCCCTTGGCGGACTGGATAGCCGTCGCGTGTCTGCTTGGGAATCATGTCGTGCTGGAGGTCGCCAGCTGCCATTGGTGACAGTGAGGGCGTGGTGGCCCGCGGCGGCCCCGGCTTGCCGCGGCCCATCGTCTCGGCACAGCCGCCGTTGTCCTGCAGGTAGCAGACGAGTGTGTTGTCGAGCTGCCCGGTCTGTTCCAGCGCAGCGATAATCCG
>Ga0114919_10000787_pt1 | contig 25173 bp, 23 predicted proteins | sample BlataG_FD_88682 | JGI IMG/M metagenome (GOLD analysis project Ga0114919, IMG submission 88682) | Deep subsurface microbial communities from Black Sea to uncover new lineages of life (NeLLi) - Black_00105 metaG | ecosystem: Environmental > Aquatic > Marine > Oceanic > Sediment | place: Atlantic... | reverse complement strand
GTCGGGCTTCTCCGTCTCAGCCGGCTCCTCTTTCTCTGGCGAGGGTTCTTCGGCTTTAGCGGGCGCCTCCTCCTCAGTGTCGGGCGTCTCCGTCTCAGCCGGCTCCTCTTTCTCGAGCGAGGGTTCTTCGGCTTTAGCGGGTGCCTCCTCCTCAGCGTCGGGCTTCTCCGTCTCAGCCGGCTCCTCTTTCTCTGGCAAAGGTTCCTCGGCTTTAGCGGGCGGCTCCTTCTCGGAGTCGGGTTCCTCCGCTCTCGCTGGTTCCTGCATCTCAGCCGCAGGCTCCTCGGCTTTAACCTCTTCCTTCACGGCTTCGTCCGTAATTTCCTCCGCTCCGGGTGCAGTCTCTTCCTGCTGTGGCTCTTCCTCCATTAGAAGTAAATCAATATCCTCACCCTTCTCCTTCTTCTCCCGTTCAAACTCCCGGATGGAGAGGCTGATCTTACGCTCTTCGGTGGAGATAGAGATTATCTTCAGGTTTATCCGTTGGTTGACCTTTAAAACCTCGGCAATATTATCTATGTGCCGTTCTTCTATCTCCGAGACATGGAGCAGACCCTCTATGCCGAAGGGAATGCGGACGATAGCTCCATAGTTTGCTATCTTTACTACGTCTCCCTCCACATTCACACCCACCTTCAGATGCTCTTGAACTCTGCTCCAGGGGTCCTCGCTCAACTGCTTCATCCCCAGAGAGACCCGACGGTTTATCTTGTCTATTCCTAAAACCACCACTTCTACGAGTTGCCCTTTTTTGAATATCTCGGCGGGGTTCTGAATTCTGCTGGTCCAGGAGATATCCGAGATGTGCACCAAGCCGTCTATTCCCTCCTCCACCTCCACGAAAATCCCAAAATCGGTGATGTTGCGAACCTTACCCTCGAACCGCTTTCCGACCGGATACCTCTCCTCCAATGAATCCCAGGGATTGGGCTCCAATTGGCGTAGCCCCAGAGAGATGCGTTCATTCTCTTTATCAATGTTGAGAATCATGGCTTCAACGGTGTCGCCTATCCCCAATATGTCATTGGGGTGCTTGATACGCTTGGTCCAGGACATCTCCGAGATATGGATTAAACCCTCTATGCCCTTTTCCAGCTCCATAAAAGCCCCGTAGTCGGTTATGCTGACGATCTTCCCTCTCGCTACATCCCCCACATTGAACTTCTCTCCTATCTTATCCCAGGGATGGGGCGTCAGTTGCTTCAATCCCAGGGATACCCTTTCCCTCTCCTGGTCAAAGCTGAGCACCTTGACTTCAATCTTGTCCCCAATGTTGACCACCTCTGAGGGGTGATTGATTCGTCCCCAGGATAGGTCGGTTAAGTGGAGTAAACCATCAAGCCCCCCTATGTCAACGAAGGCACCGAAATCGGTGATGTTCTTGACCTCCCCCTCAACCACCTGCCCTTCTTTTAAGGTCTCCACCAACTTTTTCTTCATCTCTTCCCGGGCTTCGGCAAGGATGACCTTGTGGGAGAGGACGATATTGCGGCGGCGCTTGTTCAGCTTAACCACCTTGAAATCCATGCTCTTACCGATATGTTGTTCCAGGTCTTTGGTGGGGCGCAGAGAGACCTGGCTTGCAGGCAGAAACGCCCGCACCCCGATATCCACGGCGAGTCCGCCTTTGACCACATCCAGTATCTTGCCGGTGATTACCTGGTCGTTCTCGTAGTAATCCTTTATCTGCTCCCACTTACCGAAGAAATCCGCCTTCTCCTTGGAAAGCACCACCACACCGTCCTGGTCCTCCTTTTTGTCCAGGTATACTTCCACCTCCTGCCCTATCTCTAAAGCGGATGGGTCGGGAAATTCATTGATGTTGATGCTTCCTTCGGACTTGTAACCCACATCAACAAGGACTTCATCCTCAGTTAAAGCCACAATGACGCCTTTTACAATCTCTCCCTCCTCTAGGTCCTTGAGGGTATCCTCGTAGTCTGCCATCATAGCTGCGAAGTCCTCCTTGTCCCCTTCGGGCTTTGTGGGGGTCCGGGATGGGTCTAAATCATCGGCAGATGGCGGGCTCTTCTCCTCCTGTTCTTTCTCATCTGATCGGTTAGTAGACACCTGGTTAGCAGTGTTGCCAGCACTCACCTCCTCTTTACTTTCTTCTTCTCTTTGCTTCTTTTCTTTTTCAACCATTGAATTTCGCTTAGCCTCCTTATTTCAAATTTCGGGGAAAGCCCCGAAAAACACAATAAAAGATTGTATCATAGATAATTGTTTAAGGCAAGAAAAAAAAATTCACTTCAACACCACTACCCTTTTTCCTCGGCTTCAGTCATCTTTTTCAATCTCTCCACAGCCTCATTGAGCACCCAACTGGGGGTAGAAGCGCCGGCGGTTACCCCTACTACCTTGCAGTCCTTGAACCAATCCTCGGAGAGCTCACTAGCCTCCTCAATATGATAGGTAATACTGCCGGCACTGCGGCAGATTTCCGCTAAATGGGTGGTATTTGCGCTATTGTGCCCCCCGACCACAATCATCATGTCCACTTTCCTTGCCATCTCCAGAGCCTCTTGCTGTCTTTTGAAGGTGGCGTCGCAGAGGGTGTTGAATACCTTGAGTTCCCGAGCCTTGGGCAAAAGAAGAGAGACGATATGCTGACACAAATCTAACTGCAGGGTAGTCTGGAGTATTACTCCCAACCGGTTCATTTCCGGCAGCTCTTTTACCATAGACTCATCGTTAATTACTATCGCCTCATGCTCAGTATAACCTGTGACCGACTTTATCTCCGGATGATTGGGGTCACCGATAACTACAACCGTATAACCCTGGTCGTGAAGAAGCTGAGCATATTCCTGGGCATTCTTCACCAGGGGGCAGGTGGCGTCAACTATATTCAAACCTCTTCGTCGGGCTTCTTCCACCACTTCCGGAGCCAGACCGTGGGAACGGATGACCAGAGTCCCGCCGGCGGGGATATCCTCTATGGATTCTGCAACCGCTATGCCCTCCTCAGCCAGCCTCTTCACCTCCTGCGGATTGTGGATAAGGGGTCCCAGGGAGAAGACCGGCTGAGTGTCCTGCTCGGTAGCCTTCACCGCCTCCTGAAGCGCTCTCTTAACTCCAAAACAGAAACCAGCATGTTTGGGCAGGATGACCTTCATAATTTATTAAGCTCCGCAATTCCAGCCATCATCCTGTCGGCGACCTCCTGATATACCTCTTTACTGGGCGGGGAATTGTATAAGTCATCAAGTCTTAGCGGCTTCCCGAAGGTAACATGAATGGTCGGCGTCTGGAGAGTCTTGGAACCCCTGGGCAGAATCTCCGTAGCTCCTTCCAGCAGGCAGGGCACCACTTTGGATTTTGATTTGTAAGCGATCATTCCCGCCCCCGTCTGTCCTTCCCTTAACTTTCCCGGCTTGCCCCGGGTTCCCTCAGGGAAGATGAGAAGGCACTTGTTTCGTTTGAGCAGGGTTAGGGTGTATTTCAAAGCCCACACATCTCCCATCCCCCGTCGCACCGGGAAAGCTCCATAAGCGACGATCAAGGTGCGGAAGATGGGGTTATAGAAGAGTTCCTCCTTTGCCAGAAAGTGCATTGCCCTGGGTTGTGCGTTGGCAATCAAAGGGGGGTCAAAACTGCTGATATGATTGGAGGCTATGATAACCGGTCCGGAGAGAGGGATATCTCTCCACCCCCGGGACTGGAAATCCAGAAACAGCCAGGTGAAGGGGTAGAAAAAGATGTGGGAGACATTAAATAGTATTAATCGCAGGATGTGATGGAGTTTCATCTGCCTTTTACCGCCTTCAAAATTTCATCCACTACTTCCTCTATGCTCAGGTCTGTGGAATCAATTATCCGGGCGCCCTGGGGAATGACCAATGGAGCGATATGGCGGGAGGAATCTCGCCAGTCACGTTCTTGAATGTCATCAATGGTGGAAGCCAACGATTTCGTAGTGGGCTTGATGTTGTATTGCATCAGGCGCCGTCTAGCCCTCTCCTCAATACCCGCATCCAGGTAAAACTTGAAATCCGCATCCGGGAATACAAAACTTCCTATATCCCGTCCCTCCATCACCAGGTCGTATTTTCGCCCCAGTTCCCTCTGTATGGATACCATGTGTTTGCGCACCCGGGGATGGACCGCCACCGCAGATGAGCCGGCGGTTACCTCAGCCAATCGCAGTCGCTTGCTCACCTCCTTGCCGTTCAAAAAAAGCTCAAAGCCCGAGGGCAGGGGAATATAGACTATCTCAATCTTTGAAAGTAGCTCGGCTACCTTTTGGGAATCGGATGGGTCCACACCTTTGCCCAGCGCCGCCAGGGCTACCGCACGATACATTGCCCCGGAATCTATGTGATATGCACCCAATCTTTTGGCGACCAGCTTGGCGATGGTCGTCTTTCCCGCACCAGCTGGACCGTCAATGGTTATTATCATCCCAGACCTGGTCACTTTCCAATGCCAGCCGGGCTTCCTCCCCGCTTAGCTCTTTGAACTCACCCTCGGCAAAATTTTTTAGCTTTAACTTTCCGATGGCGATTCTCTGCAAGTCCAGAACTTCATATCCCAGGGTGGAGAAGATTCGCCGGACTAAACGCTTCCGCCCCTCAACGACGGCAACCTCCACCAACCAACCGTTGGGTGCAGATTTGGAAGCCCTTATCTTTGCCCTGGCGCCTCTGCCATCACCCAGCTCCACCCCTCGCTCAATCATCTCCTTATCCTGGGCGGTTAACCTCTTGGATAACAATACCCGATAAACCTTCACTACCTTCTTGCTGGGGTGGAGCAGTTCCTGAGCGAAGTCTCCATCGTTGGTCAGTAGTAAGAGACCCCGGCTGTCCTTATCCAGCCGACCCACCGGAAATAGGCGCAAGTTTCGGGGGATGTCACCCCTCTGGGACTTGAGCAGGTCCATCACCGTGGGACGACCGAAGGGGTCTTTGACCGTGGTCAGATAATTTGGCGGCTTGTTGAGCATAAAGTAATAATGCCTTTCGTCAATAAAGACCCTCTCTCCGTCAAGGCGAACATCGTCGCCTGCCTCATCAACCCTTAGGCCGGGGCTCTCGGCAACTTTGCCGTTTACCGTAACCCGACCGTTAAATATCAACCGGTCGCATTTTCTGCGGGCGGCGACACCAGCTCGGGCTAGAAAGAGGTTCAGGCGCATCATGGAGGTTCATCCTTCGGGAAGCTCAAAATCCTCCAACTTGGGAAGTTCCTTGATGCTGGCGAGTCCAAAATAGTCAAGAAAACGGGCGGTGGTGCCATACATCAGCGGTCTGCCCAGCACTTTCTTGCGCCCCACAATGCGAATCAGTTTTTTCTCCAGAAGACTGCGCACCACGCTGTCGGAAGCCACCCCACGAATCTCCTCTATCTGTGCTTTTATAGCCGGCTGGCGGTAGGCGATGATAGCCAGGGTCTCCAGAGCAGCTTTAGATAGCGAGGTTTTTTTGGTGGTGTCCTTGAGCTTCTTGATATATTCGGCGAACTGGGGCAGAGTAACCAATTGGTATCCTCCGGCAATCCGTCTTATCGTGAAACTGTGCTTGGAGCCGGCATATTCCTCCTTCAACTCCTCCACCGCTCGCCGAATCTGCCGATTCTCCACCCCCGCTATCGCCCGGGCAAAGTCATCCAGGGTGAGGGGACCCTCCAGGGCAAAGAGCAATGCCTCTACTACTGACTTTATCTCCTTTTCGTCTTTCATATCAGATGAATGCGGACAGTTTTGAAGTTCTCTTGCTGGTGAATTTTTATGCGGGCTTGCTTGACCAGCTCCAGGATTGCAAGCAGGGTAACTATCAACTCCATCTTATAGTAACTCTTGCTCTCCAAAAAGAGCTCCACCAACTCGTCCAGCATAAGGTTGCCCTCATTCTTTGCCAGCAACTGAACTATCTCGTCAACCCGTTCGCCCACACTGATCCTGGGTCGTTCTATCTCCAACGGTTCCAGGTGGCGATAGCGGGAAAGCAGATCGCGGAAGGTCATAAGCAGACCGTAGATGTCCATGGTTATCTCCAGCCGCTCCACCATCTCGCTTTCGCCGTCTGCGCCGGCGGGGCGACTGTATTCCTCCGCCCGAGCCTGTGCCAGCTCAGAGAGCTGTTCGGAAGCCTCCTTGAAACGTTGATACTCCAGAAGTTGACCTACCAGTATGGTGCGGGGGTCATAGTCTTCGTCTGAGTCCACCTCCTTGCGGGGTAGGAGCATCTGCGACTTTATCTTCAGCAGGTCGGCAGCCATAACAAAGTAGTCAGCGGCAAGCTCAACATCCAGCTCCTCCATCAGGCGCACATAGTCCAGATACTGCCTGGTGATCTCGGCTATGGGGATATCATAAATATCAATCTCATCCTTGCGGATGAGAAAGAGCAAGAGATCCAAAGGTCCCTCAAATAGCTCCAATCTGACTGCGTATTTCATAGTCTCATTGCCGTCATTACCCGCTTCAGGGTAGCGGAAGCCACTTGGCGAGCACGAGTGTCGCCGGTTGCCAAAACATCTTTTATATAATCCTGGTCTGCCTCAAGCTCGAAGCGCTTTGCCTTGATGGGCGCCAGCTCTTCTATTATGGCATCTGCCAGCTCTCCCTTGCACTCCTTGCACCCCAGCTTTGCGGTCTTGCAATCCGCAGCTATCCCCTCGCTCCTGGCGGAATTATATATCTGCTGATAGGAGAAGACATTACACTCCTCGGGGTGCCCCTCGTCCTCCTTCCGGGGTCCTTTGGGGTCGTTTATCATCGTAGCCACTATCCTGCGAATCTGCTGGGGGGAATCCTTCAGGTAGATGGCGTTGCCGTAAGATTTGCTCATCTTGCGGCGGTCGGTGCCCAACAAGCGTTTGACCGGGGTAAGCAGTGCCTGCGGTTCAATCAACACCGCTCCCTATGTATTATAAAATCGCCTGACTATCTCCCGGGTCATCTCCATGTGAGGCAATTGGTCCTCGCCGATGGGCACATAATCGGCGTCATGGATGACGATGTCGGTTGCCATCAGCACCGGATAACCCAACATTCCGTAGCCCACAGTCTCCCCCAGACCCAACTCCTTGACCTGCTCCTTATAAATGGGACAGCGTTCCAGCCAACTGACCGATGTAATCATAGAGAGGAGCAGGTGAAGCTGATAGTGTTCGGGAATGTGGGATTGCACAAAGAGTGTGGAGCGCTCAGGGTCAATTCCCACGGAGAGCAGGTCAATGGCTACATCCCGTATATAATCCTGCAACTGCTCGGTGTCGGAACGGTCGGTCAGATAGTGCAGGTCGGCGATGAAATATGAGCAGTCATACTCATCCTGCAGTTTAGCCCAGTTGCGCAGTATCCCCTCCAGATGACCCAGATGCAGGGGACCGGTCGGTCGAGTTCCAGATAGGACTTTCTTCCTAGCCATAGGTCTCCCTTATACACTGGTCCGATAATGGACGCTCCGTCTTCCGGGATGTGGTCAATTGACAATAATGCTATTCATCATGGAGTGGAAATCTTGCAGGGTTATCTCAAAGTCCCGCTCCATAACGTCTATACCGCAGAAGAAATAATAGCGTTGTGTGGAGAATACCACCACAATGCCGTGCTTATCAACGCCATCCTCTGTGCAAGTATATTCCAGCCAGATACCCTTCTTTCCAGCCACGGTATACTCCGTCATCTCCACCCGTTCATAGTTCTCTTTGGTGGTATTGTAGTTGTTCTGTTCCGTTTTCTCCACCAGCTTCTTTATGTCCCCATAACTTGGCGCTTCGTCCTCGGCGTTCTCGTAGAAGGTTATCGCCAGATGAGCCCTGGTGTTGCGGTTGTAACCTCCGAATACCATCGGACCGGGCATATCCGTGTATATCTCCCAATCGTAGCTGGGAACGGAAAAGGTGAACCCCAGACGCTTATTGACATAGAGGAATTCGTCAATTCCCTGAGCGTAAGCCCAGGCGAGGAATATGAAAAGCAAAGAAAGAGAAAGAATTAGAATCCGCACAGGTCTTTTAACTCCATTATCCGTCGTTTTCAAAGATTACCCCTTTCTTGAACCGTAGCTCGGTGAGAGAGTTGCTTAAAAAGTCCCGCCAAGAAAGATATTGACTAAGGCGAACAAAATGTTGATATTGAAACCGCTGAAGATATAACTCCCTAAACTGACCGGGGGAATGATGATATATGCAAAGACGCTTACGCCGGTCATCATCCCGATGACGATAAGCCCGATGAGAATCATCGGTCCATAACGATACAGCCAGGAAAGCTTCGCCGCCTTATCCGCAGGAAGCATGCCGAATAGTATGTGTGCGCCGTCCAGCGGTGGTATGGGCAGTAGGTTGAAGACCGCCAGTATCAGGTTGAAGAACATGCCATAGACAAGGAGCATAAAAATTATTCTTATAGCCATAGAGGGTATAACCCAAGACGGAGAGAAGAACGCCTGTTGAGCCCATTCGTTCACCGGGAAAGCCAGCCTGATTATTATGCCGAATATGAGGGCGCAGATGATATTCGCTCCCGGCCCGGCGGCGCTGGTTAAGATTATGCCTTTGCGGGGCTCCCGGAAGTTGGCGGCGTTTATGGGCACCGGCTTAGCCCATCCGAAGTGAGCGATGAATAGGAGGATGGTGCCGACGGGGTCAAGATGAACTAAGGGGTTAAGCGTCAGCCTCCCTGCCAGGCGGGCGGTGGGGTCCCCCATCTTGTCCGCCATCCAGGCGTGGGCGAACTCATGAATGGTCAATCCGAAGAGTATCCCCGGGGTTAAGACCAGCAATTGCTTGAGGATGGAGGCAAAATCTAGATTCCCAAACAAAGATACCCCTTTCCGGTCATAGAGTGATTGAGGATAATAATAACTTAACTTAAACCAAAATCCAAGTGAAAGTTAGCTTGAAATCTATGCCCCCGGATGGTGTTTGTCTATAACCTCTTTCAACCGCTTGTCCTTTATCCTGGTGTATATCTGGGTTGTTGATGGCTTAACATGTCCCAAAAGCGCCTGCACCGTCTTCAGGTCGGCTCCGCCCTCCATAAGGTGGGTGGCGAAGGAGTGGCGAATCATGTGGGGGTGTATATCTAGATTCAGACTATGAGCGTATCGCTTGACCATCTGCCAGAAAGCAACCCTGGTGATAGCTCCACCCTTCTTGCTCAGAAATAGCGGTGCCTGGGGATTGAGGGTAGCTTTGGGTCGCAGGAGCAGATAGTCGTTCAGCTTCTTTAATGCCAGCTCCCCCAGAGGCACCACCCTCTCCCGTCCCCGTTTTCCGGTAACACGGATGAAACCTATGCGCATATCCACCTGCCCTATAGTCGCCCCGGTAAGCTCGCTTGCTCTCAGTCCCCCGCTGTAGCAAAGCTCCAGCGCTGCTCCGTCACGATTCAGTTTCATTTCCCTATAAAGGGTAAGCCTATCAGTCTCTCTTAGTTCCTCAATTTGTTTATATGGGGCTTCCAGTAAGGCTTCAATTATCTCCTGTTCCTGGGATTTGGGGAGGCTGGAGGGGAGTTTTATGCTCTCAATTAATTCGCTGGGGTCGTGGTCTATTATCCCTTCCCTTTGCAGGAAGCGAAAGAGGATGCGCAGGGAGGAGAGCCTGCGAGCCAGAGTCCTGGGGCTGTCCCCCTCACCGCTTCGCCCCAGGAGAAATTTGCTGATGTGATTGCGGGTGACCTCCGCGGGTTGGGTAATACCCTTCTGGGCACAGTAATCGGTGAAATATGCCAGGTCTCTGGTGTAGGCTTCAACGGTCAGCTCGGAGAGCCCCCTCTCCGCCCGCAGATATACGAAAAGTTCAGCAACGGAGCGCTCCAGAGGCGTTTTCGGGGGGGACATGGCTATTTCAGCACCTCCAAAATCAGCGGAAGTTCCTCCGGCGGTTCATCGCCGACCAAGACCGCTTTCTCTATTCTCGTTAAATAGTCGCTTTCACTGCCCCGATTAAAGTGCAGTTCCACCAATTCCTCGCCCATTTCAACCTCATCGCCTATCTTGGCGCTGAAGACCAAGCCCGCGCTGTGGTCAATATCATCCTCCATACTCTCCCGCCCGGCACCCATGCTCCGGGCAAGCTCGCCAATCTGATAGGCGTCCATCGCTATGATGTAACCGTTCCTCGGCGCCTTATATACTGTCTTTTGAGCCGCCACCGGAAATTTTTCCATATCCTCAATAAAGCTTACATCTCCCCCCTGGGCAAATACCAGGGCAAGCAGGCGCTCGTAGCCCCACCCTTTTACCCAAGCCTCCTCCAATCTCTCTCTGCCCTCAGGCTCCCCCTCAACTATACCGGCAAGTATCAACATCTGGGCGCCGAGGGCTAGGGTAACCTCCACCACATCCGATGGGCTACCCGGCGGAGCTCTGAGCAGTTTCACCGCCTCACCAAGCTCAAGGGAGTTGCCCACCGCAAAGCCCAGGGGCTGGTCCATATTGGTCAGCACCGCCCGGCAGGAGCGACCGGCTCCCCTGGCGATTGCCACCATTGCCTTGCCCAGCTCCCCTGCACTTTCCACATGCGCCATGAAAGCGCCCCTGCCGAATTTGACATCCAGCACCAGGGCGTCGTTTTCCACCGCCAGCTTCTTGCCCATAATGGAGGATGCGATGAGCGGAAGGGAAGCCACGGTGCCGGTAGCGTCCCGCAGGCGGTAGAGAACCCCGTCGGCGGGGGCAAGCTCCGGTCCCTGGGCGGCGATTAGCCAACCTGCACGCGCAAGCTCCCCCCCCATCTTCTCAGCGTTCAGTTGGGACTTTATCCCGGGTATAGATCCCAGCTTGTCTGTTGTCCCGCCGGTGTGACCGAGACCCCGACCGGCGGTCAGCGGCACAGCCACCCCGCAGGCGGCTACCAGCGGACCCACCAGAAAGCTGACCTTGTCCCCCACTCCGCCGGTGCTGTGCTTGTCCACCAAAGGTTGCTTTATATTGGGAAAGGTAATCCTTTTGCCTGAATCGGCTATAGCCTCGGTTAGAGCCAACATTTCCCCCTCGCTCAAGCCCCGAAGATAGATCGCCATGAGAAAAGCGCTCACCTGATAGTCCGGCACAACCCCTTCGCCTATGCGGGGGGTGAAACGGGAGTAAAACTGATCCGAAAGCTCCTCGCCGTCCCGCTTGGCGATTATGCCCTCAAGGAATGTGTGTGGGTTTTGGGGCATAGCCGTCAGTTGAGGAAACTCCAGGAGAAGCCCACCCGGTAGAGACGAGGATAGCCAGGTAGTTGACCGTAAGGGGTGATTATCCGTTTATCCAGCAGGTTTTCAATCAACATAAAGACCTCCACGGAGAGAACCCGCACCGAGAAACGCAGGTCCCAGAGATGGTAGTCGGGAAGTTCCCCATCGCTCACTGGACTATATTGATGAAACGGATTTGCACCTGATGAGTTGTAGGTATGCTCCACGCCGCTGTAAAGGCTAAACTTGCCCTTTTTGAAGGAGGGATTGAAAGCGAGCATAGAGTATAGGACGAATTTGGGCTTTTGGGGGGTGGGATGATTCTGGATGGAGAAGGAATTTGCCAGAAGGAAGTTCCCCGGCAGGCGAAACTGAAGGAAGCCCAGACCTCCAACGCTATCATTATCCTCATCGGCCTGGTAGAAGCAAGCCAGATAAAACTGACCACGATTGAGGAAGTATAGTCTCCCGCCGGCGAGCAGAGAATAGCCCTTATGGCTCTCCCCGTCCGATGGGTGGTGGTAATTGAAGCCCAGGTTGGTGAAGAGGTTGATATTCTCCGCGGCGAGAAGCGAGAGACCGGCAGTGGGCGTAATCCGATAGTTCTTTTGCTCATCAACTTCCAGTTGAAGCCCGGTCAATAGGTTAAACTTCCGGGTCAGGGATACCCCCAGACTTGAGAGAGCCCTCCCCTCCCAATCGCCGGAGGGGGAGCTGATGGATTGAAGCGAGCTATACCAACCCAGCCTTCCACCTTCAGGGGAGTATAGTCCATCCAGCCGGATAAAGGGGCTGGAGGTTATCTTATTGTTCTCGCTCTCCCGATGGTAGGAGAATTCACCCCCCAGGAGCCAGGACCCCACCTCCCATCTGGGCGCCAGCCACAGACGGGTAAGCCCCAACTCCTCCTTGAGCGGTAGATTCCCCCCCCCACCCTTGCTCACACCGGACCAACTGAATCCCCCGAGTGATGAGAAGCGGTCAAAATTGAGGTTGCTGGAGAGGGCCAGGTTTCCGCCGGAGTAACTGCGATTGGTTTCGTATCCGCGGAACAGTAGCCGGTTTCCGCTCACGGTGAAGTCGTAGTGCGGGAGGCTGTAGCTGAAGGCGAATTTGTAGCGCTCCAGGTCAAAACTACCGTCGGCTGCCATAATATAAGCGTCAGCCTGCTCCACTCTCTGGTGGCGGGTTACTATGTTGACCACCTCAGTGCAGTCGGCGTATAGACCGACCAGCGGTCCCTGATAAACCTCCACATAGGCGATATTCTCCAGAGGGATGGAGTTGAGTTCAAATAGGCTTCCTGAGGACGGCTGCAGGTAAAAGCCGTCAATCATAATGACCGGCTGTTTGCCACTATAGCCCTCAAGCTTTCCGTCACATCCGGGAATCTCCTCGGCCCGGATGCCCGGCAAGGTGTCCAGAAAATCACCCAAATTGACATATCCGGAGCGGCGAATCCAATCCCCTTCTATGCGGAAGCAGGGGAAGGGGAGGGTTCGCTCTATGATGCCAGCGGGGTTTAAGCCGGGAATAACTGGATACCATTCCCCGAAAAATTCCCGGGGTGGCTTGGGTTCCAGTTGAGGAGAGATGTAATCCTGACTTAAGGCGGAACCACAGAGCGCCAGGAAAATGATGAAGATATTTACCGCTTTATTCAACCTTTATGTCAGCTCCCTAAATTTGTGCAAATATAGCACGCATGCTTATCCGTGTCAAAAAGAAAAAGCCCGGCAATGTGCCGAGCTTTGTCCAAGGTGGAAGATTCACCGATTTTGTTTTGAGGTAGGAATCTAAAATTTGAAACCTCCAGAAATGTAAAACTGCCTTCCGGGCATAGGATAGTCATAGACCTGCTGATACTGCTGGTCGGTCAGGTTCTCCACCCGCAGCTCACCGAAGAAGGGCGAAAAATCAACCCGTAGTTTGGCTGAAAGTAAGGTATTTTCGGGAAGTTCGGTGGTCACATATTGGAAACTGGTCATATCAAAATAGGTGGCGTTCTGTGCAGAGGTGTAGTCCGCCCCCAATCCGATGGTGAGCTGAGACCCCCGTAAGAGTCTGCTTGTCCACTCAATCTGCGCCCGAATTAGATGGCGGGGATGGTAGTCAAGCCATTCGCCTTCCCCATCGGTCATGTCGTTATACGAGTAGCTCCCCTCAAATGAGAGACCGTATCCCATCTCCCACCAGGTGGATAGTTCTCCGCCCAGCGACCTCGCCTCGGCAATATTCTCCGGTGGCCAACCGCTAATCAGGTCCTCGTAGCGTTGATAGTAACCGGTCATGCTCACCCCCACCATAGTCAGGGGACGTAGTTCCACCCCCCCCTCCAGCGCCCAGGAGTGCTCCGGAATCAAGTTGGGGTTTCCTCCTCCTCCAAAATACGGATCCACGGGCCAGTAGAGCTCGGTCATAGTCGGGGCGCGGAAACCCCGGGCATACGCCCCCCGCAGGGAAAGCCACTCAGCGAGGGCATACCTCGCGCCGATTCGGGGGCTGACCTCTCCCCCCCACTGTTTATGCTTGTCATAGCGCACCCCACCGACCAGTTCCAGGGGACCATACTTGAACAGGTCCTGAACCAGCAGGGCGTAGTTTCTCCCCCTCTGTTCTCCGATGTCGGTGCTTATCAGGTAATCGTCGCAAAATTCGCCACTAAGAAGAACCTGTTGGTAATAAGGTAGGCTGATGTGAAAGTCGGCTATTGCCCCGCTGGTGGTCAGTTGGTGATCGCTCTCCGTCTCCGTCATCCACATCTCGCTCTTATAGAGGCGCTCACTTTGGCGGCGATAGACGGTAATATCGGCTTGGGCATCGGACCAAAGGGGGAGGTTTGCTCCGCCGTAGAACATCTGCGACCAATCCCATTGCCGTGCGGTTACATCCCTCATAGAGAGCGGACCGATTACCCCCAACTCGCCGCTACCCTTGGTGGTGGCGGCGAAAATCCGCCCGTCTCCTGGCAGGTGGAAGTCAATCCTTAAGGATCCGCCCATTTTTTCAAGGTCGCTGTTCTCTCTGAAGCCGTCATCGTGCTGGGTGGAAAAGGCACCATTTACGGATAGATATTCCCCGAACCATTTGACATCTGCGGTGCTGGAGTAGTGATTGTCGCTTCCCAGGGTGGTGGAGAAAGTCCCGTGGGGCAGTCCGTCGCCGTATATGTCCAGCGGTAGATTGACCAGATTGATGACTCCCCCCAGAGCGTTGGCACCATAGAGGGCGCTCGCCGGTCCCCTCAGAAGTTCCACCTGGTGAATTCCACCTATTACAATGGTGTTGAGGTTAACATCCCCGCCGTAGGCTGAATTTATGGGGATGCGGTCATAGAGCACCAATACTTGATTGGCGGATGAGCCCCGCACCGCCAGACTGCCCACCGTGCCGGCGCCGCCATATCTGCGCAGGTCTATGCCGGTCTCATCCCCCACCACGTCGGCTAAGTCCTGGTTGTCCGCTATCTCCTCCCCAGGGATGATAGCTACATCAAAAGGGCTGTCCTCTGGATGGCTGGGCAGACGGGTGTCTATGACGATTAGGGGCTCCATCTGATAGATGATTTCCTCCTGGTCATACTCGTCAGCATACGACCAACCCACCGTGATAAACATCACCACGGACAGAATAGCGAAAGTAACCGACCTCATTTTTTCTCCTTTCCCTTTGGAATTAGAACCAACTGTCCTCTATGCCAGTCAACATCAACTTCCAACCCGTAAGCTCTGCGGATGTTTTCCGATGTTATCACCTCCTCCACCGCACCGTCGGCATATACCCTTCCGTCGGAGAGGATGATTATGCGGGAGAAGTGGCGAGTGGCGAGCACCAGGTCGTGCATCACCGCTAAAAGACAGCGGGAACCGCTTGCCCTCTCCTTCACCAGATGGAGAATTTCCTCCTGATAGCGCAGGTCCAGGTCGGTGGTGGGCTCATCCATCAGTATCAACGGCGCCTGTTGAGCCAGCGCCCGGGCAAGAAGCGTCCGCTTAAACTCTCCCCCGGAAAGCTCATTCAACCTTCGCTGAGCCAAATCCCCCAGACCACAGCTCTCCATCACCTGATGGACTATGCGACGGTCTCGAGCCCCATATCCCCAGAAACCACTCTGGGAGTAACGACCGGATAACACCAGCTCCTCCACACTGGACTCGGCATTCCTGGGGTTCTGCTGGGGCACCATAGCAACCATACGGGCGGCTGTCTTGCGGGAGAGCCTGTGCGGTTGGCAGACCCTCCCGTTGAAGGTGAGCTTGATGTTCCCGCTTTTTGGTTTGAGCAGACCGCTGACCAACCTCAGCAGGGTGGATTTCCCGGCGCCGTTGGGACCGACGATAGCCACCATCTCGCCCTCGCTGACATCAAAGGTCACCCCGCCTAACACCAGCGAACCGTTATAGCTGAAGCCGACTTTGTTCAGTTCTATCATCCCCGCATCCTCCGAAAATAGATGAAGAGGAAATACGGTGCCCCGATGAAGGCGGTGATTACACCCACCGGCACGATGGGGATTGCCAGCCGCTCAAGCAGCAGTCGGCTCACTCCATCTGCGGAAAGGATGATAACCGCACCCATGAGCGCTGATAATGGAAGCAGGCGACGAGCCCCACTTCCCACCAGCCTGCGGGCGGCATGGGGCACCACGATGCCCACGAAGCCGATCAGACCGCTTACCGCCACCACCATGGCGCAGGAGAGGGATACGATGATGAAAATTGCCATGCGAACCTTCCCCACATCCACCCCGAGGTTCAAGGCTTCCTCCTCGCCCAGGGATAGAATATCCAGCTCCCGCCCTAAAAAGAGCAGGGCGAAAAAACCCAGCAGGCTGACCAGAAAGATTGCCAGAAGATGTGGGAAGGATATGCTGGGATTGGAGATGTCCCCTAAGAGCCAGAGCAGGACCTGATGCTGGTCCCGCAGGGGAGCCAGGGCTAGAAGAAATATTATACCTGCGGAGAGAAAGGAGCTTACGATTATCCCCCCGATAATCAGCGACCCGGTGGATGTGTTTCCCCGCCGTCTGGCTAAGCTATAGACAATGGTCACCGCTCCCATAGCCCCCAGGAAGGCAAAGACGGAGACCGCAGACACGCCCCAGAACCCCTTCCCCAACTGGAGATAGCTTGCCAAAGTGGCACCGAATCCCGCTCCTGCCGATACTCCCAACACATATGGGTCTGCCAGGGGGTTCTGGAGCATGTTCTGCAGGGCGGCGCCGCTGAAGCTGAGGGTGAAACCGACGACTACGGCGATACCCAGACGGAGGGCGCGGTAAGCAAGAATTGAAGGCAGAAGCTGTGGATAATCGCCCGCTGGCAAGCCGAGTAGAGAGAGTAAGGCGTTCCACCCCTGGGCGAGGCTTCCGGTAGGTCCCATAAGTAGATAGAGAACCGCCAGGGGCAGAAGCACCAATATGATGCCCAGATAGGAGATGACCTTCCTCCTATCTCTTAATTGTTCTCTTCGTCTCTCCATTCTGGATATATAGCCTCAAAAAGCGCCCAACCGCCGTCAATTAGGCGGGGGCTTGCCCTTAGGATGATGTCCGGGTCCAGGTCGGTTATTATGCGCCGGTTAACCACCGCCGAGATCTCACCAAAGCCACTACGGGCGGAGACCATTTGGGCGTCCGCCATCTGGTGCAGGATGATTATCACCTGGGGGTCGGCGGAGATGACCATCTCCGGGTCAATGCGGGAGTATTCCCGGGGCATCTGCTCGGCTATGTTTACCGCACCGACCAGCTCAACCAGCTCGTGAACGAAGGAGCCCTCGGCGACGGTCATAATCGGGTCCGGCGAAATTTCCACAAACACCCGCCTCCTCCCATATTTGAGAGCCGCTTCCTCTCCGGCGCGCTTAAGTTCGGCGAAGCGAGCTTTGAGCTCTCTGGTAAGACTTCCTGCCTCCTCCTGGGCGCCCAGAAGCACCCCCAGCCTATCTATGTTGGCGTAAAGGTCGGCGATGCTTCGGGCATAGAAACTTGCCGAGGGTATATTCCAGGAGGTTAGGCGCTCACCGAAGCTCTTTTGCTCCAAGCCGGTGAGAACGGTGAGGTCCGGCTCAAGAGATGCGATAGATTCAATGCTGGGATTGGAGAAACTACCCACCAGAGGAAGTCGGGAGAGCTGGGGGGGATAGTCACACTCCCGCACCACTCCCACCAGCACCTCCTGTTTGCCCAGGGCGCAGATTATCTCCCCCGCTTCCGGTGAAAGGCACACCACCCGTTTTGCCGGTTCCTGCAAGCTGACCGAAATCCCCCGGTCGTCGGTTATGGTGATAGAAACGGATTCCCTCTCAGCCTCTCTCGCTTCTTTTCCGCATGCGACGGCGAGAGCAAGGCAAACAGCAAGCATAAAGGTCTGCAAGTTTCGCTTCAATTGTAGCTCCTGGAAAAAGCTCCACCCTCATGGGTGGAGCCCGCTCTGCAAAGCAAAAAGGCAGAATCCTTGCCCACGAAGGACCTTCCTTCTAAACCCATCGTCCGGTCTCCTGACTTGGGGGCTACCTACTATCCCTTCCTTCCCAGGGTATTGACCCCAGTGGAGTTTTCGGGATTTCGCTCCCCTTCACAGTGGCGGGGCCGTGACGGAATCTCACCGCACTTCCCGGCACCGACGGGTAAAGAAATTTTCCTAACTTATAAGATAATATCAGACGCTTGTCAAGGGAAAACCGCTCACATTTTTCGGGCGGCTATTTCATATAATTCAACGTATCTTTTTGCCGACTCGTCCCAGGAAAAATCCTGGGCGAAGCAGTTGTCCGAAAGCTTTCCCCATAGTTCCAGATTTTGGTGAGCTTTCAGGCATCTGCGCAATGCGGAGAGGAGGGCTTCCCCACTGTATTCGGTGAAGGTAAAACCGGTGGCTTCCACCTTCGCAATCTCCTCCACATCGGCATCTTCCAGGTTGATGACGGTGTCGGCTAATCCACCTACAGCTCGCACCACCGGCACGGTGCCGTAAGCCATGGATATCATCTGGGAGAGCCCACAGGGTTCGTAACCAGAGGGCATGAGGAAGGCATCACAGCCGGCGTAGATGCGGTGGGCTAAGGCGCGGTCGTAGGAGATGGTGGCTGAACATTGCTTTGGATATTTCCCTGCCAACTTTCGGAATATATCCTCGTAGCGGTCCACTCCGGTCCCCAGCACCACCAACTGCGCCCCGGATTCAATGAACTGGGAGGCGATATCGGAGAATATATCAAAGCCCTTCTGCTTGCTGAGGCGAGAGACTACGCCGACCAGAAGTGGGTCATCCCTCTGGGGTAGCGCCACCTCTTTCTGCAGGGCGCGCCGACACTCCGTTTTACCGGCGATATCCTCCCTGCTGAAGTTTTGGGCGATGAAACCGTCGGTTGCGGGATTCCAGACGCTGTAGTCTATGCCGTTTATCACCCCGTAGAGTTTGTCCGATATTCGCCGCAGGTCCTTATCCAACCCGAAGCCGAACTCCTCGGTCTGAATCTCCTCGGCGTACCGGGGAGAGACGGTGTTTACCACCGGAGCGAGAAAACCCCCCTTTATCATCGCCCAACCATCCCCATCGCCCAGGAGGTGGTGCTGAAGATAGTCCTGTGGAAGACCGGTAATGGGAAACTTGTCCTTCGGTTGATAACCCTTGTAGCCTAGATTGTGGATGGTGAAGACGGTGGCGATTCTCCGATAGAAATCCTGACTGCGGTAAAACTCCTGCAGATAGGGCTGAACCAGCCCGGTATGCCAATCGTTTAGATGCAGTATATCCGGCTGAAATCCCCAGTGGGGCAGTCCCTCCAGGAGGGCACGGTTGAACAGGGCGAACCGCTCCAGGTTGTCGGGATACTCCCGGTCGTCCTGGCTGTAGAGTTCGGGGCGGTCGTAGAAGGGGTCGTAGCCAACCAGAAAGGTGGGAATATCACTTCCCGGCTGATGGGAAAGATAGAGGTCAACGGAAAGGTTATCCCCTCCGAGGGGGACTGGAACCCCTTCAACGACCAGCTCAACTGCTATGCCTTTCTCTCGGATACAACGGTAGTAGGGTAGAGCTATCGCCACCTCATGGCCTAGACCGAGCAGTGCTCTGGGCAGGGAGCCGACCACATCAGCCAGCCCACCTGTCTTGGCGAAGGGAAACACCTCACTTGAAGACAGAAGTATACGCATGGGTATTCACATAAGGGGTTATTGATAATTTTTCAGGATTTCCGCCACCTCTTCCGGAGGGGTGGGGTTGATATAAAAACCGGTTCCCCATTCAAAACCGGCGACTTTGGTCACTTTGGGGGTCAGTTCTATGTGCCAGTGATAATGAGGTAGTTCTTCGTCCTGGCAGGGTGAGGTATGGAGCATAAAGTTGTAAGGTGGATAGTTGAGCACACCGTCTGTTTTGCGCACCACCTCACGCAATAGCCAGGAGAAATCCTTTATCTCCTCGGGACTGGTCAGGCGAAAGCTGGCGATATGCCTTTTGGGGAGCATCCATACCTCAAAGGGGAAACGACTGGCAAAGGGAGCGATGACCAAGAACATATCCGTCTCAATTACTATGCGTTGCTGGTCGTAGAGCTCCTGGTTGATGATATCGCAGTAGATACAACGTTCCCTCAATTTGTAGTGGGTTTCACAGCCGATTATCTCCTCGGAGACCCGCTTGGGGATGATGGGGGTGGCGATTAGCTGGGAGTGGGGATGTTCTAAGGTGGCTCCAGCTTCAGAGCCGCAATTTTTGAATACCATTATATGCATAAGTTTACTATCTTTCCTTAGTTCGGTCATTCTGTCTTTTATAGACCACAGTAAAGATTCCACCTCTTTTGGATCCATGTTTCCAAGGGAGACATTATGTTTCGGCGTCTCTATAATCACCTCGTGGGCGCCGACGCCGTTCATGACATCATAGAGACCCATTCCCACCCTATTCAACTCCCCCTCCACCCGCAGGGCGGGATATTTATTGGGCACCACCCGAAGCCGCCATCCCGGGGTGTTGGGTGGGCTTCCGTCACGATAAGCCAGCACCTCCGGCGGAGTTTGGTCTTCGTTGCCGTAGCAGAAGGGACAGTCGTCCTTGTGTTCGGGTATGGTTCCATTTCCATCTGGAGGTAGGTGGGAATGATTGTAGTCGGCGGGTCTCTTGGAACGTTCGCTAGCGATTATCACCCAGCGACCGATGATGGGGTCTTTGCGTAGTTGGGGCAATCCTTCTCCCGGAGAAAAATTGATGAGCTAAATTTTATATACTTTTTGAGATAAGTCAAGAGAAGATAACTAAAAAAAGACCTAAAGTCAAGGGGGGAATTGGGGATAGTTGAGAGCTCTGGGAGAGTAGAACCGTTGCTGACAATTGGTTCCTTAGTAAATAACCTATAATATTATTTTCATCGAAAACAATTACATTCTTAATGTTTGGATATTAAAGAATTATTTACTTTTTTCCCTTGAAATTTATCTTGAATTATTGTATAATATATAGACGAAAGGGGAAAAATACAGAAGAATTGATGGTGGCAATTCAGCCACCACTAAACCCTGTCCTCAGGGATTCAGAAAGGGAGGTAGGACCAGGGATGTATGACAAACAGGTTTACAGAATGCAGTATGAGTTTTTCAAAGCGCTGGCTAATCCGATGCGACTGATGCTTCTTGATGTTCTCCAGGAAGGTGAGAAATCAGTCTCCGACCTTCTGGAGCTGACCGGCTCCAAGAAGGCAAACCTCTCACAACATCTATCCGCTCTCCGTGAAAGGGGTTTGATTGACGCCAGGCGGGATGGACGCAGTGTATATTACAGCGTTTCAAAACCTAAGTTGAGCAAGCTCTTTGACGAGGTACACAAAATTCTGGTGGAATCACTGGAGGCAAAGAGCAGTATTTTGAAACAACTCACCAAGATGGCTTCGTAAGAAGACCTCTCGCCAAAAGAAACGTTGAATACAGTATCGTTCATCCAAGGGGGATTCTTCCCCCTTCTTTTATTATCAGCTGGATAGTTTTTCCTGGCGTCCGAAAAGAGCCTGGGTAAGCCCCCGTCTGTCAATGTCCCACACCAGGGAGGGGTATGCGGAAAGCCACCCGGCGGATAGTTGGCGATAGAGGTTAGAATTGGACAGAAGCCGAAGGATTGCATCGGCGAGCGCCTGATGGTCATCGGGGGGAACGATGATTGCGCTTTTGCCGTCCTCAACCATATAAGGGATCCCCCCCGCCGGGGTGGTTACGATAGGCAATCCCTCAGCCATAGCCTCCAAGTAAACCAATCTACTCGGCTGTTTTGAGCTGAGAATATCAGACATTTTGGGAGGGGAAACCCTTCCTTTTTTGTTTATCTAAATGGTTTCTTTAAACAGATTAGAATAGCACTCTTTGCTATCTTTCAGTCTCTTTGTATAAAATAGCGACATCAGAAACGACGTATAAAGTAGCGTCTCTTTTCCGAAGGGTCTTTTATAATATCCTTTGAGAACTGAACATTTATGTTCAACCCTCCTCCCAGATGGTATGTAAATATCTCTTTTACCCTCTTTTCAGCTTTTCTGCGGTATTCAGTTTTGTCGTATCTTTCGTGCACCTTCAAAATAACCTCAAAATCGCTTGGCGTATGCTGGATGGTTTGAAATTGATACACCATTTTTCGCATAAGTGAGTCATGGACTGCAGTAGTAGTTATAATCTCATGGCTGAACTGACTTCCATCCGGTAGTATGCCATTGTCCATAAACTTCCCCACAATGCGCCTGATTATCGGTCCACTTCGTCCGCAGGGGCAACTGTCGGCTTCATCCAATACCGCTAAATCTCCGCTGTCATAGCGGATGACTGGGGTCATCCTATTAGAAGTGTCGGTCACTATTACATGATAATACGCAAATCCGTTATCCGGGGGAAGCATATCCTCTACCGGTAAAAATTCTACTATTATGTAGTGAGGGAGTATATGCATGCGCCCTCGCTGACATTCAAATCCCACCACACCAACCTCGCTTAAGCCATATTCATTAGCTACCGCACAACCGAAGACCTCCTCAATTAACTTTCTTTGAGATTCGAGCAAAACCTCAGTTGAGGTAATGATCAATTTTAAGCCCAACTCTCGACCATCGATGTCCAACTTGACCAACGCCCGGGCAAACTCTTCAAGGCTTGAGGGATATGCATAAAGATAATTGGGACTGAATCTACGCATCCTCTCATATTGCTTTTGGGCGTGTTTTATCCCCATTTTGAAGACCGGGATGCGAACTCTATTTAGCAGGAAGTCATAAACCCTTTGCTTCCATCCCTTCCAACTCCCACTGGCGACTGCCCAGACCAATACTCTGGGGCATCCTGCCTCAAGTCCCCACCAGTTGTAAGCCCCAAGAGCGGCGGCTCTGCGCTGACCCATACTCCTGTGGTCTGCGACTAAATGGAGAGGAACGCCGGTTGAACCCCCAGTATAGATATTCTCCCACAACTTAAAGGGTGGAAAGCGTTTATTTTCATATTGAGATTTAATATCCTCTCTGGTGATAAGTGGAATCTTCTTCAGCTTGCTAGGATGGTTTACATCGAACGGGTCAATCCCCGCTCCATCCAAACGCTTCCTGAAAAAAGCATCTGTTTTATAGAAATGGGGTATTATCCTCGTCAACCGCTTGCCGTGATAATCTTCGATAATATGCCAAGGTAGATATTCAACACCTTTGAACTTCTCATAAAAGGCATAGATATACTCCCCCAAGAGGGTTCCGATCAGATGATGTATAGATCTACCTGTAGCGGTCTTCAAATTTTCACCTTCCAAAAACCTTCCTCGTCCAACCTGGTATCCCCAAGGGCCAAACCAACTTCTGCACTCGGGCGATATTCCTTCGCGAGATACCGCTATAAAGAACCCTATCCCTAAGAAGTCTTACCGCTTGTTTTGCCATCCCAACATCGTCTCCCACATCAAACGCCAGGCAGTTATTGCCCTCCTCAAGTATCCAAGGAATTCCCCCAACAATTGTGCTCACTATCGGCAGTCCGCCAGCCATCGCCTCTAGGATGGCGTTGGGGAAATTGTCAATTGTGGAGGCATTGAGCATAATATCCGCCTCTTGAATATACCGCGCTACCTCCTCCCCTCCCACCTCCCCGATAAAAGAGACCTCCTTTTCACCAAATCCCAAATCCGCAGAAAGCCTCCTTAACTTCTCCTTATCAGGACCGTTCCCAAGGATTATAAGACGGCTCTTGGGAACCACTTTCTTTATATTCACAAAACCTCGTATGATAGTGCTTATGCCATATGTAGTATCCTCCAGCCTTCTAGAGACCATGAAAAGAGCATCCTTGGGCTTCCCTCTGGGAAAAGCAAGGAAATCGCTCAAAGGGAGGATGTCTCCAAGGATTTTTGCATCTACCCCCAACTCCCGTAGAAATTTTGCTAAATATCCCGAAGGAACCAATATTTTGCTTACAATGCGAAATACGAACTTAGCGCCCGCCCGCCTACCCCTCAGATTCACATAAGCTCCACCACCCCGAAAAAATAATAGAGAACCCTTTCCCAAAATTTGGCAAATTATCAGCGCTGGAAAGGTAATGAGCCAGAAATCAGTGGTGGAGCCAGAGATGACCATCAAGGTATCACTTAGGGCGATGGATATGATACATTTTATAAACAAGAAGGAATAAAAAATTACCCGCAAAAATTGGTGGGCGAAGAATACCTTGGTGGTCCTTACCTTCCTTACAATGAACCCCTCCATCTCCAGTTGTCGCCCCATATATTCAGCTTGATTGGGTATCCCGGCATGGGGCGGGGGAAAGGGGGCTAACAGGGCAACACTTCCTGCAAGCCCCCGAATGTTCCGCTCACTTTGATTGCCACCAGCGGCCATGGCTCTATTGGATTGTGGAATCAACTATCTTGTAAACCACGCGGTCAACCATCACAATCAGATTGGAGCCTAAACAGAGGTATTTGCCGATTCCCGGATGGTCAATTAGGAGGCGCATATACTCGTCGCTTCCAAACTCTATCTCCTTTACAGTCATGTCCTCCTTATAGTCGCCATCGGTCCACACACCTTCTATCAGGTAGAAAGCTCTTCCCTCCACCACCTTTACCACCTCGCTGGCATATTCCTCCGTTCCCTTCTTGAGCGCTCCTATATCCTGGCTGATGGTTACCCCTCCACCGCCTCCCACGGGAGCTTCCGAGAGGGCTTCAGGAGCCATCTTCATCAGGTCACCTCCACCCAAACCACCCAAGGTGTCCATTTTAAACCTTGCCGCCTCATCCACTCCATACACCAATCTGTCTATGTCGGTGGTCTTGGTCACCTCTCCGATGTAGTAGGAAGTGTAGGGAGTAACGATGCCGTATTTCAGAGCTAATCGCTTGATCTCCCCCGCCAGCTCCTCGTTCTCGCCGTGGATGCGTATCTCCTCCAGAAGATAGCCGATGTGGCGCCTGGCCCAGATGACCGGCACGAAGGTGTTCTTATCCTTCTTGAAGTTGAGGGAGTATTCCAGTATCTCCTCTCTGCCGGCAACATCACCGCTCAAAGTCAGGGTGGAATAACCGCTCCCTTTGTAGCGACCGGTCACGATCAACCGGCTACCCCTGAACAGGTCCGGCATGTGGATGGGTTGGACATCATAGACGGAGATGGAGCCGAAGTCCAGTCTTATATCCGAGAGCACCGGCATGGAGACCTTGGAGTAGAAGCTGGATACCGCTATCTCCAGGTTCTCATCGGGGATGACATACTGGGTTATCCCATAAAGCTCCTTTGCCATGTGGTCCAGAAGCACCGCATTGACGTCGTAACCCACCCCGAAGATGAAGACCCGGGCACGGGCATCGTTTGCTGACTTCACCGCATCCACTATCTCCACATTGTCGGTGACCCCCACGGTGGGCTCGCCGTCGGTCAGGAAGATTACCATCTGGGGATTGGATGAATCTTTGTCCAGCTCACTCAAAGCCTCCAGAAGGGAGCTGTGGATATCGGTCCCCCCTCGGGCGGGGATGTCCTTTACGAAGTCTATTGCCGATTGGATGTTTGCC
>Ga0114919_10000786_pt1 | contig 25191 bp, 15 predicted proteins | sample BlataG_FD_88682 | JGI IMG/M metagenome (GOLD analysis project Ga0114919, IMG submission 88682) | Deep subsurface microbial communities from Black Sea to uncover new lineages of life (NeLLi) - Black_00105 metaG | ecosystem: Environmental > Aquatic > Marine > Oceanic > Sediment | place: Atlantic... | reverse complement strand
TTTCACCTCCATCAGCCTGCTCATGAGACATTTCGTTTGCTTTGCTCACAAAATGGTTTTACCGAAGGTATACCTTTGGCAGAACCCTGTCGGGGTTTCTTCTGTTAGTCGGGGCACGAACTAAAGTCGTATCCCGACTAAATACGATTTTCCTGTTAATTTTGGCTTAAAGGATTATCTCATATCCACCGAACCCCGCCTTGGCGGTGGCGGGCGGATTTCCCGGAATTCATCATAACCGAACTCCCATGATTGTGATATCATCTATTTGTTCTGTTTCTTTCATCCAATTCTCCATTGTTTGTTCCAGTATATTTTTCTGTTCTTTCATTGATTTTTCATGAATGTCTAATAGCAATCCGCGAAATCTCTTGTTAGAAAACTTTTCCCCTTTTTCTCCACCAAACTGATCTGCATATCCATCGGAAAACATATAAATAATATCTCCTTTTCTTATGTCCAGTTCCTGAACGGAAAAGGATCTATCCTGTCTGTGGGAAATGCCTATGGGCATACTATCACCTTTATGTAATTGCAACTCCTTCTTGCGAATCAGCACCAGTGGGTTATAAGCACCGGAAAATTGCAGGTGATTCTTTGTATGATCAATAACACATAACGCGATATCCATTCCGTCTGATGTTGTTTCTTCTACACTGGTTTGTCTTAAGGCAATAATGACATTTTCACGAAGATAATTTAGTATTTCATTTGCCTGGGTTATACCCTGATTATTGACGATCTCATTTAGGAAAGTGATACCAAGCATGCTCATAAATGCTCCCGGTACTCCATGACCGGTACAGTCGGCAACCGTAACAATGATTTTACCATCCCTTTTGGTCAACCAATAAAAATCCCCACTAACAATATCCTTTGGTTTATTGATAATAAAACTATTAGCAAGTAATTTGTCGAAAAGACCAAGAGGAGGGAATACGGCAGCCTGTATGTTGCTGGCGTATCGTATACTGTCAGTAATGTTTTTGTTTTTCACATTAATAAGATCCCGTTGCCCTTTTATTTCGTCCCGTTGTATTTCAATTTCCTCTTTTTGACGGACGACTTCCCCGGTTCGTTCCGTTACTTTTTCTTCCAGGATTCTTTTTTCACTGATAAGATTATATTCACGCCTTTTAATATATGAGATAATAAGGCTCATAACGAAAATAATTGTGATTACATAAAACCACCACTGTTTCCAAATAGGTTTCTTAATTATAATATTAAGTTTTAAAGGCTTTTCTGTAAAGGTTCCATCACAGTTACATGCCATAAGTAAAAAGGAATAATTACCATCGATTAAACCGTTATAGGACACATAATTGTCTGATATTAGATCAGACCAATGATCATCATAACCTTCTAACTTAAACTGATATTTGACAAGGCTGGGGTCCTTCAGACTTATTCCAATGAATGCAATTTTTATTTTATACCGACCGGGAGGCAATACTAAATCTTTTGCAAGATCTATATTTTCGTCATTAATGCTAACAGAAGTGAAACTTAACGAGGGGGCTAATGATATTTGATTTTCTAATAACGGATTATAAGTCAGAATGCCATTATTTGATCCAAGCCATACAATCCCGTATTTATCAAGGAAGGTTGCATTTACATTAAACTCAGTGCTTCTGTTTATACCAACATTTTCCTGTAGTGGTTTAATAAAATAATCTTTTATTGCCACTCTACTCAATCCACCCTTATGAGTAACCCAAATATGATTTTTCTTATCTCCAATTACCGAATAACAATAATCAGAGAGTAATCCTTCCCTGGATGTAAAATTTATTATTGTATCTGTTTGTATTTTAAAAATGCCGTTTCCATGGGTTCCAGCCCAAATATTCCTGTTTGTATCCTCGGTTACGGATCTAATATTCAATACTCCTTTACTGGAGATTTCTATTTTCTCAACCACATTATTTTGTATAAAACAGAGAGTATTGCTAAGGGTTGATATCCATATTTTACCTTTTGAATCAATAAATAAATGATTTACGATATTATGAGGAAGGCCACCCTGGTTGATGGTAAGCCATCGAATGTGATTGGTGGATAAATCTATGTTACAGACACCCTTTTTCGTAGCAACCCAAATTTGATCCTCCATACCTGTTATTGCATTGATGGAATTTTCAATAGTTCCTCCGCTAATAAAATAATGATAGAATTTTTCCCTATCAGCCTGCATCCGGTATAATCCATTTTTTTCGGTCCCAACCCATATATCTTCTCCATCTATTGTATATATTGCTGAAATTTTATCCTGTGGTAAGCCATGATCTGTTCCATAAAAAGTAATCTCATCGTCCTTAGATAGGTCCATTTTAATAAGACCTTTTTCTGTTCCAACCCATTCATAATAATCATCAACATAAATAGAATAAATATTATTCCCATATTTATCTTCATCGAAGGAATAGAAGGTAAAAGCTTCTTCTATTAATCTTGCCAGGCCGGTTCCAAATTTGCCTATCCAAATGTTTCCTTCAATGTCCTCATGTACTACTTTTACATCATTGGTTTTCAGACCATTGGTATTATTATAATTGATCACTTCTTTAAAACCGCCTGAATGTGAATGGACTAATTTATACAGCCCGTTACCAAACGTACAGATCCATAAATTTGATCTGCTATCTTCGTATACTCCTTGCGCACCCTCAATTTCAATATCAAGACCCAACCCAATCTGCACAACGACAAAATCCTCCCCTTCCCTGTTTAACCGAAAAACACCTTCATCCTGGGTAACTATGTAAAAACCGGCATTATCTCTTGTTTTAGCAATATCCTGGATACTGGATTCGGGAATACCCTTAATTGGTTGGATAATTTGGATCTGACCTGTTAACTTATCCAAAGAACAATGGATCAAGCCGTTTACTGAACCGATAATGATCTCATTGGGATTAAGAAAATTAAAAGAAAAAATGGGTGTTTGTTTCCGGAATGTTTTGTAAGTCTCGATCTCAAACTGATCATTTATCCGAATTAAACCATTTGTCTGGGTACTAAACCAAATATGACCCTCTGCATCTTCAACAATGTCTGTTATCAAGCTTTTCCCCTTAGAAGCCGGAATGATTTTTTTAAATCTTTCCCCATCATAAATGGTAATACCCCCATTCATATGACCAAACCAAACACCGGCTTCACTTTTATAACTACAAGTAATAAAATTATCCGCCAGAGAATCATTGGTAGTAAAGGTTTCAAAGTTTAAACCATCAAATCGGGCTAAACCATTCCCTGTTCCAATCCATAAATAGCCATTGTTATCCTGGTTTATGGTATAGATATATGGTTGAGGAATTCCTTCTTCTACGCCGAATTCGATCACTTTGCAGACCTGTGATAATCCGGGATTAATTAACAATAAAGATAAAATTGCTACAAATCCTGCGAGACAGATCCTCTTATTTTTATATAATTCTTTAAATTTCAATTGCTCTTATTTTTATCAATTACTTTCATCCTTATATTTGGATTATATACCGGAATCCCTCCAATTGGTATAACAAAAAAAGGTAATAACTCGCCATATTGGTTTCTTACTATGACAGCCACATTATTATTTCTTATTAATTTTGCCTGATTTTTGATAAACTGGATTTCAATCGATGTATTTTTTTCTTCTTCGATAATAGGGAATTCTTTTTTAACCCAGTTATTTTCTCCTGAAGTTTCACATAATAACCCATTCTTGGCAACGGATACAATTCGTATAAATCCATCATCATCCCAATCGAAATTTGAGATTTCGATTGAGATAGTCCTGTCATCGATGTATGGATATATCTGGGACACATCGTTTTGATTATTTGATAGTCGGAATGTATATTCGTACGTGAAAACATTACCTCCTTCAACTTCTTTATTTTCATTTGGACTGGTGCTCAAGAAATATTTGTATAAATTACCGTCATCCCCTGATAATCCTTCAGCTATGACTTTAAAAATCCGTCCGTCATATTTCTCAACATATTCTCCTTCAAAAGGATTAAATGGCCCAAATGTATACCAGTTGTTATCATATCTGCTACTCTCCTTGAAAATTTTGGAAGCCAGCAAATTACCGCTTTTATAATCTCCTATCGGATCAACTCCCTGGGCATCTTTATTCGACCAACATCCTTCTCCCCCGTAAACCGAAAAAACAACCTGAGTATCAAAATCTCCCTTCCCTTCATCTAATTCTCCCCCGGTATCAGGATCAAAAACACGAATATATATGGGTTCAGTTTGGTTAGTGGGAACCCTGAAGAAAAAAATCTGACAAAAATCATCGTCGCCCCAGGATTTTTCAGAATCCGCACCAAAAGTAACCAGGTATGGAATATTTTCTTCAGCGGCAGGAGCAGATTGTGAAAATACCGTTGCTTCAATGTACAAACCAACCAAAATCAGCCAAATATATTTGAAAAAGATTTTCATAATAGGTAGTGTGCCAACATCAAATCATTAATCCTAACAAGAAAAAAGATAATCCACCTTCGCTGAAGCTATGGTGGACGAAGAAAGGATAAAGATAAAAGTACTAATAACATAGTATGTTTGATAGACGATTAAATTTTCCATAAGGAAATAATCTGAATTTCTTATGCAAATAATTCACTTTTAACTTTGAGTCTACTCCGAAAAGTACTTATTTCGCCACTCCCATATTTCACGACTTTTCGGAGAGGACTCAACTTTTGTCTTTTATCTTCTGCATGAACGGCGAAGCCCTCAACGAAGTTAATAATGCAGGTTAGTAGCTTTCCTACTAAGTTATTCATTTATTATGATGAATTCAATCCTCCGGTTCATTTTTCTTCCTTCTTCAGTATTATTGCTGGCAACCGGTCGGGATTCTCCGTATCCTTTGCCTTTTAACCTTTCCGGATTAATTTCTTTTACAACTAAATAATTTACTATTGACTGGGCGCGTCTTTGGGAGAGATTCATATTGTATTCGAAGGAGCCTATATTATCAGTATGAGCTGCAATTTCGAGTTTAAGAGAAGGATTCTCATTCATGATCTGAACTATTTTATCTAAAATAGGGTAAGAAGCAGATGAAATTTTATAATTATCGAATTCAAAATATGCATCGGCAAACTCCTCAAACTCTTTATTAATTTCCTTTAGCTCTTCTTCTGTCAGATCAGCAAGAATATAGCTTTTTACCCGGGCATCACTAAATCCTCTGGATACCACATCATTATATATTGGATAGGTAGCTAAGAAATTTGATTCTTCTCCTACAGTATAACTATAAATACTATCGCTGTATATATAGTTTTCATTTATTTCATATGTATTCCGCAATGGATCGAAAAAACCACTATCGATCGCCACCTGTTTATCAGAAGCTAAGATCTGAACCCGAAAAACCTCGTCCCCCTCTTTTTCTTCACCTAATGAGTAAAGAGTATTTAGTTCAGATTGTTCGCTTTCCTCAACTTCAGGAATTTCTTCAATCTCTCCCTTTTCCCTGGCTATATGCATAGCCAAAGCCTGGTAGTCTTCAAGGATATTTATCTTTTTATATACACAGGTTTTTGGAATTACGCCGAGACTGTCTTTTTCCCCCAGCAAGCCCAATTGAACGATATACTCACCTTTCTTCCGGTAAGTATGGTCAACTACAGGTCCCGTTGCTTTAAATCCATCCCCGAAATTCCATATATAATCTGCAATATCGAAATCCGGCAAATTGGTTTTCAATCCATCATATTTTATTTTATTACCCACAATGCCGGCATCTGTTGAATTGATAAACGGTTGTTCAATATCTTCCAATTCAAATTCATAGGACGATTGTGTGAAAAATGTATTTCCTGTATTGTTATCGACAATATTTAATTGAACAGAATATTTCCCTGGTCCGGGAAAGCAATGTTCGGCTTCCAGGCCAACTACTTTTTCCCCATCTCCAAAATCCCATTCGTATCTTAAAGGTAAGGTATCAACATCAGGGAAACCTTCATCATAGAATAAAAAACAATAATGATTTTCTTGTAGACCATCACAATTATAGAATTGATGAATTTCTGTTTTGAAATTAAAAATGTCATCTGTTTTTTTTCTGTGGGATGAAAAATAACCTTCTTCAAGATTTATGTCAGTGACCAGTCCGAAATCATCCTCTTTTGAATTTATTGGAGGATCTAAATGAATGGGAGTTATCCACTCGCCTTCAACTTGTCTGGAAAAAAATATATCCTTTTTCCCTAAACCTTTCTGCCCGTCGGAAGAGAAATACAATTCCCCGGATTTGCTCGCAAACGGATAAGCTTCATTTCCTTTTGTATTTATTTTCTGCCCGAGGTTTACAGGTTCATCCCAATCGTTATTATTCCATTCGCAATAATAAAGATCAGCTCCGCCAAAGCCACCTGGCATATCAGAAGCAAAGTACAGCCTTTTACCGTCCGGTGCTAAACCCGGAGTTGTAAGGGAATACCCGGGATTATTGTACTTAAATGGTTTTATGTTAGTCCATATTCCATTCGTCATTTCGGCAGAATAAATTCCAAGTTTATTTTTAGGATCAAAAACATCTCTCATTTTATCCTTCACCTTGTTGTTCCTTGAGTAATAAATAACATTTCCATCTTTATTAAATGTTACAGGGCCATCATTAAAATTAGTCATTAGATTTTTTGATAAAATCCCGGAATTTTCCCAACTGACACTATCACCTAATTCAATATAATAGATATTAAAAAGTTCTTTCTTTTTAGGAGTTGAATAGGTTATAAAAACATCGTTCCTGCGGTTCGAACAGAAAACAATCCCATCCTTGTAATACACAGGTGAGAATTCATCATATTTATTCGAACTGAAAGGAGCTAAACGAACTGAATAACTTTCGGTCTGTCCCCAGGAAGAATAATTTATTAAACAAGTGACTAACAGGAACAAAATAAATTCATTTCTCATTTTTTCAATTTTAAAAATATCGTGGACTAAAAACATCAATTGTATAATTAAATTCATATCTGAGCATTATTTCATGTGAACCATTATTGTATCTCCCGAGTTTACCAAAATCAAAATCATAAGAGTAAGCTACTCTGAATTGGTTATTTATCTGGTATTGGAATATTCCAATAAGGGTGTTCTTACTGCGATAGGAAGCGCCTATCCATAATTTGTCCTTAAAAATAACATGTGGGTTAATATCTACCTGAGGTGAATTTCCCGGATTATATCTTAATAGCAGCGAAGGCAAAATTTTAACGTCAGGGTTTATTTCAAATATGTATCCTCCATTGATTAGGTAATTATACTCTGAATAGTCATTATGTAACTTAAATTTGTTTGTCGTCGGATTAAACTTATGTATCAAAAACAAGGGTATTGAGAATCCAATAAAATATTGATTGGTGTTATAATAAGTACCTATACTAAAATCCGGAAAAACAAATGTTGGAGAATTATCCATAAGCAGTTCATCATCCCGGTCTGCGGCTATCAGGTCAGCCCATGTGTTGTTGATTAATGTTATACCTGCACCCAATCCAAATGCTAATTTACCATTTCTCAAATTAATCCTGAATGCATAGTTTCCTATAAAACACGTCTCATTGGTAACTCCAATCCTATCATTAATTAATAGAAATCCTATACCTATTTTGTCCTTTCTCAATGGAGCATGAACAGTAAAGGTCATCGTTTCCGGAGAGCCTTCAAATCCAACCCATTGGTTTCTATATAAAACAACAGTGCTTAATGCTTCCCTGCTACCTGAATAAGCAGGATTTATAGCCAAAGCATTGAATAAATACTTATTAGATAACGGATGTAGTTGTCCATAAGCTGAAAATGGAATAATTATACACAATATGCCTAAAATAAATCGTCTCATACTATCTCCTGATTACGACATATCCTTTTATAATCCTTACGTTCTTTATATTTAAAATAAAGAAATACGTATCATCCGGAAGCTCATTTCCGTTATGATCCCGTCCGTCCCAATCATTTTTGTAATTTTCATTTTTATAAACTTCGGCTCCCCAACGGTTAAAAACAATCAGTTCACTCGAATCAAAATTCCCAATGCCACGAACCACGAAATAATCATTTTTATTATCTCCATTTGGAGTAATAACCGATGGTACTAAAAAATCATTAACAGTTATTTTAACTTCATCAGCAACTTCCGGACAAATTCCATTTGTTACTTTCCAGGTAAAAATATTATCTCCCGGTGATAAACCGGTTACCACGGAAACAGGAGAATTTTTATCTCCAAACTCACCTGATCCTGAAACCACTGACCATTCACCTGATTCTAACGAAGATAGTTCTGCCTCCATCGTGGTTTCAAAAACATAATCCAGCTCCTGATCAGGCCCGGCATTGGCTATAGGTTGTTTATGAACAACTACTGTTAATTCATCAAAATTTTCGCAACCATTATTGTCTGTTACTGTAACAAAATAGGTTGTTGTTGCAATAGGACTTGCAATTGGATTTGAAATGCCTGGATCACTTAATCCGGTTTCAGGACTCCAGGAATAAGTTACTCCTCCGCTTGCGTTTAATTTTGATTCTTCACCAAAACATATTGAAACGTCCTGACCTGCATCAGCAACCGGCTGTTCATCGACATTCACTGTTGCTGTTCCGGAAACGGTTCCGCTACAACCATGAACATCCTCAATGGATACTAAATAATATGTGGTAGTTGACAATGGATTAACAACTATTAAATGAGGCGATGAATTTATTCCGGGAATACTAAAAGTATCAACTCCATCAGAGTATTCGAGATCCCAGGGATTATCACCAGTCAGTTCAACCTTCAAGCTTGCGGAATTTCCTTCACAGATCGTTGTGTCTCCGCTAATAGATGCTTGGGGTAATTCATACACATAAATAGTTATTGTGTTGGAGGAATCGGGTTGATATGGATCTCTTGTCAGGAAAGCTCTATAGTCAGTAGTATCATTTGGTGTCACAACCAGGTTAGGGGCATTTTCACCAGATATGTCAGTCCAGTTATTTAATCCATACTGTGATGATTGCCATTGGATCATCCCGTAATAACCAGTCAATGAAATTGTAGTGCTCTCAGATAAACAAATGTAATCCTGAGCAGCAGAAGCAGTACCTCCTTCTGCATTAATATCTATATTGGCCAGAAAAATGTTTTCTCCTCCATCGTTCGGAAGCGTATCGGTATCAAAAAATGCTTTTTGGCCATAATAACCCGCTATATAAATATTCGTTGAGTTATCAGTACTTATTCCATATCCTATATCCGAAACTCCTAAACTTCCCGCCATTTTTGCCCAATTAAATGTACCATTATCCAGGAAAGAAGCCACAAATATATCTTCATTGCCTATACCCGTAATTGTTGTATCACCGAAGTTTAGAACTTTATTAAAATAGCCTGTAACATATATTGAATGGGTAATATCAGTCACGATATCCAATCCCTCTTCATCTCCTGCATTTGTGCATGCAACAGCTCTAACCCACCCGGTATTACCATTAGACTTGGAATGAGAAGAGATAAAAATATCCTTATTTGAAGAAACAGTTACCGGATTATTTATATAGCCCGGAAAATTGGCAGAATTGCTTATTCCTCCTGTAATATACAGACTGTCAGTATCATGGGTTATTCCATATCCATCATCATGATCCATACTTGATATTTTCTGCCCCCAGTTATAATTACTGTTTACATCGAAGGATAGGATAAATATATCGGTTTTACCAGAAGATGTATTTGCCATCGATACAACTTTTGTGCCTGATGTATCCAGGACACTCAATGTATTCCCCATAAAACTTCCAACAAAATACACATTAGTACCATCAGAGAGTACATCATGAGCAAAATCTGATCCATCACTTCCCCCTTCAAGTAACCACTGCTCACTTCCATTCACATCATACTTCGCTACAAAATAATCTTCATTTCCCTGATTAAATGAGCCCGAGAAAGAGCCAAAACTTGTGCTTCCGGTACAATGGCCAGAAGCAAAAACTGAAGAATTTTCAGCGTAAATGCCAAGGCCTTTGGCATCTCCGGATAATCCATCAGAATGCCTGACCCATAATAATGCACCATCAGGATTATATTTGGCAATAAAGAAATCCAATTCTGAAGGATTGGTAATTGTCGAATCAGGTGTTGATGAAGATGTACCTGAAAAATAGTTGGTTCCGTTATCAATATACCCTGTTATATAAATGTTTCCGGATGAGTCAAGGGTAATTGCACTTGCCTCATCATCCCCGCTACCCCCAATCTTGAAAGCCCATAAGATAGTGCCATTTTGATCATATTTAACGACCAATCCATCGTCCCCTCCGTAGGTTGAAGAAAAATCCGTACCGGGATTCAAATTTCCCGGAAAATATGCACTTAAATCATTTTTCCATGCTCCCGCTATATAAATATTACCGGTAACAGGGTCTGTTACTACATCTCTGGCATGTTCATGTCCTATAGTGTGAATAGCCATAGCCCAATGCCAGTCCGGAACCTGTGCATACAAATCCAGGGAAAAACAAAAAAACAAAATGATCAAATATGCCTGAACTTTTTTCAAAACTTAATAAATCTGTATATTTGATAAATTAATAATCTTCAGTATATTACGTAAATTTGAACACTATGTTTCAGTCTTATCGAAAAAATTTTGAATATATATGTGATAAAAGTAGCTTTATATCGGGTTGTTGGGTTATATATTATATGACATAAATCATTGAAATATGGTTGCTTTAATCATGACTTTCAGGTAGCTATTAAACAGTAAGTTAAAATTTACAATGGCTCTAGTCTAAATTAGCGTTGGTGATTGTATAGCTTTAAAAGATAGAACTGACAATGCTTTCAAAAAAGTATACGAAATATAATTGTTGAATCTAAACATATGAAGGTATTTTTTAAGGAAATGCATACATTTCAACATGCTAAATTAGACTTGAGCCTTTACAATTATGAACGGACCAAAAGAAGTCTACGACGTTTTAGATGCCCTGAATATACAATTTAAATATTTTGAGCATCCTCCGGTGGCAACGGTTGAAGAAGCCATTATCCACTGGAAAAACATAAATGCCACTCATTGCAAAAACATTTTCTTCAGGAACCATAAGGGAAACCGGCATTACCTGGTTATTATTGAACATAAACAAAAACTGGCTATAAAAGATCTGGAACAAAGTTTAAAGCAAGGCAAACTCAGCTTTGCTTCTGATAAGCGTTTAAAGAAATACCTTGATATTGAAGCCGGATCGGTCTCACCTTTCGGATTGATCAATGATACTGAAAACCACGTTCATGTATTTATTGACAGCAACCTGGAAAAGGCAGAAAAAATCAGTTTTCATCCCAACATGAATACGGCAACACTGGTATTAGACTTTAAGGATTTTGAACGTTTTCTGGACTGGTCGGGGAATAGCTATGAATTCGTGAAACTATATGATTAACAATTCATACTATTAGCTATTCTTCGGTTATACAGGATAAAAATTCCTGACATAACAAACCACTGGGCGAGGCAGGTCATTACACTAAACGGATTAAAGGGATTGTACCATTGATCAGGTGCAAATACGGTAGCTGATTGAAACAACCACCAGACAAGCAATATAATTGCAGCAAAAGGTATAAAAAGCCGAATGGTAATATCCCACCATCTTCCAAGAGCCCAGTCGTTTTCAGTAAGGTTTATTTTCTTGCGAATCTTTGAAATCCCCTGTTTGATCACTGCAAAAGCAACAAATGCACCGGAAATCATCAGGGCAATTCCCCAGACATAATCCTGGTTACTCAGAATATTCAGGTTTCTGGCTGAAGGGATCCCTAACAGGTATACCACAGCAATAATAATTCCAATAGCTTTGGATCTTTTCATACCGGTATCCACTAAAACTCTTGTGGGAAGTTCCAGTTGGGCGATCAGGGATGAAAATCCGGCGAAGGTAAGACCCAGGAAGAACAGAACAGCAAGAGGTGATCCAAAGAACATTTTTGCAAAAAGTTGGGGCATCCAGATAAAAGTAAGACCTGTTGAAGCCGGTCCGCTCGTTTTCATAATTTCAAGAACTTCCGGATCGTCCATTCCCATTTCTGTCCTGAGAACAGCAAATACAGTTCCAAAGATCATAATGGCAGCAAGCAAGGAAACGGTATTATTCCCAATGCCTGTGATAAAAGCATTCTTCACTGTCCCATGTTCGCTTTTCATGTAAGCGGCATAGGTAAGAAACAAACCCCAGCCAGCTCCTGTATCCCATGCATTTTGTGTTAACGCGGAAAGCCATAATTTCGGATCACTCAATTGACTCCACTGCGGTCTGAACAAGTAAGCAACACCATCCCATGCCCCGGGTAAAGTCAACGCCCTGATAACAGAGAGGATAACAATTAACAGGAGAGTTGGGATCAGTATTTTATTAATGAGTTCTATTGATTTCACCCCTTTCCAAATAGCAAGAGCGCCAAACCCGATGGCCAGGATATGGAACAAAATTGGCCAGGCGCTGTTCTGGTAATTGTTCCAGGTTTCCATAGCCGTTTCTGTTGTCAGGGGGAGGGGGTGGGTCAACGTCTGAATAAAATAAAAAATACACCAACCTACAATCACAGTATAGAAAAAGGTAATAGCTGTAGCAACAAAAGCAACAAAAGTTCCCATCCATGCGAATTTTTTCCCAATGCTTTTAATAAAAATACCAACCACACCCGACCGGTGTTTTCTCCCCAATGCATATTCGGCAATAATAAGGGGTATGCTCCAGAGGAATAAAAAGATAAGCCATGCCATTAAAAAGGCGCCTGCTCCGTCCTCACCACCCATTTGAGCTACAATTCGGGGGAACCTCCAGATATTTCCAGTCCCGACAGCGATGCCAAGAGCACTAAGTAAAAGGCCCCATCTGGATGAGAATCGTTGGTTTACGCTATTGTCGAGGCTGTTTGACATGCTTCGTTGCTGTTAGGAATAAGTTCATTATATTGATCTAACCTCTACATTTTATATACAATTGTAATATAACGCAGCTAAAGCTGCAAATAAATTATAAAATGAAAAAAAATAAACTAAATGACTAAAATAATGTGAAAATTAAGTCTATTTCAAATTTTAGGCATTTTTTTTGGGCATTACTAATTTTGATAATAAATGAGAAACATAATCATACTGCATAAAATAATAGAACCCCGACAGGGTTGTGCCATAGGGATTCTCCATCAGGGACTCCGGAGCTACGTAGCTTCGGAAGAAACCCTGTCGGGGTTAATTTTGAGTTTTTTAGCCATTTTTCTCCAAATCCTATCGATACTATATAGTTGTTTGATTAGAAGACCTGTCAGTGTCCGAAGGACTAGGCAGAATAGATAAGTATCTTTTATTTAAGTGAGCGCTCTATAAAATCTCCCAATTTTGAATATTTCTCGTACAAGGTTTTATACTTCCCGGCATTTTCAGGGTCAGGCTTATACTCCGTTTCAAATCCATTCCCCATGGCATCCTGTGCTTCTTCAAAAGTTGCATAGATACCTGCAACTACCGCAGCCGCCATTGCCGAACCCAGGGCGCACGCCTGTTCTGCCTGTGCAACCTTAATGGGCATGTCGAGTACATCGGCAACCACCTGCATAACAAAAGGAGCTTTCTTTGCCACGCCACCCAATGCAATTACTCCTTTTATATTCACTCCTTCAGAAATAAACCTGTCAATGATTTTTTTCGCACCAAATGCAGTGGCTTCTACAAGGGCTCTGAATATTTTTGGGGCATCTGAACCCAAATTTAATCCGGTTACGGCACCCTTTAAATTTTGATTGGCATCTGGTGTTCTGCGTCCATTCAACCAATCGAGAGCCACGATACCTGATTCATCTATTGGAATCTTTTCAGCTTGTTTCGATAATTCCGGGATTACTTCTTCAGTAATTTCCTCAGCCAACTTTTCCTTTGTGGTTTTATCTAATACCTTACTCTTTAACAGAACGTTTTCGACCGGCCATAACAGAATGTTTTTAAACCAGGCATATACATCTCCGAAAGCAGACTGACCAGCCTCCATTCCCAGCATACCCGGGATGATGGAACCATTTACCTGACCACAAATACCCTTTATCAATTTTGATCTAATTTCTTTAAGGGGTGCAACCATCATATCACAAGTGGATGTCCCCATGACCTTACTTAAATATCCTGGTTTAACTTCTCCGCCAACTGCACCCAAATGAGCATCGAAAGCTCCGACACCTACGGAAATTTTTCCTTTCAACCCTAAACGTTCAGCCCATTCAGGCGAAAGATATCCAACCGACACATCGCAGGTATAAGTTTCAGTATAAAGTTTGTCACGTAAACCATTTAACAAAGGATCGAGCTTTACAAGGAATTCTTCCGATGGTAGTCCATTTAATGACTCATGCCACATGGCTTTATGACCAGCTGCGCAACGGCTTCGTTTTAGGGTTAATGGATTGGTATCACCTGTAAGCAGGGCAGGAATCCAATCGCAATGTTCAACCCAGGAAAAAGCTTTTTTTCTTACCAGGATATCTTCACGAAGCACATGAAGGATCTTAGCCCAAAACCATTCGGAGGAATATACACCACCCTCAAATTTAGTATAATCGGTTCCTCCCCAGGTATGTGCAAGCTTATTGATCTCTTCAGCCTCCATAACCGCAGTGTGATCTTTCCAGAGAACAAACATGGCATTCGGGTTCTCTTCAAAACCCTCAGTCAACGATAAAGGGATACCTTTCTGATTTACTGCAACGGGGGTTGATCCGGTGGTATCCGCAGTGATAGCCATTATGTTTTCGGCAACTCCTTCAGGCGCATTATGTAATGCTTCTTTCACAGTCTGTTCCAGGCCTTCAATATAATCCATTGGATGTTGACGAAATTGATTTTTTGCAGGGTCGCAGTATTTTCCTTCTTTCCATCGCGGATATTCAAATACCGAACCGGAAATTTCTCTTCCGTTTGATGTATCAATAATAACCGAACGCACTGAATCCGTTCCAAAATCTACGCCTATTACATACTTTATATTTTCCATGTTTTATTTAGAGTAATTACTAAGTTTTCAAGAGTCTCTTTTTTTGTTATGTGTTATAGGTTATGCCAAGGCATCCCTATGGGAAAAGTTATTAGTTATAAGTTCATGTGCATAGTATGTGCTTCTGCCGACTGCCCGCCCGAACGCCCGCCTGACCGAAGTCATTCGGGCATGTCTTTGGCAAACGGTTTTTATTTATATCAAACTCGCGTTATTTAAGTTCAAGCACGACTATTGATTTAGCGGGTAAATTGATCATCAGTGTTTCACCATTTAACTTTGCTCCTTTAAATTTAACCGGATAAACCTTTTCCTTCTGGCCGAAATCATTATAATCGTTCATATTGGGGGCTGTCAATATTTCACCGTCCGCCTTAGATACTTCACTGCCGCGAATCTCACATTTCAGGTCGATGGGTTTATTTGGATTGAGATTCGTCAGGGATAAATGAATTGTTCCATCCTCTTTCCTGGAAGCTGAAGCCGAAAGAGCAGGGACCTTTTTTTCTTCAAACCGGTAATCTTCACACTTCAGGGTTAGCGGAATCATGGTGGCATCCTGATGTACTTTGAACATCCGGAAAACATAATAGGAGGGTGTAAGTACTATTTTTTCTTCCTGTGTAAGGATCATGGCCTGAAGGACATTTACCGTTTGGGCGATATTCGCCATTTTTACGCGATCGCAGTGATTATTGAAAATGGTCAGGTTAATGGCTGCAACTACAGCGTCACGGAGACTATTCTGCTGGTAAAGAAAGCCCCGTTCAGTTCCCCGTTCCACATCGAACCAGTTTCCCCATTCATCAACATACATACCGACTCTTCTTTCCGGGTCATACTTATCCATAATTGTGGAGTGACGAGTGATAAATTCCTCCATTTTTAATGTAGCATTCATGGTGGAGATCCATTCCGATTCATCAAATTCGGTAGCAGACCCCTTATGCGCCCAGCCATCCATAACCGTATAATAATGAAGTGCAAGCCCCTGCATCATCCACCTGTTTTTCGGTTCTTTCATCAAAATTTCAGTCCAGTTGAAATCTGAACCAGAGGGTCCGCAAGCTATCTTCACAAGTTTGTTTCCTCCAAGATTTTTGCAATAGGTGGAATACCGACGCATCAAGTCGGCGTAAAATTCAGGGGTCATATTTCCTCCACAGCCCCAGTTTTCGTTACCCAGTCCCCAGAATTTAACTTTCCAAGGCTCTTCCCTCCCGTTCTTTTTCCTTAAATTTGTCATTGGGCTTTCTGCATCGGAGGTAAGATATTCAACCCAATCAGCCATTTCCTGAACGGTGCCGCTGCCCAGATTTCCGGTAATATATGCATCACAACCAAGTTGTTCGCAAAGGTCCATAAATTCATGCGTCCCAAAACTATTATCTTCAGTAACGCCGCCCCAATGTACATTAACAATGGAGGGACGATCTTTCCCGGGGCCTATTCCATCCTTCCAGTGGTAGGTATCTGCAAAACAACCGCCGGGCCAGCGTAAGTTTGGAATATATAAATCCTTAAGAGCTGTGACAACATCATTCCTGATACCCCTGGTATTGGGAATGGGTGAATCAGGCCCCACCCATATTCCACCGTAAATACATCGACCCAGGTGTTCCGCAAAATGACCGTAAATATGCCTGCTGATTTTATACTTTCCAAAGTCGGCATTGATAACTATTTCATTTTGTTCTTGTTTATTGCTTTGAGAATATAAATCCCAACAAGTAAAACATATAACTAAAAGAAATAATGGGAATGTTTTTAACTTTTTCATCTGGAGTAGGTTTTAAATCATGCAAGAATAAATCCAAACATGAAGATTTAAAAAAATATTCTAATTTGTGTCCATAATCAAAAGGAGAAATATAGAATGATTCACCCTGTTAAAGTTTAACAGGGTAAATATAAAATTTATTTATGCACTTAATTCGCAGAACTAACCAACATGTTGTTAGTTGTTCAAATTTGAATGTTGTTTATATCCCGCGAAGCGGTTTTTTTTCAAGCTTGTCATGAAAAAACGTAGATATTATTTATCATTGAGCATTCTAAATTCTACATTTAATATCCGGCTTTGTTTCAATCCCGTCCCGATAACTATCGGGATCGATATTTACTTGAATTTCTTTTGCCCATAATAGGCATCCGGGCCATGCTTACGGGAATAGTGTTTTTCAAGTAAAACACGATCGAAATCCGGGTTTTTTTCAATCATCAGGGTGTGAAGGGCTAATTTTGCAATTTCCTCCAATACTACGGCATTGTGTGCGGCATCATAAGCATCTGTACCCCAGGAAAAAGGGCCATGACTGTGTACAAGAACGCCCGGTATATCCAAAGGGTCGATATCAGAAAAGGTTTCTACAATGACTTTGCCAGTTTCTTTTTCATATTCCCCTTCAATTTCCTGCCGGATCAGAGGTCTTGTGCAAGGGATGTCACCGGAGAAATAGTCGGCATGTGTCGTTCCCAATGCAGGTATTGATTTCCCTGCCTGCGCCCAGCTTGTAGCCCATTCGGAATGGGTGTGAACGATCCCCCCGATGTTCTTAAAATGTTTATAAAGACAGATATGGGTTGGCGTATCAGATGAAGGTTTTAATTTTCCTTCAACGATGTTTCCATCCAAATCAACCACTACCATATCCCCTGGTTTCATTTTTTCGCAGGATACGCCACTGGGTTTTATCACGACTAAATTTTTACTTCTGTCGATTGTACTAACATTGCCCCAGGTAAAGATCACAAGTCCGTGGTCAACAAGGGAAAGGTTGGCCCGGAAAACCTGTTTTTTTAACTGTTCAAGCATAGGGTTTTTGGTTTATTGGTTCCTCCATCACTTTCAGTCCCTAACGGGACGACTGGTTGTTTTGCTCCTTTCCAACCAGCCAATGAATTGGCTGTCTATTACATTTTCCGCCCGCCTGCCTGAACTGCCGAACGGCAGGCAGGGATGATTTCGGTCGCCCACCTGCCCGTCCGACTGGCGTCAGCCGGGCGGGAATGACAAAGTCGGGCAGGGACGGGCAGTCCGGCAAGCCGGACGATGTCAGTTCCCTGATTATTTATATGGATTTTCGGATGGATACAACATTTCTTTTGGCTGATTAAAAAAAACATCAACTCCCAGCATCTTACAAACTGCAAAAAGTGTTTTACCAGCGTGCCTGAAACTGGCACCTGTATGATGTGGGAATTGGTGCTCCAGCAAGACATGACGATAGAATCTGTCCATTTCAGGTATAGCAAAAATCCCTGTTCCTCCAAAGGTTTTAGGATTAATATTTAAGATTTCTCCTTCAGCAACATAAGCTTTTAATTGCTCTTCTGCTGTACTCTGAAATCTGAATAGGGTAGTTTCACCTGACTTGATCGTTCCTTCCAGGGTTCCCCTGGTAATATCAGGATCTTTTTCCGGTTCCAATAATCTGTGCATGATAAGCTGGTATTTCATGGTGGGATCATTAAGCAAACAAGCTGCTGTATTCCCGCAATGGAATCCCATGAATAGTTCATGTGGTCTGTAACCTTTTACCCGTTCCTTTGCTTCCTTATATATATCATATGGAACGGTATTATTGATATCAAGCAGGGTAGCCGGAAAATCCGAAGCACAAGTAAGTATATATTCACTTAATGCACCATATATATCTGCTTCACAAGCTATGGGTATTCCCCGTGCAGCAAACCGTGAATTTACATAGCATGGGACAAAACCAAACGAAGTTTGAAATGCAGGCCAGCATTTATTGGCAAAGACCCCAAATTCAGAGGCGCCCAGATTTTTTTCCATGAAATTTTTTAACGTCACCTCATACCGGGCAAGTTTTGGCAGGACTCCCGGAAAATGGTTTCCTTCACCCAGTTCCTTTTCCATATCCTTTATAACCACCGGGATTTCCGGATTTTCTTTTGTCGCAGTGTAAAGCTCATACAGATCCAGTTCGCTGTTTTCCATTACCTCAACCCCAAGGTTAAAAAGAGGCTTTATGGGTGCATGGCAGGTATAAAAATCCTGCGGTCGTGGCCCGAAAGAGAATATCTTTAGCTTTTTCAAACCAATAATCACCCTGGCAACAGGGATGAATTCTCCTATTTTTCCGGCAATCTCATCCGGCATTCCAACCGGATATTCCGGCAAATACAGCCGGACATTCCTCAAACCGGTGTTATAGGAAGCGCTCAACAAGCCGCAATAAGCATCGCCCCTGCCGCCAAACAGGTCTTTACCCGATTCTTCAGCAGCGGCAACCATCATAACCGGACCGTCAAATTTCTGTGCAAGCATTGACAGGGGACCTTCAGGCCCAAAATTACCCAGGTAAATAACCAATGCATTAATATCTTTCTTGTTAATCTCCTTCAATGCATTCATCACATCCGTCTCATTCTCAACGATTGTTTCTACCTCGGTAATTTGCAGATTCTTGTTCTTGCATGCTTTAATAACTTTTTCCCTGCGCTCCCCGGATAATTCGATTGGGAAACAGTCACGACTAACGGCAACAATTCCCGCATTGATTGTTGGTAAGTTGTTCATTTTATCCTTATTTTAACAAGTGTAATTTTAACGCTTATTTTTTAATATTCCAAATTATGGAAATTATTTTAATAAAAAAATTGAATTAGTAAGCATCTACTAAAATAATGAGTCCTGAAACAAATTTATTTATACCACTATTCATTCTCATATCTGTTTTTGCTAGATTGTTAATTTACCTCTTCAGAAGTAATAATTAACCGGGCAGATTGAAGTCCGGTTGATGAAGCTTTTATTATAATGTTTCCGGGTTCCCGGGTGGATTTTACAATTACCAGGCACCTTCCTTTGTATGCCGTACGTTTTGGTTGCTGATAACTCTCTACGCTCATTGGGTTTGAACTGGCTACAGCTATGATTGATCCGGGACCTTCTATTTCAAACCGGATCAGGTTTTCAGCCTTAGGATGGTGTCTGTCATTTGAATCAAGCAAATCAACTGTAATGTAACTAAGATCCTGACCATTTGCTTTTATTTTAGCCCGGTCGGCTGAAAGATGGATATTATTTGGTTCTTCAGCTGTAACTAATTCCCTGGAATCTGCTTCTTTAGTTTCTTCATAGGCAACTGCTTTAAGAATACCTGGCTTGTAAGGGACCTCCCATTTTGCTATCCACTGTGTTCCCCTGTTGGTTTCCTTCTTTCCCAAAGATTCACCATTAAGGAATAACTCAACCGTTTCAAAAGCACAATAAACCTCAACTTCCAGGGGTTGATTTTCATAACCATCCCAGTTCCATTCGGCAACAACATCCTGCCACTCCCACTTACTCCAATCCTTTTTATCGGGATTTGTTTTAAATGAAGGCTTAGGCGGTTTTACGAAAATTGAAACTTGTTGGCCAGCATTCCAAAGCACATTACGATAATATGACTGCGGGCGTTTAAATCCGCAAATATCTATATCCCCGCAAAAAGCATGATTCCACGGATAAAAGCTCCCCTCATGCGGATATCCCAACCATCCAATACTTGCTTCACCCAGGTAATCAAAACCGGTCCAGACATAGTCACCCAGTACATAGGGATAATCCAGCACATCCATCCAGGCTCCAAATGCTTCGAGCGGATAAGATTCTGAACAATACATAATTCTGTTTGGAAGGCGGTTGTGATCGATTTCAAATATACTTTGTTTCCCATGGTCGCCTCCAGAAGAATAGTTATACCCGGCAATATCTAAGGTTGCAAAGTAAGGATCCTTATCAGGTCTGAGTCCATTTACCGCTGAAGTGACCGGGCGGGTCGGGTCCAGGTCACGAACATATTCAGCCAGCATTTGAGAGGTTTTCACTCCTTCGGGTTCGCCCCTTTCCGGGATCTCGTTGCCCGTACTCCACATGATGATGGATGGATGATTACGGTCACGCAGCACCATGCTTTCAATATCTTTTTGCCACCATTTGTCAAAATATAGATTGTAGTCCTGGGGCCACTTAGGTTTTCTCCACATATCAAAGGCTTCATCAATTACCAATATCCCCAGCCGGTCGCATGCATCAAGAAAAGCCGGTGAAGGGGGATTATGCGCACATCGAATACTATTGAATCCGCTGGCTTTCATTAATTCAACACGTCGTTCCTCGGCACGATCGTAAGCAGCCGAACCAAGAGGGCCATTTCCATGGTGCATACAACCACCTTTCAATAAGGTGGGTTTTCCATTTAGCAGGAATCCTTCCTCTACTGTAAATTCAATGGTCCGGATACCAAATGTTGTTTCAACCTTATCCAATACCTGGGAGTCGGAATCAATGATTTCTGTTACCGCAGTATAAAGATTTGGCGATTCAGGCGACCATAATTCAGGTGATCGCACTGCCAGGTTTTGTGAAATTTCCAGAGAACTGGCCGCCTCTATTTGCATTTTAGTCTCATTTTTTGCAGTTTCTTCACCCTTCTGGTCGATTATTATTGTTACTAAAGTAACTTTCATTGATTTATCCGAATCATTGACCACTTTAGTTTTAACATCTACCTGTGCCAAAGGATTGCTCACTTCAGGGGTTGTAATGTAAGTGCCCCAAGGCGCTATATATAATGGCTCTGTGACCGACAACCATACATGACGGTATATGCCAGAACCTGAATACCATCGGCTATTCTTACCCTCGTTCCTGACCTTAACAGCAACTATATTTTCTTCTCCGAATATGAGATTTTCAGAAATATCATACCAAAAACTGGTATATCCATAAGGATGATTACCGAGATATTCACCATTCAGCCAGATATCGGCATTCATATATACACCCTCGAAATTTATATTAAATCGTTTACCATTCAGTTCGGAAGGAATGGTGAATTTTTTCCGATACCAACCGGTTCCACCCACAAAATATCCGATATCAATTCCGCCTACGGCATTAGAATCAAGAGGTGAATCCGTACCGGGAAGATCTTCAATACTCCAATCGTGTGGAAGGTTTAATAAACGCCAATGCGAATCATCGAAATTAACCTCTTCGCCACCTGCGGCATCACCCCTGTGAAAACGCCAGTCGAAATCAAATAGCAATTGTGACCGGGGATGATCATTTACTATTAACTCATTTGTTTTATTCTCAGGTTTTTGTGAACAACCAAGAATTAAAAACAAACATATACCTATTATTGAAAAGTATATACCATTTTTTTTTCTTTTCATTTTTTAAGGGTTTTATTAGTTTTCAAATTATTTGGAAATATATAGAGATACACAAAGTTTTCGACAAGGAATATATTTCCTCTCAGTCAACAATCGCCTGGTATGTCAGTACCTGGAACTTCTGATGTATCTCCCCGTGCCAGGCGGGGAACATCTGGGTCATCATAACAGCTATGAGATATTCCTCAGTATCCACCCAGAAACTTGTACTGAAATAGCCTCCCCACCAGTAATTCCCAACTGAACTAAGTTTCTCCGCACTTCCGGTTTCTGTAGTAATTCCGAATCCCAATCCGAATGCTCCGTCCCCCCACAGGTCACCTACCTGATTTTTAGTCATTATTTCAATTGTTTTTCTGCTCAACAACTGATGTCCGTTATAACTTCCGTCATTAACCAGCATCTGGAGAAATTTAGCATAGTCTAAGGCAGTCGATAGAATCCCGGCACCTCCTGAATAGTAACTTTTACCTCCTTTAACAGGATAATTGTATTCTTCAACCATTGATCTTTCATACCCTGATTCCGTGCTTGCATATATTTCAACCAGCCGGTCTTCATCTCCCTCAGGCATGAAAAAATAAGTATCTTTCATTCCCAGTGGCTGGAAAATCCTTTCTTCAAAAAATTCTTTCAGGGTTTTACCCGAAATAACTTCAACGAAGTATCCAAGAAGGTCTGTATTTAATCCATAGTAATAAGCCTCTCCGGGGTCATGTAGTAATGGCATATGCCCAAGTGCTTTCATTTTATCACACAATATTGCATCGGTAGCTACAAATCCATCAGGAATACCAGCTTTATCGTATAATACTTTTAATTTCTCATGTGTAAATCCATAGCCTATCCCGGAAGTATGATTTAATAAATGACGGATAGTAATTTGATTTTTTGCAGGATGTGAAGTAAAAGTGGAATCATTCAGATTCACCTTCTCCAATATTACCGGATCTTTAAACTCCGGGATGTATTTGTACAGGGGATCATCGAGAAGGAAAAAACCTTCCTCGTAAAGCATCATTGATGCCACACTGGTCAAAGCCTTAGTCATGGAGGCCATACGGAAGATATCATCTTTTTGAAGCGTATCACCAGCTTCGACATCTCTCATGCCAAAACTCTTATGGTAAACAACCCTTCCGTGACGAGCGATGATCGCCGTAGCACCAGGGATCCAATTACTATCAATATATTGTTGAATAACATTATCTATTCTGGAGAGACGATCCCCAGACATTCCAACCTTTTCGGGTTCAGTATTTACAAGGCCATTTGCCGATTTCAAATTTTCATTTGATTGATATGGGCTCCGGCCATTTGTACATGCACTAAAAATTAATAACAGGCTTAAAGCCATAACTTTCGCAATAATTTTCATAATGTAATGATTAATTTAACTTGGTAAAAAGGGACGGGATGTATGGGATAATCATTTCCGGGTTGTCCGTTTCCGATGGTACTGATGAGAAGAAAAAGGATAATAAAATATTTTGTCTTCATTGGATAATGGGTTTAAAGCGTATAATATACACTTATTTTTTTACATTACAAAATCCATTTTCATATAAATCGACAGGTCAAATATTTTTTGGAAATTTTAGTTCCAATTTGATTTCATGATATGTATTTCTTAAATAACCTTTTTCACCCTGACAGAATAAGCTTCTGCCGGGTTAATGACTAATAATAAATTAATTTCATCATCCGTAAAACCTGAATCTTTTAAGGCTGGCAATAATTTGTTAAACAGTGTAGTGAAACCGATAAAAATACCTCCGTTCGGTTCACCAACATGATACCACCCGGCATCGTGCGAAATCAAGACTTTATGAAGTAAATCATGAGATTTCATATTATTGAGCAATTGAACATATGTCTCAGGCTTTCCCCAACCTAATCCATCGAAACTAACCCAGGCGCCCATTTTAGCAGCTTCAACATGATATTCGAAGTTTTCCTCAGCCTGGGCATGAACCCAGATAAAGGCTGAAGGATCAACTCCCTCTTCCTTTAGGATTTTAATTTCTTCGAAAGCACCGGTTGCCGGACCTGTGTGTGAGGCGATGGTCAGACCGGTTTTCAAATGTGTTCTGGCAGCCGCTCTCACAAGTTTTTTATGTATATCGGTAAGTTCTCCCTGATCAACGGATATTTTTATAAATCCCGGACGAACTTCAGTTTCATCGATACCATTTAACCATTCACTTATCCAGCGATTGGCTAATTGATCGGCAGTTTCTTTAAATGCGTAATGAGGTAAATGCTGATTCTGACGGGCACCATAGTATCCCGTATTGGTAATGATATTTAAGCCAGTTGCTTCAGATAATCTTACAAGTAATTCGGGATCCCTGCCAAGATAAGCAGGAGTACACTCAATAAATGTCTGACAACCTAATTCCTTAATCTCCTTCAGATAGGGTAAGGCAACTTTAAAAACTTCTTCAGGATTATAGCGATCCCTGCTTACACTGTCAGCGCCAATAAAGTCTACCAGGACATGTTCATGCGGTAGCGTTTTTCCTATTTGCATCGCAAGAATTTCTCCTTTGACCGTCATAATTTTAGCCTCCTGAGTATTTTCATTACAAGACAGGCTTATGGATAAAATCAAAAAACTGAAGATACATAATTTAAAAGACTGATTATAATAAATAACTTTCATAACTCGCTGACTTTTAAGATTCATAATATTACCGGATATCATATTTTGATGAACATTCCATTAATCCATTAAAAATAACTAATTTTTCTATCTAATGACTCAAAATACCTTTTTTTATAAAACAAATGCCCGGATATCCTTATTTGGATAGTATCGGAATTTCAAAATTATTCATTGATATATACCGAGTTATATCATTTTAATAATCATTCTCGTATTAAAGGCTAAGGCTAAGGCTAAGGCTAAGGAATTTGACTGCTCATTTTAGA
>Ga0114919_10000784_pt1 | contig 25210 bp, 27 predicted proteins | sample BlataG_FD_88682 | JGI IMG/M metagenome (GOLD analysis project Ga0114919, IMG submission 88682) | Deep subsurface microbial communities from Black Sea to uncover new lineages of life (NeLLi) - Black_00105 metaG | ecosystem: Environmental > Aquatic > Marine > Oceanic > Sediment | place: Atlantic... | reverse complement strand
GTAGTATTTTACCTATTGGGGCGGGGTAGCGGGATCTGGCCAAGCTCTCTCTTCGTTGTTGTGTGAACGAACATCTCAATTTACCTGAGCGAAAGTGTATCAATTTATCTGAGCGCTATAGGACCACCACCTACTCCGCTTGAAATCCTTTGGCGCCATAAGAATTTTGACTCCTGCCCGATTTTTGGCAGAGTTAGGAGGAAAAGGGGGACATCCGTAAATACAGCGCCGAACATTATCATTTAGACATCTATTCCTGGGCGAAGTCCGGGACACCATTGATTATGTTGAATAAGTCTGATGCGAAGACTGGAAGTGTCCATGGGCGGTAGATTTGGAAAATATGGCGATGCCAAGCGCAAGGCGCAGGTCCATCAAAAAACGGCCTCAGGCCACCTGATCCTCTTCAGCGGAGAAAGCACAAAAGGGTTTCGAAAGAGCAGTGTGCCACGCGGGGTTCAGAAGCGAGGGTCATAAAAAAGAAGTTTCAATATTTCATGGAGATGCGAGATTCTTCCCTGTTAGCACCTGATGGATGTTCTATGCACTATGACTGTATTGTTTTGGAGTTCAGCAGGAATAATTTGATTCAGGTTCCATATTAGGCTATCATTAATCCGCCAGAAGCTGAAAAGAAAATGGAGGAAGATTCCCTCAGTAATTCGGTAATATTCTTGCATAAAGGAGGGCTCTCATGCCAGAAATGATGATTGATATCCCGGTCAAAGAGGTGGCCAAAATGATTAAGGTCATGACTGAACAGGAGATAGAAACTCTGGGCCTGCTTTTGACAGAGGAAGGCGCTGAGCTTTTGGAGCGGAAGAAGGACCTTGAGCTGAACAGGGTAGAATTCTTGACCAGAGACGAAGCCTTCGATGTATGACGTATAAAGACGAATACCATCCTAGGGTCAAAAAAGATCTTAAAAGGGTTGATGTCCGCATTCGTAAAGAGATCAAAAGGGCAGATCGGCGGCCATTTGGCACTTAATTCCCATTTGGTCTTGACTTTTTGGTAATTTATGTTAATTTGGTCCCCATGACAAAGAGGGGCTATTATAAAAAAATATGGGCTGATTTTGACAAAGAAAAACACCTGGTACTTGTCTCCGGGCCACGCCAAGCTGGGAAAACAACATTTGCCAAGGACATCGCCTCGCAAGAGCCTGTTTCGCTGTATTTCAACTATGACATTCCAGACAACAAAGTCAAAATCTTGAAAAATCCAACCTTTTTTGAAGAGGTAGACCGGGAAAAGGGCAAGCCTCCGCTAATCATCCTGGATGAGATCCACAAATACAGGGACTGGAAGAACTACCTCAAAGGCATTTACGACGGTTATTCGGATGAGTTTCGCTTTCTGGCTACGGGTAGTGGACGTCTAGAGCTTTCCCGCAAGAAAGGAGATTCACTTGCGGGCAGATATCTGCATTTTCATCTTTACCCTTTTACGGTCGGTGAACTATTTGCTTCATCGACAGGAATGGATGATAAACATCTTCTGTTGGAAATCCCGGAGCAAGACCGAAAAGCGCAAGAGGCATGGGAGGCTATGTTTCATGTAAGCGGATTTCCGGAGCCATTTCTGAAGGGCACAAAGCTCAAGTACCGGCGTTGGACAAAATCATATCACAGCCAGGTCATAAGAGACGACATACGGGACGAATACGCAGTAAGGCAGATCGACACCATGGAGGCATTATATTTCCTTTTATCTGAGTGTGTCGGTAATCCCTTTTCTTCCTCAAATCATGCGCGAACACTTAAGATATCTCACAAGACAGTATCGTCCTGGATAAGTGTGTTTGAGCGGTTTTTTCTAGTTTTCAGGCTGCGTCCGTACAGCAGACGTATTGCCAGGAGTCTCGTCAAAGAGCCAAAGGTCTATTTCTATGACTACTGCAGGATAGAGGATCATGCTTTGCGGTTTGAAAACATGGTTGCCGTTGAGCTCAACCGTGCGGTAACACTCTGGAGCGATTTTGGACTTGGAGAATATGATCTCTGGTATATGAGGAACAAGGAAAAGGAAGAGGTTGATTTCCTTGTCACCGAAAGAGGCAAACCGCAGTTCATGGTTGAGGCAAAATTATCAGATACGGCAATAAGCCCGCATTTGTTAAAATTTCAAAATGCATTGGGTGTGCCCGCCATTCAACTGGTTAACACACCAAATGTTGCAAGAAAAATCAGAAACGCATCCAACACAATCATTGTTGCCAGTGCTCCAAACTGGCTTGCCTGCCTAAACTGATAACAGACAAGACGGGGACATACTGCTAATCAGTTCCTGTTATTTGTTGTATCTATGCGGAAAAGCAACGTCAGGGTGAACTGACTTGGCTTACGAATAGTGTGCTGAAAACCGCATTTCGGTATGTGTGATAGTACAGAGGGAAGAATGTCCAGCAACTTGTATCCAAGAATTCTGATCTTTTTCTTTGTCATATCAACGATCCTGGCTGTGCCACCACTGATGGCAGGGGACGAAGATCAAGTCGTAAGAGTGGTTGAGGATTTTTCCAGGTTCAAGGCCGGTACGTTTCCTGAGGGCTGGAAATGTCGTTGGGGACAGAAAGGCAAGGCAGACAAGATATATACGGCAAGAACAAACAGTGAAGGCTACCTTGAAGCAAAAGCCATCAGTTCGGACGTTCCCATAGCCAAGAAGTTCGAATACGACCTCAAGAAATATCCCTTCTTGAGCTGGCAGTGGCGGGCCATTGAACTCCCTGAAGGTGGCGATGAGAGGTATAAGAAAACCGGAGATAGCGGGGCCGGTATATACGTGATCTTTCCTGGTCGCCTCAGACCGGAAAACATCAAGTATGTCTGGAGCGCTTCTGTGCCCGAAGGCACAACCACCGATAGCCCATACAACAGCAAAACAAAAATCGTCGTGCTCAGAAACCAATCCACCCCTCTCGGAATTTGGGTTTCTGAAAAGGTAAATGTCTATGAAGATTACAAAAGACTTTTCAGCCAAGAGCCCCAGACGGTACAGGCCATTGGGATCATGTCTGATTCAAACGACACGAAGTCAAGAGCTGAAGCCCATTACAGGGAGATATGCATAAGCAAGAAATGACGGCATCCCTTTTATGAGCCTTACGAGAGTGTTTATTCACGGCCTTGATGGCAGCAGCAGTGGGACCAAGGGCCGGTTTTTCAGGAAAACATGCCCTGACATGCTAATCGAAGATTTTTCTGGAACCCTCCAGCAGCGAATGGACAAACTGAACAGGCTTCTTTCTGACAAGACATCCTTGATCATTATTGGCTCAAGTTTTGGAGGACTGATGGGCGCAATATTTGCATGCAAAAACCCAAAAAGGGTCAAGAAGCTCGTACTCTTGGCCCCGGCCCTTACGTTTCCAGAATTCGAGGCCCATCTACAAGAAAAGATTGATATTGCAGTGACTATCTATCACGGGCAAAATGATGACGTTATACCTGTTGGGCCTGTTCACGTAATTGCGCGCACAGTGTTCCGCAACCTGACCTTTAACGTTGTTGAAGATGGCCATGTGCTGAGCAACACCTTCATGTCCATGGACTGGGACAGCCTCCTTGAAATGCGGCGAACCGCCTCTTAGTTTGTTCACATGCCAACGACTCGACAACAAATGATCGCGCTGCTCTCCAAGGGGGAATGCAGAGCCAGGGATCTTTCACAGATGCTCGGCATCAGGGAGAAGGAGGTGTACGCCCATCTTTCCCACATTGAACGTTCTGTTACGTCACAAAAGAAGAAGCTCGTTATCATAGCTTCCAGGTGTCTTTCGTGCGAATATGTTTTTGACAGGAGAAAGCGCTTTACCAAGCCGGGCAGATGCCCCCGCTGCAAGAGCGAACGTATCCAGGAACCCACGTACCGGGTTGTGCAGGGGAACGGTCATCATGATAGACATTAGTGAAATGACAGTGCTGATAGTCGACGACATGCCGAACATGATCACGACCATCCGCAGCATGATGAAAGTGCTAAAATACGGCAAAACATTCCTGTCTGCCGCCAGCGGAGCTGAAGCCTGGCGGATATTGAAAAAACAACCCGTAGACATGGCCATACTGGACTACCATATGCCGGGTATGAGCGGAGCGGAACTATTGAGTCGAATAAGAGAAGACAGGGATCTAAGAGATCTTCCGGTAGTCATGGTTACGGCCCAGGCTAATAGAGAATTTGTAGCGGAGGCTGCTGAATCAGAGATAGATGCCTACATATTGAAACCGGCTACCGTCAAGGTGTTGGGCGACAAGATCCTAACAGTAATTGAAAACGCCAACAACCCCTCTCCCATGGTTTTTCATTTGAAGGAAGCAAAAAGATTTGAGGAAAATGGAGACATAGATGCTGCTATAGAAGAAGCGGAACTGGCCGTGGACGCCAATCCGACGTCATCAAGACCTCCGCGTGAATTGGGTTATTACTATTTCAAGAAGGGCGACCTCAAAGAAGCCGAAAAATGGCTATTGAAAGCCGCCCGGATGAATTCCCTTGATGTCTTTGCTTTTCACTATTTGGGAGAGCTATACTTGAATGTCAACGACATAGAATCGGCATCTCAATACTTTGAGAAAGCCATGAGCATAAACCCGCGTCACGTGACGCGAGCCATCTATTTCGGCACGACCCTGCTTGAGAGAAAAATGCTTCAAGAGGCCGTTCAAGTCTTTGAAAAAGCGCTTCATGTGTCGGGAAACGACCTAAAATTGCGAGAAGAGATAGCCGGTTTGTGTATCGAGAAAGGGGCAAAGGAGTATGGCGCCAAGCTTCTAGAGTCTATGCTCAGGACAGAGTCGAAGAGAACTGACCTCCTTTTTTTGTTGGGAGTAACCCTGGAAGAACTTGGCCAGAATTCCAAGGCGCTTACTTACTTGACCCGTGCCGAAAAAGATGACCGCAAGGACCATGATATCAAGATACATCTTGCCAGAGTCTATCTGGCCCTTGGCAAGACAATTCGAGCTGAAAAACCCTTGAAGGAAATATTGCAGGTTAATCCAAAAAATAAGGAAGCCCTAGGCCTTTTGAAACAGTGTGTCTAACTCGTTTCCACGGGAATTTCCTTTTCTAAGCGGCGAGGCCGCGTCGTATAAAATCGAGAGGCGATTTTATGAGGATGGTCCGATGACGCATGAAAAAAGACTTCTTGAGATATTGCTTGCTATCACCAACATATCCAACGACAGGAAGATTGAATTTCGGATAAAACTTCAGCTCATTCTTCTTGAAATCGTCAATTGCATGCAGGCCAAGTCTGGGTCAATCATGCTTCTCAAGGGCCGCAAGGTCCTGGAAGTGGCAGCTTCGACAAATTCCAGATTGATAGGTCATAAACAAGAACTGGATGAGACATCGCCTTCTTCCTGGGTTGTCAGGAATAAGGCCCCTCTCTACGTGGACAAAGCTACCGGACATGAGAGTTACCGCAAAAAACTCGCTCACTATGAGAAAACGGCCTTTCTTGTGGCGCCCATAGTCAGTGATGACAAGGTGATCGGAGTCCTGAACGTAACGGACAAGATCGGTGAGGACGTGTTTGCAAAATGGGAGCAGGAGAGTTTCTTAAGAATCGCAGGGCATGTCATCAGCGCCCTTGAAACCCAGCGCCTGACCAAATCCTTAAAGAAAAACAGGAGAGCCCTTGAGATAAAGAACCTTCAGTTAAAAAAACTGGAGAAGCTCCGGACAGACCTCTTCAACATGTTGATTCATGATCTGAAAGGACCGATTTCTGAAGTAATTGCCAACCTTGATATTCTCTCCTATACAGTTGTCGATGAAAATCGCCAGTATGTTGAATCGGCTCAGATAGGCTGCGACACATTGATTAGAATGATCTCCAACCTATTGGATATTGCTCGACTCGAGGAACGCAAACTCGAACTACTCTATGAAAGAATAGATCCGAAAGACCTCGTCAAGGAGGCCCTGGGCCGGTTGTTCAGGGTAGGCAAAACAAGCAAGCTATGTTTTGTGGAAAAGGCGCCTCCTCCTACGACTACGGATGTTTTATGGGGAGATCGGGGAATTCTGCTCAGGGTCCTGCAAAATCTCCTTACCAATGCCATTCAATATTCTCCCCCCGGGGAGACCATTGAGGTAGGTTTTGAGTACCTGAAATCCTCCAAAATCAGGTTTTTCGTCAAGGACAACGGTCCTGGTGTTCCTGCCGAGTATCACCAGGCCATTTTTGACAAATACGTGCAGCTTGACAAGAAAGCGGACGGCCGCACTTACACGACAGGCATGGGCTTGACCTTCTGCAAGATGGCTGTCAAAGCCCATCGTGGCACAATTGGCGTAACCACCGAGGCCCCCAAGGGAAGTCGCTTCTGGTTTGTCCTCCCCGTAGAAAAAAGCAGGGTTGATGAACTCACAAGAAGTTATCAAATGGACGGCTTCGCCAGGAATCTTTCCTCGACAAGGTCCGCGAGACCCTTTATGTTGTCGAGTTCAAATCGAGGCACACCAAGGTCAAGGGGAATATCAGATACCAGGGCCACAAGGCTGTCATCCTTTCTGCAAAGGGGCTTATCATGGACCTGACTCCGAAAGACTTCTATCTTGGGCTTGTGTTGTTTCTTGTATCCTTCGGTCAAGATGATATCAGCGTCCTGAAAGTATTTTGACGCAAGGCCGTCAAGTGTCTCTTCGGCCTCCACATCCTTGATAACCGCCACCTTCTTGGGCGATGAAATGGCTACGGAACAGGCTCCGGCGTGTTTGTGACGCCAGCTGTCTTTGCCCTCATGGTCTATGTCAAAGCCATGGACATCGTGTTTGATCGTGCCAATGCTGTAGCCCCTTGCCTTGAGTTCGGGCACCAGCCTTTCCAAAAGGGTCGTTTTCCCGGCGTTTGACTTGCCCACAATCGAAACGATCGGAGGCGCGACAGATTCTTGCCCGTGGTGTGCGGTTGGCCTTTGAAAAAAGGCGTTTTGAGCATGATTCAGCAATTGGACAGAGACCGCCTCTCCCTTGCTTAGCCGACTCTTATCCGATCGTACAACAATAAGCCCGTTAGCCCTTTTCATAGCAGAGAAGACTTTCACCTCCGGTCCGACAAGAGGAAGCACGCGGTACCGCGAATCCTCCTCCCTGACCAACCCTTGAACCAAATGATCCGTTCCAGGCCTTTTTTTGATATCCTGTTCAAGAATAGCTTTGATGGACGGCATCCTCTCTATTTTAAAACCCATTAGTCGCAAAAGGGCCGGGAGAACGAGCACGTAAAACCCTACGTAGACCGCACTGGGCTTGCCCGGCAAGCTCAAAACGGGTTTCCCGTCATAAAAGCCGAAAGAGGCGCCTTTGCCGGGCCGCATGGATACACCGGCAAACTTCAGGTCAATCCCGATCTCGCCTATCAAGGCGCGGGTTAGGTCTGAATGGGCATTTGAAGTACCTCCGGTAGTGATAAGAATATCGCTTTTGAGTCCTTCTCCAATATCTTTCCTGATGGCGTTCTTGTCATTCCTGGAGATCTTTGAACAGTTTACATGGCCGCCGTGTTCTTTGATCATGGCCGACAACATATAGATGTTACTGGCCACGATCTTGTGGTCTTTGCGCCTATCGTTAATATCAATCAATTCGTTTCCAACGGCAAGCACACACACTCGAGGCCTTCTGGTCACGGGCACTTCTCTCGTTTGCAAGGTGGCCAGGATACCAAGGACCGCGGGTGTTATCAGGTCTCCGGCTTCAACGACCAGGCTGCCCATCTTCATGTTTTCCCCTTGTTTGGAAACATACTGAAACGGCGGGACTGCAGCCCGAAGCTCAATAAATCCTGCGCTGTATCGTGCATCTTCTTCTTTGACAACCGCATCTGCCCTGGGAGGAATGGGACCACCGGTCATAATGCCGACGGCTTGCCCGGCTGCCAGGGGAGACAACTTGGCCGTGCTTGGGTGTATCTCGCCCACGACTTTTAGCTCAACTGGATCCTCATTTGTCGCATTGGCGATATCTTTGCTGCAAACGGCGTAGCCGTCCATGGCAGAGCGATCAAAGCGAGGAATATCGGTAGATGCGTAAACACTATCCCCAACAATATAGCCTAATGCCTCAGTCAAAGGGAGGTCGATCGTTTCCAATGGCTCTATGGAGGCTAAGATGAGTTTGACGGCTTCTTCGCGAGACACAGTCATGTAACAATCCATCCTCTATTTTTCACCTTGAACATTCCGATCAGCTTCCAAATCCTAAAACTATGGACATTTTTTTTCTTTGTCAAGGAGAAATATGTCATACAAAGCTTAATACTTGAGTTGGATCAGAGGGTTTTGGATTGACTTTTTAACTATATAGTTATATTCGATTTTCCAGAACCATGACTGACAGCAGAGAGAAAGGAAGACAATGTGCAACTTGCTGCCTTGATTGACAAGATCAAAGCCCATCCTGATTACCATAAGGTTGGGATGATCCTGTGCCATGTGGGCGTAGTACGGGGAACTTCCCGGGACGGGCGCCCTGTTTCCGGCCTGGACCTTACAGTGGACAATAAAAATTTGGAATCAATCCTTGCTGAACAGAAGAAAAGGCCTGGCATTGTGGAAATCTTGGTCCGGATACAGAAAGGTCCGCTCAAAGTGGGCGACGAGGTCATGTTCATTGTTGTGGCGGGCGACTTTCGGGACCATGTTATCCCCGTGCTGGAAGACACATTAAACGCCATAAAAGAAGGGGTTACCTGCAAGAGAGAACACTTCATATGAAGAAAGGAAATCTATGCCCACTTTAAGCCATCTCGATGACGAAGGAAGGGTGCGCATGGTGGACGTATCTGAGAAACCCGCCACGGCCAGGGAAGCAGTGGCTCAAGGTGTGATTGCCATGCGGCCCGAGACCTTCGACCTGATCAGAGACCAGAAAGTGAAAAAGGGAAATGTCCTGGAAACAGCACGCATTGCAGGGGTTATGGCTGCAAAGAGGACCGCGGAACTCATTCCGATGTGTCATCCCCTTCCGATCACTCATGCAAGGGTCGATTTTTTCCCGTTGTCTGAGACCCACAGTATCCGCATAGAGGCTGCAGTTCGTGTGATAGGCCGAACCGGAGTGGAAATGGAGGCATTGACCGCTGTATCGGTTGCAGCCCTTACTGTTTACGACATGTGCAAATCATACGACCGCGCCATGACCATCTCTGATGTGTATCTGCTAAAGAAGTCAGGAGGAAAGAGCGGCACTTTTGTCAGGAAATCATCATGAAGGACGCCTTGACTTACGATGTGGCCGAATATAGGAAAGGCCGCTTTCAAGAGACTCAGGTCACGGCCATTCAGGAAGTGCCTTTGACCATCTATCTCAACGGCCATGAGGTAGTTACATTGTTGTGCACCGGAAAGCACCCCAAGTACCTGGCAGCGGGATTCTTGAAGTCTGACGGGCTTATTTCTGATTTGAAGCAACTCAAGGATATTCGCGTTGAGGATGCCCATGAAAGGATTAAGGTGTGTGTTGAGACATCTCATGATCCGTTCAGTGAGCAATCCTTGAAGCGATATGTCACATCGGGTTGCGGGAAGGGTACGGATTTTGAACGCAATGCAAGAACCCTGGCCTCCACAACAGTTTCAGCAGGCCTGAGAGTCTCACCACAGCAGATCCTTAAACTAATGGCTGAACTCCATGAGCGTTCCACCCTTTACCGGGTCACCAGGGGATGCCACAATGCAGCCCTTGCCTCACCTGAAAAGATGCTCATTTTCCATGAAGATATTGGCAGGCACAATGCCATTGACATGATTTGCGGTCAATGTCTTCTGGACGGCATTCCCACGGAGGATAAACTCATTGTCACCACAGGCCGCATTGCTTCTGAGATACTGTTAAAGGCCATTCGACTGGGCGTGCCTGTCCTCGCGTCAGGCTCAGCCGCGACACGGTTTGCCATTGATCTGGCCAGAAAGACGAATATGACATTGGTGGGACAAGTGGAGCAAGGACACATGATCGTGTTTAACAATGGCGGTAGAATAAACCTATGACTGAAAAAGATTTCTTAAAGGTTACCACCCTTAAGGCGGTGCTGAAATTGATTTTCGCCCTTCCGAGCGTTGGCGAAGAGGTTCTCGCGTCAGATCAGTCTGTGGGCCGAATCCTGGCCCGGGATGTATTTTCCGGCATAGATCTTCCCGAGTTCAGTCGTGCCACGATGGATGGCTACGCAGTTCAGGCAAGATCCACATTCGGGGCATCAGAGAGCATGCCGGCCCTTTTTACCATCGTGGGGTCTGTTGAAATGGGAGAAGTCCCAACCGTTTCTGTAAAGCCCGGTCAGGCCGTTCGAATCGCCACAGGGGGGATGCTGCCGCAGGGGGCAGACAGTGTGGTCATGGTGGAACACACCCAGGCCCTTGACGAGCATACCCTTGAGGTCTTCAAAAGCGGCGCCCCCTTGCAGCACGTCATGGAGGCGGGTGAAGACCTTAAGAAGGGAGAAAAGGTTCTTTCAAGGGGCAGCCCTATACGTCCTCAAGAAATGGGTGTCTTGGCCGCCCTGGGCCAGACCCGCGTCGAGGTCTACAGGCAACCTGTTGTTGCCATAATATCTTCCGGTGATGAGATTGTGCCCATTGAGCAAACACCGGGGCTCTCCCAGCTACGGGATGTCAATGCCCACACCCTTGCGGGTCTTGTTCCATTGTCAGGCGGGACTCCTCGCTATCTCGGCATTGCCAAGGACAACTTTGATGACCTGGACCGCCTCTGCCGGCAAGCCCTGGCCGAGGCTGACATGGTCTTGATCTCCGGTGGCAGTTCAGTGGGTTCACGCGATTTTACCTTGGAGGTTCTTCAGGGACTTCCCGATTCAGAGATCTTGGTCCATGGCGTTTCAGTAAGCCCGGGAAAACCGACAATCCTGGCACGATGCGGGGAAAAGGCCGTATGGGGCATTCCAGGGCAGGTGACATCTGCCATGGTCGTTTTTCACGTAATGGTCCGTCCCTCCATTCAAAGGATATGCGGGCTCTGTGAAGACGAACTGGGGAAAACCAACGAGGCGCCTGCCGTGCTGAGCCGGAATCTGGCCTCGGTTCAGGGCAGGGAGGACTATGTCCGGGTAAGGCTCTTGCGCCAGGGAGAAGATCTCTACGCTGAACCTATTCTTGGAAAATCAGGGCTGATCCATACCATGGTCAAGGCTGACGGACTTATCAGGATCGACAGGGACTCAGAAGGGTTGGAAAAGGGCGCCAATGTGAAGGTTCTGCTATTCTAGGGGGTTGCGATGATAAATGACACTGATGCCGGATCCCCGATGCCTGATGTCCGATGGAGGACATTTCTGATTCTAATGCGTAATATACCTCGACTCCAAACGACAATAGATATCTCTTGTGATCTCCTCTGATATCTTTGCCATGGCCCGGCTTATCGCCTCGACCAGGGCTTGAGGGTTTTTGCGTTTACAGGCCTCTTCGGCACGATAGGTTTTTTGAAATACTATCCTTTTGCTGATGTCCGGTTCATTCTCTGCCGTCAAGGTGATGCTCACGCATAACACCGCCTGCCAGATGTCTTCCGTGTCCCGTTCAAAGAACTCATCTATCGAGCCTTCCAGCGCATATGAGGAAGGCGACCTGCTATCATTGGAAAGCACTGCCTTAAACAGGCTGGATTCTCTTATGTCCCTGCACAGAAAATGGGTGACAATGTCCCCGGGATTGGCCCGCCACTGATGATAAACATATTCATTTCTCTTAAATGATCTGTCCCTGTAAACGATTCGATTTGTATTATACATAGGAGCCACACTGAAACGTTCCATCCTGATCACAAGAGGAAGTGACTCAAGGCCCGATATTTTGGGCGGGTCATATTCCAATGTGTAGAAGTCGATCTTGCGGCTTGGCTGTTTAAGGTTGAGGCACGCCCCGAGTAGGAGAGGGAGACCGAGGAGGACAATAGACATCTTCTTGTGCCAATCCATAAGAAACCTCCGTTTACCTTTCCAATATCTCCACCTTGCGTGGAACCGGTGGTTGTCCGAACATCAATTGAGACGGCTGGTCAGCAAGAAGATCTACTAACCTTTGCAGATTCTCACTGGCCTTTTCAAGATTCTGAGCTGTGACAATCAGATAACGCCTGAGATGAGAATATGAATCATCTGTTCCGCTGATCAGCGAGGAGCCCTTTTCCAAAAAGGTGTTGGCACTCTCCATGGCGCTCCTGAAAGCTTCAATGGCTGTCTTGATGGTCTCATCTTTCTCGTTAACGATCCCTTGGACTTTACCCAGGCCCCTGTTCGCTTTACCCATCAGGGTGTTTAGGGATTGACTCGCCTCTTCAACCGAGGCCAGAATATTCTCCCATCTTCGGTTGTCCAAGATACGACCCACGCTTTCGAGGGATGATTCAAGATTTTTTGAGATGCTTTTCACGTCGGCATCGTTAATCATCTTGTTGATGTCGTCCAGGTTCAATTTGACTTTTTCAGAGATTCCCTTAAGGTCCACAGACCTTATCTGATTCAGGACGTAGTCAATACCTCTCACTAGCTCGCTGATATCCGACGGCTTTGATGCGACAATAGGATATTCTGATGGGAAGCTGAGGGGAGGAGACCGGTCAGGCTCATCCTTTTTCTTCCGATCCAGTTCGATGAACATGCTGCCGGTAATACCTACCAATTTCAACTGGGCCACAATATTACTATCGAGTGTCTGACCAGACTCGATTTTTAAGACCACCTGTATTAGCTTGGAATCAGGGGCAACACCCATTTTTTGAACCCGGCCTATGGACACACCCCTGTACTTTACCGGAGCCTCCATATCCAGGCCCTGAACAGATTCGTTGAAGTAGGTCGCGTAATACTGCCCCTTTCCCAAGAAGCGCGACATGCCCAACCAGATGACGGCTATCAAGGCAAACCCGATTCCGCCTGCCACGAATAGCCCCACGGTAAACTTGATTCTAGAAGAAGCCATTACTTTCCTTTTTGTTTTCGGCGTTGGAATTCAATATTCAATTACTTCTCTTCTGTCCCATCCCGGTTCTTCTTGGTCTGGCGGTTAAAAAACTGTCTGACGAACGGATTCTGACTGTGATCCCGCAGATATTCCGGGTCTCCTTCAGCGATTATTCCTCTGGCATGCTTGTCCAGCATGATAACTCTGTGTGCCACAGCAAAGATACTCTGAAGCTCATGGGTCACAATAACTATGGTAGTCCCGAAGCTTCTATTGAGATGAACAATGAGGTTGTCAAGTTCAGCCGATGTTACGGGATCGAGTCCGGCAGACGGCTCATCAAAGAACAGGATCTTAGGATTTAGGGCCATGGCCCTTGCCAATCCGGCCCTCTTTTTCATTCCGCCACTGATTTCCGATGGCAAATGGTCTTCGTAGCCATCCAGACCAACCAAGCTCAGCTTCATCCTGACCAGGGTAGCCACAGATCGTTGGCGTAAATCCGTATACTCTGTGATCGGTAGGGCCAGATTCTCAGCCAGAGTCATGGAACCAAAAAGAGCGGCGCCCTGGTACAGGACTCCGATTTTCTTCAAAACGTCTTGGAATGTCTCTTCATCACACCTGGAAATATCGTCACCGCCAATGATCACCTGGCCTGAATCGGGGCTGATAAGTCCTACAAGGTGTTTTAGCAATGTGCTCTTCCCGCAGCCGCTTCCTCCCAGGACAACGAATATTTCTCCTTCGTAGACATCGAATGATACGCGGTCAAAGATAATATCTTCGCCATATCGGGCAACCAAATCTCTAACCTGGATAACGGCCTGTCTCGCCATAAGTTGCGTTTTACTCCCAGTAGCGAAGTATGACCGAAAAGACTGAGTTAAACAGTATGATCAAGAAAATGCTGCTAACAACCGCAGATGTCGTTGCCTGGCCAACAGATGATGCCCCGCCTTTGACTTGAAAACCCCTGAGGCAACCTATCCAGGCTATGAGGATCGCAAACACGCCGCTCTTAAAGACCCCCAGAAAGACATCAAAAAGCGTTAAGGTCTTGATCGTCTGGGTGATATAGGCATTGGCAGTCAGATCGAGTGTCAATATCCCAACCACAAGACCGCCCATTATGGCAAATACGTCGGAAAACAGCGTCAAGAGTGGAACCACAATTACCGAAGCGATTATCTTTGGGACAACCAGAAACCTTGTAGGGTCAAATCCCATAGTGAAAAGGGCATCGACCTCTTCGGATATCTTCATGGTCCCGATCTCGGCGGCAAAGGCCGAGCCGGATCTTCCCGAAACGATAATGGCGGTCATGATCGGTCCTAATTCCCGGGTCATTGAAAGGCTTACTAGTGATGCCACGTAGATGTCGGCTCCAAACTGCCTGAGTTGAACCGAAGACATGAAGGCCATAATCAGACCGAGGAGGAAGCTGATCAATCCCACAATGGGCAGAGCATCAACACCTGTCTTTTGCATGCATAAGAAGGTGTCGTCCTTTCGCAACGATTTGGGGTGTAAACAGACATGAAGCAGCGACAGGCAGACGGACCCCATAAAAGACAGCAAAAATTTCAGGTCTGAAGCATGACGGATGGTTGCCTCGCCAAGGCGAATCAACATGGCGGGAGGACGTTTTTTCTTAAGCGTGTCCCCTTTTTCCAGGGAGTCAAAATTGAGTATGGAGAGGACCTTACTTGCTTCGTCATTGACATTTTGCAAGCAGAAATGGTCCTTCCCATTTGACATCATCTTTCTTGTTTCAACGAGGACCAGTGCTCCGAAATCGTCCAGGTAGGTAACCTTTTGCAGATCCACGGTCAGGGATCGTGGTTGCCGATCCTTCACAAGGTCACTAAACGTTTCGATCATCGTAGCGGCATTGGATGCATCCATCTTTCCCTGTACATGAAGTGTGATAGCCCCCTGGCCACTTTCTGAAACTTCGTACTTGCACGATTGTAGATCACCAGTAAATCGTTTCATGGATTTTGCGGCCTAAATTGGAATTTTTTCAGGCTCTCTTCATCAAGAGCATATGCCTTTGCAAGCAAATCCACATCCATCTGGAAAACCAACCAGCCCAGAAACTGATTATCTTTGCGTATTTCAAAGGCGACCTCAATACCTCTGCAGCCCATTGGATGATCTTTGTGTGTGCGATACAGGCCCAGCACCCTGTGGATAGACCTTTCACTACCCCGAAACTCTATGCCGGCATAACTGCTGTCCACCATGTTTTTGTTTTCTGTTTCCGTGTTAGAATATGCATCAAATACCATCTTGTTCTCATCAAGGAGAATGAGCCCGGTGTAAGGTATTGAAGTGTTCTCCTGAACGTCAAAAAACTCCTTCATCAACTGGCTTGTTTTGGATCTGTCGCCGGCAGCAAAGTGATTCGCTAATAGTGACTTAAGCAAAACGTAGTCTTTAGCTAACTGATTTCTCAGTTCCTGTTTCTTGACATCCATTGTCTCAAAGCCTTTTGAGAAGTAGGGATAGCCGAAAAAAATGGCCGCAGAGAGAAGACCGAGCAATATGAAAGACGGCAGGAGCCAATACCTTGCTCGCCGATATCTCCTTTCCAGATTCTGAACCGCCGTTACATCTCGGCCTAAGGAGAGAACCCCCTTGAAGTTGTGGTGACCATCATAGAGCAAAGTAGTGCTCGTCGACACAAAACGTGTGCCCTTTTCAGGATGTTTTATCTTCAGTATCTTCTCCCTTACCGAATATCTTGCTTGAACCTCACCAAGGAAGTCTCTGTAGGCCTGCGGTTCCACGTAGATGTCTTCTACGGATTTGTTGTGCATCTCATGCCAGTCCAGGCCATAGAGGTTTTCGGCAGCAGTGTTCCAGGAGAAAATGTTGCCATCCTTATCAGTCAATAGAACGGCATCCGGCAGTTGGTCACAAAACTCCTTGAGTCCGTGAAGAATCTGGCTTGCCTCGCCAAGGCGCTCGGCCAGAAGCTTGGCTATCTCCCCGGACACACGCGGGAATTCGCTGAGAAAGACCGTGATATTTTTCCTGGGAATGCAGATGGCCTCCACGTCGTCTTTTGCCTTTACGGTAGCCGTTCTTTTGGAGCCCATGAGAAAGGACATCTCTCCGAAGATTGCGCCCCTCTCCGCAATCTCCCATATTTTTTTGCTGCCCTTGAGGATCTCCAACTCCCCGGAAACCAGAATATAGAGGTCCTGAGAATCATCCCCTTCGACCATGATTGTCTGGCCTGTTTCAAAGGATGTGAGGTATCTGTTCAGATCCGGGTTGTTTATGACGTCGTCCAACATGGCGAAGCTCCTTACTGTTTCCCTCGGCACCCGAGGTGATGAGAACTCAAAACGTGGGAACACTACACCTTCGTTTTTTACTAGCAGGAATCATGCCGCAAGGCGGCTCACAGGCATTTTTTATGATGTTAAGGTGTTATAGCTTGCGTGTCCGAATATGAAGTAACGAAGCCTGCGGGGATGTGTTTGGTGGTCTGGGGATGTGTCAGATTATTGACTCTTGGTCACAACCCGGTCCGTGCCGGAGAGTTAACTCGTGTGCTGTTCAAAGGAAAGGCAAAAAAACCACGATAACCCCTCAATATCCCTTGACATCTCACCAGCAAACATCTATTAAGCTGATTTAAAATGCATTTCGAAGGAGGACCCCCATGAACAAAGCGGATCTCATAGAGGCACTGAATAAGGAAACCGGACTAACAAAAACAAAAGCCATCGAAGTCGTTAACCTGTTTTTCGGAGAGATGTCCAAAGCTCTCGCAAAGGGAGACCGGGTCGAAATAAGGGGTTTCTGTAGCATCTACGTAAAGAAATACAAAGACTACACGGGGAGAAACCCCAAAAGTGGTGTGCACACCCAGGTGCCGCCGAAGAAGCTACCCTTCTTTAAGTGTGGCAAGGAACTGAAGGTTTGGGTTCGTTGCTTCTAGGATGGCTTATGCGACGAAAGTCACGCATAGATACTCCAAGGGCTTTGCATCGAAAAACTGGCGCGGAAAAGAGGGGAGTTGGTGCCCCCGGCCAGAATCGAACTGGCGGCGCAAGGATTAGGAATCCTTTGCTCTATCCCCTGAGCTACGGGGGCGTGTTGCATCTGTTAAAGGCCGACCCGGTCTTATGCCCTGAAATAGATAATCATAGCCACTCTTTAAGGGATGCCTCACCGGACAATGATACGGACAGCCGTTCTTCCTCAGTTGCAAAATAACCTTATACTCATTTTAACTTTTCTGCAAGCCAGTTTGCATGCTTTGTCAAACCGCTTTGTATCAAGGTTGAAGCGCCATATTCACAAAAAGTAAATTGTTGCCTTATATCCAGTTTGACATATACCAATTTCATGCTTATTTTTTTTTGTATACGGCAGAAGTCTGGGGCCGATGGTAACAGTTGTCCCGGATGAGACACCGACCTCGGCCCCGGTGCTGTCGTTGATTGAGTTGAGGAAGACATCCTCCTCCCTTCCTTACTCCGGGGCGGGCATGCAGAAGAAGCGTGCTCCGCCCCTTTTATTTACCCCCGTATCAGGCCCTGATATCGATGGTAGGCTGTCCGCGATACTCTACCAAAGCGGCCACAAGCTTTTTTGGCTGGCCCGTTGGCATTTCTGCTACAATCCGTAACTTCTCCGGTATTTCTTCCATTAGTGACCTCCTTGGCCTCACAACCTAAATCATAAGTAACCCACCGGCCGTGCCGTTTTGAGCATTTCAGCGAAGAGAGCCTTCAGACAGTAAATTTTTCCCGTGGTGGGTTAAAGTACCCGAATTTCAACCTGGGAAAGGCCTGGCGTACCCTGTCGAGCAGCGTGGGTATCCCAATCAGTTCATGATCCTTACTTCTGCTGCCCATGATTTGCCAATAGCGCACGGGATCATAGTTTAAGTTCCGCCATTGGATCATCCGGACAGGATGGTCTTCGAGAAAGCACAGAAGTGCTGCAACCTCTGATTTGGCATCCGTAAAACCGGGCAAGTTAAGGTAGTTGATGGAGACAAACTTTCCCTTGCGCCCTGCCAGATCAATACCGTCAACAACGTCACTGAAGCCATAGCCCCTTGGCCGGAAATAGGCCTCATAGCACGATTTCCTGACACTGTTCATGCTTACACGGATACTGTCCAGGCCTGCTTCAAAGAGTCTTTCCAGAACAGCCGGAAGGCTCCCGTTGGTGTTCATGTTGATAGTGCCACTTCTTACGGCCTTTCTGATCAGTCGTATGGCGGGCTCAATCACGTCTGCCGCAAGGAGGGGTTCTCCTTCACATCCCTGGCCAAAACTTACTACAGCCCGCCGGGTGCGTTTGATGTGATGAATAGCAATCTGTGCGATCTCATCTGGTGAGGGAGTAAAGTCGATACGTTTCTGGGTGCTTGGAATACTGCTTTTTTCTTGGAGTGAAAGACACCCCAAACACCTTGCATTACAATTTCTGGAAGTGGGCAGGGGGGCCTCATAACGCCCCAGGAAAAAGTTCTTGGCTGCCGGACAACCGTATGTGAGGGCACAGGTCTCAAGATGGCGCCTGAGCCTGTTGGAGGGCGTCTGGCGGCGGAGCTTTGTGACTCCTTTTTTTATCTTATCCAGAGGCATGAGACTCAAATCCTGCCGCCTTTCCGGGTCAACCCTGAGGCCTGCAACCCGGAAGCCTCCTCTTGACCAGCCAACAGCGCCGTAGGAAAAAAGCGGCAGTTGAACCGCATCTGACTCTTCTGCATAGGCACTGACAAGGGAAATCGTATATCCGGGAGCGTTAAATGCGGCCACAGGAAAGATCTGCTTGCCGGGGGCATAGGGGTTTTCAGTAAGTACTTCAAAATCTTCAGATGAAGTATTGTAAACGATAGGTCTGCGATCCGGCAGGAACAGATGTTCGCCTCCTGCGGGCATGTTGATGGTGTCACTCTCCGTAAGGGGAATTAGCTCGCCGCAGGCCATCCCCACGGCTGCATAACCGTCAAGATCGAAGATTTTCCCTTGCTCATTGGCCACAAGGGCCCTTATAAATCGTTTGCTGCGTCTCGACATGGGTAACCCTTTCACTGCGTTAGCTTCTTAAGGTATGAGACCTTGTCCCATGAAAATGGTTCTTTCTGGCAGGGAAAGATAGAATTATTATGAAATATCGGATCTGAGGCCAGGTCGTAGCGTGACGCCATGACAGCATCCTCCCAGAAGGCCGTATGAGGAATGGGTGAGTACTGGGCAAGGACGGGCCTCACTCCACAGGCTTTCACTATCTTTACGGAAGCTTCAAGCTCACGGAGGTCTTGGCCCGGCAAACCAAATAGGAGATAGGCGCCTAGGACCTCTGCCGAAAAGCCGGCTCCCTTTAGGTGACTCACGGCCCGTTCAAATTCGCTGGGACCCACCTTTGTGTCCAGGGATTCCCTGCCCTCAAAAAAGGCTGTTTCGAGGCCGAGCCGGATCGTTTGAAATCCTGCCCGAAAAAAGAGCCGTGCCACCTCCTTGGAAAGCGGCCTTATGTGCAGGGCGTTCGGCGTGTGAAACCGCACTGCAATTCCCCGCCTCAGCACCCCTTCAAGGATTGGCACAATATGACGCTCTGCATCAATCAGCAGGGCGTCATCGTAAAAGGCAAAATCTTTAACAGCGTATTTTTCGTGCCAGTATGTGATTTCCTCTACTACCTGCTCAGGCGATCTGCGCCTGAATTTGCGGTTTAGAAAACCTGACGCACAGTAGGCACAACGAAAGGGGCAACCACGGCCGGTCAAGATCGGAACGTAGGAAATTGCGTTTTGCAGATCAAAGGCCGGATAAGGATAGGTGTCCAGATCATCAGCAAGAAACATGCGGCCACCGGCAAAGCCAGTCAGGCGATCAAGGACTTCAACAACCGCCCTTTCGCTTTTTCCTGAAAGAACTTCATAGGCGCCAGAGTGCCTGACTGCGTGATCATAACAAAGGGTTGCATAAATACCGCCCAGCAGGACCGGGACCTCAGGCATCATCTCGCGAATGATTCCTATGACAGCAAAAACACCCGGATACCAGTAAGTCATAAGGGAAGTGACAAGCACGGCATCCGGCCTGGGGCTTTGCCCTAAGGCCTTGCGAACCACTGCTTCAGGAATGCCATAGCGGCTGTATGTACGAGGCACGTCCCATAGATTCTTGGGTTTTGCAATCTGCGTTTTCAGATAATGGCCCTTGCCAAACTGACCTGGCCTAAGGGTGTCCACAAATTCGGGATGAAAGCGATCCAAACAATCAATATATGTAATTCTGTAGCCATGCCCCCGAAGGATACCTGCAATGGTCAACAGTCCCAACGGTTTTGCCCAGAAGTCATAAGCTGCAAAATCGTAAATCCAGGGATTGATAAGAAGAATATGAGGGGTGTCTTTTGTCATGCCTGTATTGTAGTTGAACGTTTCGTATGATTGTATAAGGATTACCAATTTATGCAAGGACTGAGGCGGGCGTGAAGGAGGAGGTCAGGCTATGAAAATGATCGGCGTTATCGGGGCGGGCCATTGTAATAACGAGATTTATGAACTGGCAAGAAAAGTTGGTGACGGCATTGCAAGGGCTGGGGCAATCCTTGTATGTGGCGGGCTGGGTGGCGTCATGGAAGGAGCAAGTCGCGGAGCCTGTGAGGCTGGAGGACAAACCGTGGGCATCCTACCCGGCCCGGACAAGGCCCAGGCCAACCCTTATGTGACCATCCCGATTGTAACCGACCTGGGCCATGCCCGGAATATCCTGGTCGTACGAAGCTCGGACATCCTGGTAGCTATCTCCGGAGGGTACGGCACCTTATCTGAAATCAGTATAGCCCTGAAACTGGGAAAACCGGTAATAGGTTTGGATACGTGGCCAGACATGGAAAAAGTCCGTTATGTCTTCACTCCGGAAGAGGCAATTAGCGCAATCTGACGGGCCAGGCGCTCCATTTCCTCAATGACATCTTCAACCTTCATGGTGAGGACTGTCCTGTCTCGAACTACCACCCGGCCATCAACGATGACATCCCTGACATCCCCTCCGCTGGCCGCATAAACTAGATGAGAGCTGGGATCATATAGAGGTGTTAAGTGAGGTTTGTGTGTGTCGATTATGATCAAGTCGGCCTTCTTTCCCACTTCAAGGGAACCGATCTGGTCTGCAAGGCCAATGGCCTTGGCGCCGCCTCTGGTAGCCAACATTAGTACCTGCCGGGCATCAAGGATTGTGGGATCCAGGCTATTTACCTTGTGCAACTTAGCCAAAAAGTCCATTTCCTGAAACATGTCAAGATTGTTATTGCTGGCACAGCCGTCTGTGCCAAGTCCGAGAGAGACTCCCTTTTCCAGAAACCCGGGAACAGGCGCAACGCCCGAGGCAAGCTTCATCTCGCTTTCTGTTGTGACGGACACTCCAACATTTCTTCCGGCCATGATCCCCATATCTTTTTCATCTACCCATATGGCGTGGACAGCCAGTGTCCTGGAATTGAGGATGCCAAGTGAATCAAGGTACTGAACTGGCGAAAGGCCGTGCTTTGCCTGGATTTGCTTCACCTCACTCTGTGTCTCGGCCACATGAATCTGAAACAGCGTGTCTGTTTCATCAGCCACCCTGCGAGCCTCCCTCAGAGTCTTCTCACTGCATGCGTAAGGGGAATGACAAAAAAGCCCAGGGCTAATCAAAGAGGTCTTGCCTTGCCAGTTCCGGATGAATCGGAGAGCTTCGGCTACGTTCTTTTCAGGCTCAGCAACACCAGGGGCCGGAAAGTCTATGATCCCCTGTCCAAGGATGGCCCGCATGCCGGATTCCTCTACAGCTTGAGCCACGCTATCTTCAAAAAAATACCCGTCACAACATGTTGTCGTGCCAGACAGAAGCATCTCCGCACAGGACAGACGCGTGGCTGTATAAACGGCTTCAGGGTTTAACCACCTTGCTTCAGCCTTGAATATATAGTCATTTAACCATGTCATCAGGGGAAGGTCATCAGCCAGGCCTCGAAAAAGGCTCATAGGAGCATGGGTGTGGGTGTTCACCAGTCCCGGCATGATGATCCCTCCCCGGGCGTCTATGATCTGGCGAGCTTCGGGCAATGGCTGGGTTGGCGTTCTCGTCTCAATGCGCTCCACTCTGCCATCTTGTATGCACATGAGCCCGTTTTCGAAAACCTCAAAGGTCCTGTCGAGTGTCAGAATGCTGCCATTATGGACAACGATGTCGTAAGGGGGATACTGGTGCATCGTACACATGCTTCAAAATTGTGGGGAAAAACCCCGCGGCATGAAGAAGAACGCCATCGTCTTCGGCCCTTCTTTTGACATCAGGAGCCGGTTTTCCCAACAATATCTTGGGCAATCCGATTTACATCTTCCATCACGTTATCCACGTCAAGGGTAGCCAATACCCTGTTTTCCATTAACACCTGCCCGTTTACAATAGAGGTGACAACATCATGGCCCGAAACCGCATAGACAAGGTGAGAATAAACATTGTACATCGGTATTAGGTGGGGGCGCCGGGTGTCAATGATGATGATGTCCGCCTTTTTTCCGGGCTCCAGAGAGCCGATGTGGTCTTCCAGCCCTAGGACCCTGGCCCCGTCAATGGTGGCCATTCTTACCACAGTGCGGGCGTCCATAACAGTGGGATCAGAAGTGTGGACCTTATGGAGTTTGGCCACAGTATCCATCTCCTGAAACAGGTCCAGGTTGTTGTTGCTGGCGCAACCGTCTGTTCCAATCCCCACTATGATGCCATTGTCGAGAAGTTCCGGCACAGGGGCGATGCCAGAGGCAAGCTTCATATTGCTTTCCGGGTTGTGAGCGACCTTGACGTCAAAATCCTTAAGGAGGCTGATATCCTTCTGAGTCAAGGCCACACAGTGATCGGCAACGAGGTTAGGGCTCAGAATTCCAGTCTCTGCCAGGTGTCCTACAGGCGTTTTGTCATATTTTCCTCTAACTTGGGCAACCTCCTGCTCTGACTCTGACACGTGGATGACCATGAGCGCACCATTTTGATCGGCAATGGCCTTAGCCTGCCTGAGGAGGTCAGGAGAGCACAGATAGGGCGAGTGCGGCTCAACGGCTATGGCAATAAGGGGATCATCGCGCCATTTGTCAATGAGGGCCTCAGTGTACTTTAAGCCTTCCTCAATAGGACCGTAGTTCGGAGAAGGAAAATCGTAAAGGACTTCTCCAACCACGGCCCGCATACGGGCCCGTTTGACAGCCTGAGCCACCGAATCTTCGTATAAATACATATCACAGAACGTCGTGGTGCCGGAAAGGATCATCTCGGCACAAGCCAGCAGTGTCCCCTTGTAGACTATGTCAGGTGTGAGCTTGGCTTCAGCAGGAAAGATATGCTCTTCGAGCCACGACATTAGGGGCAGGTCATCGGCCAGGCCACGAAAGCAGGTCATGGCCGCATGGGTGTGGACGTTTATGAGGCCAGGCATTATGATACCACCACAAGCGTCGATGACTTTCCTTGCCTGATATTGGCTATCCAGGTCATCTTCAGGGCCAATCTCCACAATGCGATCCCCGCTTACGGCCACAGCGCCTCGCTCAATCACGGCGTTGTCGGGGACCATGGTGAGGACCTTCCCGTTTCTTATCATGATGTCAATGGACTGCATTTGGCAACTCTTCTACAACCTTTTCGATAATAGCCTTCAGACGGGGAGCTGTAGCCTCGGCCGTGGCAATGACTTCATCAATCCGACAAGGCCTTGGGTTGTCCGGCAGATTCATGTTGGTAATAACCGAAAGGCCGAGGATGGCCATCCCCCCGTGCACGGCTGCAATCACCTCAGGAATCGTAGAAAGCCCCACGGCATCAGCGCCAATGGTCTTCAAAAAACGAATCTCCGCTCTTGTTTCAAGAGACGGGCCTGCAAGCCCGACATATACTCCTTTCTGAACCCGAATACGGTTTTCGAGGCCGGCGTTCTCTGCAATGGCAATGAGTTTTGGGTCGTAGACTTGCATCATATCCGGAAATCGCGGCCCCCACTCCTCCACATTAGGCCCGATAAGGGGATTGCTGCCAGTCAGATTGATATGGTCTGTTATGACCATGATATCACCAGCGCAAAACAAAGGATTGATCCCCCCTGATGCGTTCGACACTATGAGTGTTTTAACACCAAGGAGTTGCATAACCCTTACCGGCAGAGTGACCTCCTTCACGCTGTAACCTTCATAGTAGTGAAAACGTCCCTGCATGGCCAGGACTGGTTTTCCTTTCATGTTGCCAAACAACAACCTCCCTTGATGGCTCACAACCGTTGAAACGGGGAAGTGCGGAATATCCCCGTAGTCCACAGACATGACCTCTTCCAGACTCTCTACACTGGCGCCAAGGCCTGTGCCAACAAGCAAGCCTATGTCTGGCCGGGCCGAAATCTTGGCCCTTATAAACTCGGTGGCTTCAAGGGCTTTATTTTTGAACGATTCCATGGTAGGACTCCTTTCCAATAGAAAGTCGGAGTGTACCTTAAGATAGGCGACTCACTTTCGTCAAACAGAACTTAGCCCCTTACAGGTTTTGGGAGGCTGCCTACCAAATCGAAAGAATATGGCACAGCTTATAACTAAGACTGGAATTGTAAAGGCAATCCACGGCCCAATGGCAGTGGCGGTGACCCAGCGTGAGCCGGAATGCGAGAGTTGCAAGGCCAGGGATAGCTGTGAAGCCCTCGGAGGATCCGGCTCCAATGTGGAGGTAAGGGCCCGCAACACAGCCGGGGCTCAGGTGGGAGACACTGTGACGATAGGCCTGCGAAGCGCTTCCCTGCTCAAAGTTTCGTTTTACATTTACACGGTACCGATATTGGCGCTTATTGGGGGCATGCTTTCCGGATACTTGCTGGCAAAGATATTCTCACTCGGCGAGGATCTGATGGTGGGTATCGTGGCAGGACTTGCACTTGCCTGTTCATTCTTGTGGCTTGGGAAAAAAGGACGTGAACTTTCCAGAAGACAGGAGTTTACGCCTGAAATTATAGCAAAAAAAAGCCCTGAAAAGACCATATCGCTTTCATAATCCCAGTCACCGTGCATCACGAATATGTAACCGTTCACAGGTTACATTTATGCCGTACGGAATTGTTTTGAAAGATGAACGTCGAACATCGAACGCCCAACGTCGAATGAAAAACGAATATCCAATACCGATTCAGCCGTCGTAGCTAAAGCTACTATGGCGAAGTCGGCACATTCAACGGCTATTTCTGTTTCTTTTCAGCCCTTCGACTCCGCTCAG
>Ga0114919_10000783_pt1 | contig 25216 bp, 24 predicted proteins | sample BlataG_FD_88682 | JGI IMG/M metagenome (GOLD analysis project Ga0114919, IMG submission 88682) | Deep subsurface microbial communities from Black Sea to uncover new lineages of life (NeLLi) - Black_00105 metaG | ecosystem: Environmental > Aquatic > Marine > Oceanic > Sediment | place: Atlantic... | reverse complement strand
GCGGCCGAATCCGGCCGCGACCGATTCCGTGACACCTTCCCTCCAGGGCGCAGCGGTGGCTTGTTGAAACGTGTCGGAGTTTCAGCCGAACAGCTGGCTCCCCAGCGAGTTCGATCCCGCTAACAGCCAAAGAAGCCCCTCGTGAACAGCCTGCTGCGACAACTCTGGGCCGCCGCCACCGGTATCGCGATCGTGGCTAGCGGGTGCGCGCCGCGTCAGCCGTTCTACTTTTTTGAGGACGGTGATCTCTCACACTACGTTGGAGCTGTTCAGAAGATCGAATACCCCGACTCCTGTCAGGACCCACTCGACGAGGCAGCCGGTACGCTTGAGCCGCTCACGCTCTCAAATTCAACCTTCGATGAGATCTGGGAACTCAGCCTCGAGGAGGCGATCCGGACGGCGTTGGAAAACGGCAAGGTGCTTCGTAACCTCGGCGGTCGGTTTAGCAGCTTCGGTGGGCCGCGGCCGCAGACCGGTGAACCACCGGTGTCGCTGTTGACGGCTCCTGATGCGACGCCAACGGTCTACGACCCGGCCCTCGTCGAGACCGATCCCTTCCGCGGCGTGGAGAGTGCCCTCGCCCTGTTCGATGTGCAGCTTTCGAGTTCCCTCACGTGGGAACGGCAGAACCGGCCGCAGAACGTTGAACGCTCCGCAGACTTTATCTTTCAACAGGTTTTCGAAGGTGATACCGGGAACTGGACAACGGGTTTGCAAAAGCGGACTGCCACGGGGGCTACCTTTGGCTTCTCAAATGAGACACTCTTCGATAACAACAACTCACCCATTCGACAGCAGGGCGTTCCTTCGACTTGGACGACCAATTACGACTTCACGTTTAATCAGCCACTCTTGCAGGGGGCGGGGCTGACCTACAACCGGATCGCCGGCCCCGATGCTTTCGAGAATCTCTACGGCCGGCCCAACTTCCGTGGTGTGCTGCTCGCCCGAGTCAACGCGGACATCTCCTTGGCCGACTTTGAAATTGGTGTCCGCAATCTGGTGAGTGATACCGAGCAGTCCTACTGGGAACTCTATTTCGCCTACCGCGACCTTGAGGCCCGGAAGATCGGCCGCGATAGTGCCCTCGAGGCCTGGCGGCGGGTTCATGCTCTCTACGTCGAGCAGTCCCGTGGAGGTGAAGCTGACAAGGAAGCCCAGGCCCGCGAGCAGTACTTCTTCTTCCGCAGTGAGGTCGAGACGGCACTCAACCTCGTCTACAGCGCGGAAAACCGGCTCCGGTACATGATGGGGATCTCCTCGTCCGACGGGCGGCTGATTCGCCCTGCCGATGAGCCGACAACGGCCCGGATCACCTTCGACTGGCAGCAGTCGCTCGTTGAGGCGTTGTCGCGGTCAGCGGAACTCCGGCGGCAGAAGTGGCGAATCAAGCAACGGGAGTTGGAACTCACCGCTGCCAAGAACCTGGTCTTGCCCCGGCTTGATCTGGTCGGACGTTGGCGGTTTCTTGGTGTCGGCCATGAATTACTGGGAGGTCGTTCGTTTGATGCAAATCAACCTCAAGGCGACTTACTCGAAGGAACCGATGCCTATTCAACGCTGCTGAGCGGTGATTTCCAAGAATGGCAGGCTGGAGCCCAGTTCCTGATGCCGCTCGGCTTCCGTCGTGAACTGGCCACGGTGCGGCATCATCAGCTGCAGCTGGCCAAGGCCCGGGCGCAGTTGCAGGATGAGGAACTTGAAGTCTCGCACGCACTTGTCGAGGCGATTCGCAACATCGACACCAACTTTGCCCTCGCTCAGACCAACTTCAATCGTCGGGTGGCAGCCGAACGGCAGGTGGAAGCGGTGCAAGCTGCGTACGACGCCGGTACGACAACGTTTGATCAGCTGCTGCAGGCCCAGCGGCTGCGGGCCCAAGCGGAGAGTGCCTACTTCCGTACACTGGTTGACTACAACCGGGCGATTGCCCAGTTCCACTTCCGCAAGGGCTCGCTGCTGGAATACAACGGCGTGTTCCTGTCGGAGGGTCCGTGGCCCGGCAAGGCCTACTTCGATGCTCACCGCCGGGCTCGGCAGCGTGACGCCAGCATCTACCTTGACTACGGCCACTCCCGGCCGGGTGTCTTCAGCCGGGGCCCGATCACCCAGCAGTTCAATGCGGTCGGGGCAGCCGCCAACGCGGTCCAGTTGCCCCCCCGCGATCCAGCAACTCGTGAGCTGCCGGCTAAACTACCGGAGGGCTTCGACCCGGCCGCGGAAGAACTGCCCACGCCGGCACCGGCAGATGATGCCCCCAGCTTCCCCGCTGCTGCTGCGGGTTTCCCCGGGGACGAAGTGGTCCCACCGTCCCTGCTGGGAACGGGAAGCGGTTCGGCCATCGATACGGTGGGACCGGCCGCTACCGATCAGGCTGTCGCCGAGAACGCGGCAATTCTGACGGTTGGTTTCCAGCAGCCTGTTCAGCCCACCGACGCCCCGATTGACAGCCCGACCGTGGCGGCCGAACAGCTGCGATAGTCTGCTTGGACAGAACCGGGTCGGGTGAACCGCCAGCGGCTCGCCGTTCAGGAAGCCAGGAGCATGAGCGACTGGACTGGCAGCACGTTTGACTGGGCGGCATCTGTTTTGCACCGGCCCGGGTGCGGCGAAAGGCTCTTCGCGGGGCGAAGATACGTCCAATGCTCCTCGAGCGTTCGCCGACCCCCTGAGCCTCCCTTTCCAGGATTGCAGGTGCTCAGGCTGCTGGTTCCCTCTCTGTGGCTTCGTGTCTCTGTATGAATCAAAAAACCGGCCAAGCCTTGGCTTCCACGTCAGCGGCCTGCCAGCTTCCGCTGGCGGCTTCCTGAAAGAATGCCGCTGCGAGTTTTTCTTCAGCCGAAAAAGCTGCAAAAGTCAAAGCTAATGGGCTGCCTGCAAGGGTAGCCGGGCTGCTTCGAGGGCGGCTTCAACTGCGGCTGCATTCTGCTTTCGTAATCGTTCAAGCGACTGCTTCGCTTCAGGCGTCGGACAGGCCTGCAGGTAGCCGGCGATAGCGGCTCGGATGAGCGGATCGTGCGCACCTTCAGGCCAGAGTGCCACCACGGTAGTACAGGCATCCCAGTCCTGATAGCGGGCCAGGTCGATCACCGCCTCCCGAGCAAGATTCGCAGAGGGCAGCAGCCGTCTGGTCATGGTGACAACGGCCGGCCGGGGCAGAGTGTCACCTGGCTCTTCCCAGCAGAACCGCAATGCCTGCAGTAGATGCCGCTGATCGACCGGCCTCGCGGCGGGCGCCAACAGACCAAGTGAATCAATGATCTCCTGAGCCTCCACTCCTGCGGCGATGAACAGCCCGGCCAGGAGGCCGTCATAGCCCGACCGAAAGTCACTCACGGTAGGTGCCGATACGGCGGTCCTGATCGCTTCACGGCAGTGGTCGGCAGCCGGGTCGGTCCGCTGCCTTGCCACCAGCCCGGCAGCCAGGCCGTAGAATCCCCGCCGTTGCTGGTCAACCGCTGAATCGGCCAGCCAGTCGGCCAGCCGGTTAGCGTCAAACGCACCGGCGGCATCCCGGACCGCTGCAAATGGGGCAACGGCAAACTCGGCGTACGCATCGGCGGCGATGGCGGCATTCGGGTGTTCGAGCCACCGGGCAAACCAGGTCAGCCGCTCAGCGGCAGCTGCCTGCCGATCCTGCGGCGGTGGAGCGGTCAGGCAGTAGCTGATCAGCAGCTCATCAGCCGCGAGGGCCTGCCAGTCGCCGGTCCCCGCTTCAAACAGCAGGGCCGTTCCGTTGAATTCGGCCGTGACTGTTGCCAGCACTGGCAGCCTGTGGGATGCAGCCGGTTCCAGCCGGTCGCCGATCGTCGGGAACACCGAGAGCATCTGCAATCGCTGCCGTCGGCTGCCGTCGGCTGCCACCGTTGCCGGTCCGAGTGTTTCAGCGATGGCAACCGTCGTCGACCGGACTCGCCGTGTTGCCAGTGGTTCAGCCACCGGGCCGCAAAAGGGGCAGGCTGTTGCGGCCGCGCCGAGTTCTCCTCCCGCGAGCAGCAGCATGGTTAGCAGACTGCGTCGAACAAATTCCCTCGTCGGCAGGAAGGTAGGTAACCACACCTAACGGACCTCCTCGCCATCAAGGGCGTAGATCGCCAGGTGTTTGCCGTCAGGACCAATGAGTTCCTTGAGATGGAAGATGCCGGTGACAGCAACCGGTCGGACTGAAAAATCGGTGGACCTGCCTGGCTGCATCGAGACGACGATACAGTCGTAAAGAGCCGCCCCCGGTCCGAAGCAGCATTCCATGTTGTCCCGCACAAGTACGAACTGGGTCAGCCCCGACTGCTGGAAGCTCGGCAGGATGTAACCCCGGATCCGAATCTGGTTGCCGGCCAGATTGGTCACCCGCTCAGGCAGCAGTTCACGGCTGAAAGCCGCCCCCTGCTCCATCTCGAAGGCGATGTCATCAAAGGAGATGTCACGGAGGCCAGGAGCGGTGGCTCGGCCCTTGGTCGGCTGCAGTGTTGTGCCGGTTCTGGACCCGGGGGGTGGTGTCTGCTGCTCGGCAGGTCCACAGCCGGTGATGGCTGCGACCAGACAGGCCCCGATCAGCCAGCCGGTTACCGCCTCAGCGGGTGAAGGCGTCTTCAAGATGGTACAGCACGCCCCCTTCGATGCCGTCGCGACCAGCGGTTGGCCTGACCACGAAGCGGCCGGCGATCTTCTTCTGCCGCGGCGTGTAGGTGATTCCCTTCTCGTCCTCAAGATGGACCAGCACCCTGTCGGTGATCTTCGGATTGCCTCCAAAACAACAGTCTCCCTGATCGCGAACCAAGAGGAACTGGCGAATGCCGTGCTGCTGCTTGCCCGGATACATGTAGCCTTTCAGCAGCACGTCATGGCCGTCAATTGCACGGGCCGATTCAGGAATGAACACCGCCGGGTTCCCCTCGGGTGGCTCCAGCAGTCCGTAGTGAATCCGTTCAAAACCCTCTGGCAACTCGGCCGCGTACACCCAGGACAGGAAGCCAACGCCACCCACCAGGCAGACCGATGCGACAAGCGTTGCGGCAATGGCCAGCCGCACCCCAGTGAGTGCCTCGGGCCGGCGGGCGATGTCCCGCCAGGCGACCAGGCCGAGGATGATGCCGAGGGCGGGGACGGCCAGCAGCCACCAGTCGACGAAGGCCAGTGGAGAGAGCAACGCCAGGGTGCCGGCGGCAATCGCCGTGCCGGCGAGGGCCCGGTAGGCATGCTCGTCGGGTCCCACCTCCTGCCCGCCGAGTGCCGCCGCAGGCGAGTCGAATAGTCCTGATGCCATCACCGTCGCTGCCTTGAATGAAAAATGCTGTTCACTGTGGCGAGCCTGACCGGCCCGATCGCAGAACCGCCCGTGAGAGGAAAGCGATGATCACCACCACCGCTCCCCAGAAGGCCCAACGGAACACCGGTGCACCCGGCCGATCGGCAGCCACGGGAGGCGTGTCGGCGGCCGGCTTGCCCACAGCTGGCGGAGCGGTCGGGGCCACGCCGGGACTGACGACCATCGTGCCATCGGTTTCGACGTCATCGGCCACGACCTCGGCCACCCGGGCTGGTGAGCCGTTCGGGCTGTCCATTGTTTCACTAGCGGGTCCAGCAGTGGTCAGGCCCGCCAATCCGGCCAAGGTCGCGGCGCGGCGGACCGCTTCCGGATCGATCTCACGAAGTTTCTCCACCGCGGCCTTTGCCTCCGGCAGCGGGCAGGCCTTCATGTAGTTGACGATCGGCTCCCGCACGAAGAGGTTTTCCGGGGTCGCATCGCTGTAGATGGCCACCAACTTGTCGATCACCGACCAGTCACCCCAGCGGGCCAGGTCGGCTATCACCAGATCGGCCAGCTTCGGTTCGTTCAGCAGGAGCCGTAGCGAATCGAGCACCCGCTCGCGGGGCACCACGTCAGACTCTTCCCCGAGAAAGCGGAGGGCCATGACGGCGGCATAGGTTTCGGTGAAAGGAACGTCGCGGCCCTTCCGGTCGAGGAACAGCTTGTCGATCAGGTCGAGGCCGGTCGGCCCCCGTAGCACGACATAGCAGGCAATCAGGGCATCAAGGCCGCTCCGGAGGTCGGCCGCATCGTCACCCAGATCTTCCCCCAGCAAAATTCGTTCAATCTTGTTGGCGTCAGCCGGGGTGCCACAGACACCAAGCATGGTGGCATACAGTCGTCGTCGGTTGGACGGTACACCCGCTGTCTCGATCCACTCGATCAGCTTGGTCGGGTCCATCCTGTTCTCAAGGGCCTGGACGTCCTGATATGGCGCAACAGCGAACTCGTCATAGGCATCGCGAGCGAGCGTGTCGTCCTCGTCCTCAAGGTACTGTTGAAAGAAGGCAAGCCGATCGGCCCCCGACTCGGGCAGACCACCAATTTTTTTCAGATAAGCCACTGCCCGATCGCTGACGGCAATCGGGCTCGACCAGAGCAGTTCGGGAGGCTCGAATCCCATGATCAGAAAGAGTGCACCGGCGGGCTTCTCTTCTAGCAAAATCGTCTCGATCAGCTGGTCGCCACCAAGCAGACCGGCGGCCTGCAGCAGATCGTCGCCCTTGAGCACGTCGACCACCCGAAACCGCCCCTTTGGCAGCGGTCCTTCAGCTCCTGGCCCCAGGGCCGAGGCTGGGGGCGGCTCGACCAGTCGGGCAATCACTGCTGCCTCGCTCTGGGCAATTTCCTGGGCAAAGGTGAGAGACACCGCCGCGCAGAACGGACAGGCAGCCGCCTGCCCGGCGAGGCTGGCGGTTGCCACGCCCACCGCGAGGGTCAGCAGGCTTGATCCAAGGTGTCGCTGGAACCAATTCATACTTTGAGTATAGGGTGAGCGAGTGGCAAAGTGGCGGGACACCTTCAGGATGAGGCCGGATCTCTGCCGGTCTGCGCTACCCCAGCCAGCGGGCCACATCGGTGCGGTAGGCGGCGATTGCCGGCAGCAGGGCAGCCAGAATCGCCAGAGCGATCAGAAACGGCACCAGCAGCAGTTCTGCCGGTGTGAATGAGAAAAACCCTGCTGAAACCCCGGCATTGGTGGCGATCCAGGGGCCAATCAGGCCGACCACTCCGTGGCCCAGCAGCCAGCCCAGACCGCCCCCTCCGACCGCCAGCAGGATCGCCTCGACCAGCACCGTCGCCAGCACCACACCCCGCCGGGCCCCCAAGGCCCGCATGATTGCCACGTCGCGGCTGCGTTCCAGAGACGATCCGACCATGCTCACCAGAATGCCAATGGCCGAGACGATCACCACCAGCGTGGTCACCAGCAGCAGCAGGAGTTCAAGTGGGCTGACGAACAGGTCCAGGAGGACACGAATTTCAGCAATCGGCAGGGCGGCCTGAGCATCGCGACCCTCGTTGATGGCATTCCGCAGGCCCATCGCCGTCAGCTCTGCCGGCAGCCCGGGCAACGAGGCGGTTTCCAGCAGAATCGCCGTCACTTCCCGCTGGTTATAGGGCAGCCGGCCATCGGGCAGTCGGTCTGGTTCAGCGTTTTTTTCGTTGTCGGCTTCGACGCCCTCCTCGACTGGCTTGGCATGCCCTTCCTGCAAATAGAACCCTTCCATGTTGACATAGACACCGCGGTCAACTGGCGTGTCGGTGCGATCGAGGATGCCAACCACCCGGAACGGGTCGTGGACCTTGCCGTCATCAGCGCCGTGGGTCGGGGCGATCTGATCGCCGACGGAGATTTTCAGATTGGCCGCCACCTGGCTGCCCAAGACAGCTGTGTAGAGGTCATCGTCAGCGAAGTTCTGTCCAGCACTGAAGCGGAAGGGCTGGCCGTCGCCACGCGAGAGCCGGTCGAAGTAGGTGGCATTGGTGCCGACCACGCGGTGGCCGCGGAAGTAGTCACCCATGCAGATCGGCACTGCCGTCTCGGTACTCGCCGCAAAGGTGCCATCCTCGCCATCGGCCCGCTGGCTGGCCGGGAGGAACTGCTCGTAGGTCTGCCACGAGATGTTCTCAATCGGCTTGCTGATCAGGTAAACGCTGTTGAGGACGAGCTGCAACGGGCTGCCCTTGGCGCCGATGATCATGTTGTAGCCCAGCCCCGCCCCCGACTCGAAGGCCTGCTTGACAACCCCGCCGGTGACCAGCGTCGCCACAACGAGCGCCACACCGAGGGCCATTGAGAGAGCGGTCAGGCCGCTGGTCATGGCTCGTTGCCGGATGTTCCGCCAGGCAATGCCGAAGAGGCTCATAGCCGGCCTCCCGTTGAAGCTGACTTGTTGGTGGCCGGGGTGTGTGCCGCTGCGGCCCGATTGAAGTCCTCCAGCCGATACCGCACCGGAAACTGCTTCGCCACTTCAGGGGCATGAGTGACCACCACCAGTGAGACCTGCTCGTCCCGACAGCTGGTCTGAAGCAAGTCGATCACCTGTTGCTGATGAGCTGGGTCGATGCTGGCGGTTGGCTCGTCGGCCAGCAGCACCCGCGGCCGGTTGGCGAGCGCTCGGGCCACCGCCACCCGCTGCTGCTGGCCGATGCTCAGGGCGGCCGGCTTGTGGTGCAGCCGGTCGGCGAGGCCGACGGCTGTGAGCAACGCCTCGGCCCGGCTGCGGTCGGCTGGCCGCGAGCCAAAGCCCATGGCGACGAGGACGTTTTCTAATGCCGTGAAGCCCGGCAGCAGATTGAACTGTTGAAATACCAGACCGACCCGGTCAGCCCGCAGCCGATCCCGCATCGGTTCGGCCAATTTCACAATATCGATGCCGGCGATCTTTACGCTGCCGGCGTCGGGCCGGAGGATGCCAGCGATCACGTTGAGGAGCGTCGACTTGCCCGAGCCGCTCTGACCTTCCAGGGCCACCAAGTCACCCGCGGCCACGGCGAAGGCCGGAATGTCGAGAATCGTCAGCGGCGCGGCCCCCGGTACGGCAAAGGCCTTCCGGACACCGGTGAGTTCAATCACCGGTGGCGGGGCGGCAGGGGGTGACGAAACAGCATTTTCCATTGCAACAGGATTGCAGAAAGCAGTCGGCCCTGTCAAAAGGCACCCGCCCCGCCGATGTAATAGGTCGATGCCGGCCCTGCCGTGTCGGTGGCGGCGTTGTAGCTGCCAAAGACCGTGAACCGCCGATTGAGATTGAGCACCATGCCGCCGCCGAGAACAGTCTGACTGGCAATTCGCGGCAACGCAGCCTGATTCTGAAAGCCCTGCAGGAAGATTGCCAGCCGGTCGGTGAGGCCGCGAGTGAACGACCACTGCACGGTGTCGGTGAAGATCAGCCCACCATTTGGGCTCTCCTCGGCAACGAGGCCGACGTTCCAGTTCACTTCCCAGCCCCAAGGCAGGGTGTTTAGAAACAGCAATGCAAAGCCGGGCTGCGTGCCACCATCGAAAGCGGGGCTTCCCCAGGGGGTCTGGACGTAGACCTCCATCCCGGTTGCGGGAATGAAGAGGTCCTTGTTCTCATCAAAAAAATGGATTTTGGTATCGAAGACGAGGGGTGAAAGGCCGGTGATCGCCGGCTCGCCAAGGCCCGCATCCACCCAGGTCAGGCCGTTGCCGAACAGGCGAAACTCAACGCGGTCGGTCAGTCCCATCCGCAACAGGAAGTTCCAGTTGTAGCTTTCCGGCTGAAAGTTCCCAATGCTGCCGGTGTAGTTGACCGGGCTGGTCTCGAGATAGTTCCAGCCCCGTGGCAGGGTGTAGGGGCTGTTGGGAAAGTCGGAGGAGTCGGGCCCCGGCTCGCGGATGTCGGGTTCCGCCAGCGAGGTTTGGGGATCGACCGGGTCGGAGAAGGCCCGCGCCAGCAACCGGGTCCAGGCCCGCGGGGCGTTGCGGTCGGGGTCATCATCGCCGGCCAGCGGGTCGCCGTCGCGGTCGCGGGGGTTGCGGCCGGGCAGATAAGGGGCCCCGGCTTGCCGGAGGAAGGCGACCTGCTCAACGAGTTGGTGAAACGGCAGCGGCGGTTCGTCGTCGTCGGCCTTCGCCTGCGGTGCGGCCAGCAGGGCAGCAACAATCAGCAGGTAGCTCAACCAGCCGACCATCCCCCGAAGGTTTGGTGCGAATCTTCGCGGATGAGGGTCTGCCCCTGCCAATCGAGCGGCGCCGGAAACGGAGCGCAGCCTAGATGGCGAAGCGAGGTTTCCGTCGAGTGAGTGCAGGGCAGGAGGCCCGAAGCGAACGTCCGGCGAGATGGCATGGGCAGCCCCGACGCTCCGGAAACGGCCTCCTAAAAAACCGAACGGAAGCAAACGAAAACCCGCGAGTGATTGAGCCGAGGGGTGGGGCGCGTGTATAGTCCGGTCGACAGAAGGTGGCGGCGGTGCCCGGAGGTACCCAGAAAACCGCCCGGTTTGAAGTCTCGTAGCAGGAGTTTTGCTGTGTCCATTCGCGTCGGCATCAACGGTTTCGGTCGGATTGGGCGGCTTACCTACCGGGCCATCTGTGAAAAGTTTGGCCTCGACGGTGACGTGCAGGTGGTTGCCCTCAATGATCTCACCGATGCCAAGACCAATGCCCACCTGCTTGCCTATGACTCCAACTACGGGCCCCTGAAGGCTGAGGTGAAGACCGACGGGAATGACCTCGTCGTCGATGGTCACACCATTAAGGTCTTCGCTGAGCGAGATCCCGGGGCGATTCCGTGGGGTTCTCAGAACGTCGACATTGTGGTCGAGAGCACCGGGTTTTTCACCGATGCCACCAAAGCAGTGGCCCACAAGCGGGACAGCGTGAAGAAGGTGGTGATCTCCGCTCCGGCCAAGAACGAAGACCTGACGATCGTGCTGGGCGTCAACGACGGCATGTATGACCCCGCCAAGCACCACGTTATTTCCAACGCCTCCTGCACCACCAACGGGCTGGCCCCGGTAGCCAAGGTGCTGCACGAGACCTTTGGCATCGACCGCGGCCTGCTGACCACGGTTCATGCCTACACCAATTCGCAAAAGACGGTTGACACTGCCGCCAAAGATCTCCGCGATGCCCGGGCCGCCGCCCTCAACATCGTCCCCTCGAGTACAGGGGCGGCCAAGGCAGTCGGGCTGGTGATTCCCGAATTGCAGGGCAAATTCACTGGCATGGCCTTCCGCGTGCCGGTCCCGACGGTCAGTGTGGTTGACTTCACTGCCACCCTCAACAAAGAAGCCTCGCCCGAGGCCATCAACGCCGCCATGAAGACGGCAGCAGAAGGTCCACTGAAGGGCATCCTCCGGTACACCGATCTGCCGCTGGTCTCGACCGATATGAAGGGTGATCCTCATAGTTCGATCTTCTCTGCAGTCGATACGATCGGCCTCGGTAACTTCGTGAAGGTCGTTAGCTGGTACGACAACGAGTGGGGTTACTCAAACCGCGTCGCCGATCTGCTCAAGTTCCTGGAAGACAAGGGTCTGTAACGGTTCGGTGAAATGAACGCTCGGCCACTGTTGTCGGCATCACGGTGCTGACCCCCCTCTCCCTCTGGGAGAGGGCTGGGGTGAGGGTGGTTTCGTCGAATCGTCCATCATCGCAGGCACCCTCACCCGGCCTACGGCCGGCCTCTCCCAGGGGCAGAGGCGAGGGAGGGATCTTCTCAAGCTGAGATTCGGTACCGTCAGTGGCGGAGCAGATCGTTTCAAAACAGCGGGTGATTCGTTCATTCAGCTGATTGCACGCTGGCAACGGCTTCGGCCTCAAGCTGACTGCCGTCGAAGCGGGTCAACTGTGCGACCACTCGTACCTGTCGGCTACCTGGTGCCGCTGTCGGCCAGGGCAGTACAAAATGCAAGCCACGTGCCCGTGAGGTGCGGCGGAAATGCCGCATCGCCTCGGCCGCCGGAATGGTCCACTGGGCCAATGGCCGTCCTGGATCGGTTTGCTGGGCTTGACGGGGCGGCTCATAAACAGTCACAGCGATGTCGCCGGCCACGGCCACCAGCCGTTCATCAGCGTCCCGGGGTTCGACGACCAGGGTGAGACCCTCCGAGATTCCATCATCGTTGGCGTCATAGCAGAGCGTCTTAGACCGGTTGATTACGAGGTGGGTCAGCGTTCCCTCAGCCGCCACACTCTCGGCGAATGAGAGCTGGCGAATTGGGCGGCTGGCCCCACGGCTGCCCGATTCTTGCGGAAGCGGCGGTACGCCTTCGAGCGTGGGCGGGGCAACGCCACCAGGTGTGGGGAGCGTTTCACCACGGCTGGGAGGGCTACTCGGACGGTCCGCCGGCGGGCTGAAGCTGGGGCCGTCTTCAGCGCCACCGATCGCTGGCACCTCGACAGCAGGCGGCACCAGCAGCGGTGCCGCAGGCGTCGGCCCGCGACTTGAGGCGGGGGCTGATGCCGCAGCTGGCATCCCAGCCGGGCCGCTATCGACAATGCCCAACTGTCGCCTGAGCGAGGCGTTTTCGTCGGCCAGCTGATCGAGCTGATAGCACTTGCTCTCCAGCTTGTCCTGCAGGCAGTAGATCTGATCTTCCTGCAGCCGCAGTTCGCGTTCGAGTAGCTGGCTGTGGACGTCAGTCTTGCAGCCGGTGACGAGCCCGAGCAGGCCGCTCCCGCCGAGCACCGCAATCCAGCCGACCCGGTGGGCCGATAACCTTCCGCACAATCTCATGACCCGCCTCCTTGCGGCTCACGCATGATCCGGCCGGGGTCACCCTCCGGTCGGCATCTGTTCGATCACCTCGTCGATCAGCCGATAGTCGCACGCCTCTTGCGCCGACATGAACCGGTCCCGGTCGGTGTCTTCCTCAATCTTTTCCAGGGGATGACCCGTGTGCTTTAGCAGGATCGTGTTGAGCTTGCTTTTGACGTTCCGGAATTCCTTGGCGTGAATCATGATCTCTTCGGCCGTGCCCTCCATTCCCGCAAGGGGCTGATGGATCATGATCCTGGCATTGGGCAGGGCCCGGCGTTTGCCGGCGGTACCCGCAGCCAGCAACACGGCCCCCATTGAGGCTGCCTGACCAATGCAATAGGTCGCCACATCGCAGGTGACAAACTGCATCGTGTCGTAAATCGCCAGCCCGGCCGTGACACTGCCGCCGGGGGAGTTGATGTAGAGGTGGATGTCGCTCTTCGGGTCATCGGTCTGGAGGAAGAGCATCTGGGCGACGATGGCATTGGCCATCTCATCGTTGACCTGAGTGCCGAGGAACACAATCCGGTCCTTCAGCAGACGGCTGTAGATATCCATCGCCCGCTCTTCGCGGCCGCTCTTTTCGATGACGTAGGGAATCAGGGGCATAAATCGAAGGTTCCAGAGTGCGGGGAGTGATCAGTCGAGATCGGGTTCTTCTTCGACCGGGGGCTTGCTGAGAATGTCGTCGACGATGCCGTACTCTTTGGCCTCGGTGGCGTTGAGGTACCGGTCACGGTCGGTGTCTTTGGCAATCCGTTCAATCGGCTGACCTGTGTGGTTGGCGAGAATCTCATTGAGCACGCTGCGGGTTTTGAGAATCTCGTCGGCCTGAATTTCAATGTCGCTGATCTGGCCTCCGACCTGACCGTAGGGCTGGTGGATCATCACCTTGGCATGGGGCAGAGAGAACCGTTTGCCCTTTTCACCGCCAGCCAGCAGGACCGCCCCGCCGCTGGCGGCCAGCCCGACGCAGTAGGTAGCCACGGGGCAGGAGAGAATCTGCATGGTGTCATAGATAGCCATGGTGGCGGTGACACTGCCGCCCGGTGAGTTGATGTAGAAGTGGATGTCTTTCCGCCGGTTTTCACTCTGCAGGTAGAGCAGTTTCATCACCAGTTCGTTGGCGTTGCCGTCATAGATTTCACCCTGCAGCAGGATGATCCGGTTCTCCAGCAGCAAGTCGCCGAGCGTCATCTGCCGCTGCCGCTGGTAGTCACGTTGGGCACTGGCGGCGACGGGTGAAACTGGGCCGACGCTGGGAAGCTGGGCAAACCAAGGGGTTGGCATGAGGGACTCTCGGGTGGGCGATGGATGACAGGACAAGACCGAGTGATTACTCGGACTCGCTCTCGTGAGCAACCGCGGTTGTGGGAATTTCGTCCTCACCTGCAGCTACTCCGCAGACGGCATGGTCGATCGCCTCCGCATCCGGCTTCGGAAATTCGAACGGAATGTCGGTAAATGTCGCCTCAGAGGTGATCAGATCGATCGTCTTTCGTTCGATGATCTGGTTGCGGAGGACGTCCATCAGCCCCCGACGTTCCAGACTGGCCCTCACCCGGCGGGGCGATTCGCCTGACTGGGCGGCAATTGCGCGGATCTCGGTGTCGTAATCAGCAGGTGAGTCGGCAACCTTCTCCGCCTCAGCAATCTTTTCGAGGATGAAGTGCTCTTTCAGAGCCCGGGCCGTGCTGGCCATCACCGACTGCCGAAGTTCGTTGACATAACGGCGGATGGAATCGTCATCGAAGCCACTCCGGCGAAGTTCGAGGATCGAACGCTCAAGTTCCCGCTGGCTCTGTCGTCGCAGCAAATCGGGAGGCAGTTCCCAGGTGGCCGAGGCGGTCAACGAGTCTGAAACCTGTTGCCGCACCTGCTTTCGCTGATGCCAACCCAGCTGGCTCTCCAGCTGCTTCCGGATGGCCTCGCGGAGGTCTTCGGCTGTCTCAAAGTCGCCCAGGTCACCAAGCAGTTCAGGCGTCATTTCGGGCATCTCGAACCGCTTCAGATCGAGCAGTTCCAGTTCCATGGTGACGGTCTGGCCACGCAGTGATTCCACTGCAGCCTCTTCAGAAACGGTGAGCTGCGAACTGACGGTTTCTCCCGCCTTGGCCTTGGCGACGAGGTCTGCAAAGCCGTCGAGTTCGGCATCAGCGAGTGACAGTTTGGGACGGACGACAATCTCCATCTCCTCGGCGTGCGAGAGGAGTTTGCCATCAGCGCCGCTGAACCGCAGGTTGGCGACCACCAGGTCGCCCGGCTGCGGTGAGCCCTTCGCGGGAACCAATCGACCACGCTCTCGCAACAGATTGGTGAGGGCCTCTTCGACATCGGCCTCATCGATTTCACGGGCCGGTCGCTTGATGGCCAGCCCTTTCCACTCAGGAAGTTCAAACTCGGGCCGGACTTCGATCGTGAACTCGAAGGTCATGGGCCCCTCATCAGGCAGGATCACCGCCGCGACGTCGAGATCGGGCTCACTGATTGGGGCAAGCTTCTCCTGTTCGGTCACCCGCGTGAGGGCGTCGTTGAGCAGCTTGGAGCGAATCTGGTCGCCGAGTTCGGTTTTGAAGCGGCTGCCAACGAGCTTCCGCGGGGCCCGGCCGGGACGGAAGCCGGGCAGCAGGGCGGTCGGCATCAGGTCACCCACCGCTTCTTCGTGATAGCGGTCGATTTCTTCCCGCGGGATGGAAACCTTCACCTTCCGCTGGCAGGTTGAGAGTTCCTCAACTGTAATGTCGAGTTTGAGGATCTGCGGTTCGAGGACGGCGGAGGATTCGTCTGACATCTGTTTTACTGGAAGGGTGGTGGGGACGGACGAGACTAAGGCTGTTGGCCGATGGTTTTTGTCATCAGACCTTGGCCGGACAGAGCCCGGCCCAGCCATCCGCCGTTCGGCCAAAGCCGAACGGCGCCCGGGATCACAGCGGCGGCCAAATGGCAACAGCGCCGCTGAACCGTCCTGGCAAAACCACCGGGCAGAGCGGGTGATGGGATTCGAACCCACGACAACCACGTTGGCAACGTGGTGCTCTACCAACTGAGCTACACCCGCATGCACACACTTTCGGTGGTTGCGGCCCGGAAAGCAAGCCCTGCCACCACCGAAAACCCCGTGAGTATAGCGCGCGAGGGGGTCGTCGCAAGGTCAGCGGACAGGGGCATTTGGAAAAGCTGCCCTGAGGAGGAATAATCGTCATTCTGGATTCCTCCGGGACGTGCGGGTTGACTGATGAAATTGCGGCTGCTGTTTAAGTCAAAGAGGGGAAAAACCCCGAAAACATTCGAGTTGAAACTGCCGTTGGTGATCGGCCGGGGCGACAAAGCCACCTTTCGGATTCCCCACGGCCGGATCAGCCGGCGGCACTGTGAACTCCTGGAGGAGAATGGCACTGTCTACGTCCGCGACCTCGGGTCAACCAACGGCACTATGCTCAAGGGCACCATGCTGCCGAGTCGGACCAAAACCCGGGTGCCATCCGGCAGTCTGCTCTCCCTTGGTGGCCTTATTTTCCGCGTCGAGTACCAGGGGCCGGTTGCCCGGCCAGCGGTTGACGCGGCAGAACCGATCGACTTTCTCGAAGCCGAACCAGACGCGGAACTGCTCGAGCCTGCTCTTGAGGCCGAACCACTGGAGTCACTGGTTGAACTTGAGATTGACCCAGCCGCCGAACTCGAGGCTGAACCATTTGAATCACTTGTTGAGCTTGAGGCTGAGCCGCTCTCGGCTGAAGAGGCCGACGACTTTTTTCTCGAGCCCGATGACGAACTGCCCGAGGCGGAGGCTGCCCCCGAGCCGCTGGTCGAGCTTGAAGCCGACGATGCGGAGGAACTCGAAGCCGACGATGAGCAGCCCAGTACCCAGTCCACTGATGATGACGATATCGATGACTTTCTGAAAGATTTCTGACCCAGTCCGGTTCCTGTGCCAATGCCTGAGCAACCCTCCCGCCGGCTGACCATCCGTGACCTGGCCGCCGCCAAGCAGGCAGGCCGACCGTTAAGCATGGTCACTGCCTATGACTGGCCGACCGCCCGGCTGGTCGATGCAGCCGGTGTTGATTGCGTGTTGGTGGGAGATAGCGTTGCGATGGTTGTGGCTGGTCGGCCAACCACCATTGCCGCGACAATCGACCAGATGATTTACCACGGTGAGATTGTCGCCCGGGGCGTCTCCCGCGCACTGGTGGTGGTTGATCTTCCCTTTCCGCTCCAGCATCTCGGTGTCCGCACCGCCGTCGAATCAGCCGCCCGCATTCTGCAGGCAACCGGCTGCCAAGCGGTCAAACTCGAAGGTACCGCCGGCCAGCGAGAGGTGATTGCTGCTATCGTCGCCGCCGGCATTCCGGTGATGGGGCATGTCGGCCTGCGGCCGCAGGCGGTGAACCAACTAGGCGGTTACAGGGTGCAGCGGGACCGTGACCAGTTGCTGGCCGACGCGGCAGCCGCAGCCGAGGCGGGGGCCTGCGGCGTGGTGCTTGAATGCATTCCCGCCGCCATCGCCGCCGAGATTACCGCCAGCCTCGCTCTACCGACGATCGGCATTGGGGCGGGTCCCGACTGCGACGGGCAGGTGCTGGTGTTGCATGACCTGATCGGGCTTTCACTCGACCGGGTGCCCCGCTTTGTCCGGCCGTATGCCGACCTCAAGACGACCGTCACCGACGCTGTCTCAACCTGGCGGCAGGATGTTGAAGCCCGTCGCTTCCCTGCCGCCGCCGAGACACCCGCCTGATTGGGTTCCGCTACGGCAACACGACTTCGTCGGAAATCACCACCGGCTTGCTGGCTCGCACTGGCTGCGGCATGCTCGCCTGCGTTGGCATCATGCCACCAGCCATTGGGACACCACCTCCGCAAGAATTGCACGGATCAACCATTCCGCAGGGCGGGCAGGCGGGAGCATTGCACGGCCGCATAGCCGCCGGGGCCGCCATTGGCTGGGGAATGGCACCGGCAGGCGTGAAGCCGGGTGGCAAATGGCCGAAGCATCGTTCGTATTTCCAGACCTCGAAAGCGATGTATCGCTCCGAGAGACTCTTGCAGCCGGTGAGCCCGGCGGCGGCCAGCACGACTGGCACACACGCTAAGGCCCGGCAGATCCACTGCGTCCTCCGCATCGATCCGTCCTCCTGAGACAGGCGGACCGAACAGGGGCCGCCATGGTGTGGATGGGTCGGCCCACGGCACTGTCCGTGAGGCCTCGCAACACTACACCATGGGTTGAGCGCGGCAAGAAAAATTCAAGTCTGCGCGTAGACCTGAGGGGCATTCCCGGGAGAATCAGCCCTTGCGGTGACGGATCTTTGCCCGCATCCGCCGCTTTTTCTGGCCCATCTTTCGCCGTCCCTTCCCTGATTTCTTTACTCCCATAGATCCTGTCTCTCCGGTTGTTGTGCAGTTGTGATGTCTGTTTATTTCTGGTCGGCTGTGATGCAACGTCAGGGCCGATCAAGTATTAGAATGGTCTTGGCGGTCATTGCAAGTTGCGGCAGCCCGCGCCCGCCGGTTCCAGCGGCAGAACTGTCATGATCGTCTTTTTCCCGACGTACGCCCGCAGGATCGATGCAATTGGCACCTGGCGGGTGACGGTCAGTGGCATGGTGTCGCGGCCGCTGCCGCCGGACAGCCGGCGGCGGACGATGGCGGTGGCTGTTTTCAAGCGGTTGCTGCGACTCAATGAGGCGCAGCTTTCGTCACCAATTTTTCAAGACCGGGCCGAGGCTTTTTTGTTTCAGCGGATCGCGGGCCAGCCGGTTCAAATCCGGCTTGGAGATCGCACCATCAGCGTCGGGGTCTCGGACCGGGCCGGTCATTTTGAAGCCAGTTTTGATCTTGATCAGGCCACCATCGCCGCGTCCGCAATGCAGACAGCCAGCGGTTGGCGGTTACCCTTCGCCCTCCTCTGTGATCGCTACGAGCCAGCCATTGCTGACCAAGCTGCTGGTGAAGTGCAACTGGTCGATCGAGAGGGCTTTTCGGTCATCTCTGACATCGACGACACCATCAAAATTACCAATGTCGCTGACCGCCATGAGCTTCTGGCGAACACCTTATTGCGTGAGTTTGCCGCCGTGCCCGATATGGTGGCAGCTTATCGCGACTGGGCCTCTCGCGGCGTTGCCTTTCACTATGTGTCGGCCAGTCCCTGGCAGTTGGCCGTGAGCCTGCGGCAGTTTTTTGACACGGTTGGACTGCCCAGCGGCTCAATGCACCTGCGGCTGTTTCGGCTGAAGGATTCAACCCCGTTGGGCAGGCTGCCCTCAGCGAAACGATCGAAGCAGGCATCCATCATCCGCATCATCGATCATTTTCCCCAGCGGCGATTCATCTTGATTGGTGATTCCGGCGAACGTGATCCGACCGTTTATGCCGCAGTGGCCCGAAAGCGACCGGGACGTCTCGCCGGGGTGGCCATTCGGCGGGTTGCCAGCCATACGCCCTGGCCGAAGGTCGAGCAGCGGCTTGCGCAGCTTGCCGGTCTTTTGCCGGCCGGCGGGTTGCGAGTCTTCACCACCGCCGCCGAGCTTGTCGATTTGATTCCCGGCCAAGTTGTCCCGCCGACCGACTACCAGGGGCTGTCGAACGCGTTTTGAAAGTGCTCCACCAGGGGCCGGGGCTGCCGCAGCCGCCAGCGGGTAGCGGCAACAGGAGTTTCAAAGGTGACGGTGACCACATCAATCCTGACCGAGCAGTCTTCCAGCCGGTGCCGTCGGATGTAGGCGTTGGCCAGATCGACCAGCCGCCGCTGCTTTTTTTGGTCGATTGTTTCCACTGGATGGCCGTGGACGGTGCTGCTGCGGGACCGCACCTCAACAAAGACAACTGTCCGGCCATCGAGGGCGATGATATCGATATCGCCCCGCAGCACCCGCTCGCGGCGGCTGATGATTCGATATCCCAGCCGCTTCAGATAGCGGGCTGCCTCGTCCTCACCCCGCTGGCCGAGTTCAGCCCGTCCGGCCACCTTGCTGCTCCATCGAAACCGAATCGGTGGAACGGCCGCCACCGATATTTTTTATCCCGCTGGACTTCCGGCAATCAGCCTTTGACGGCAGCCTGCTTGGCGGCCGCATCGGTTCGCCGCTCCCGCAGCCGCACGGCCTTGCCGACCCGATCTCGCAGATAATAGAGCTTCGCCCGCCGGGTCACGCCCGACCGCTTAACCTCGATCTTGGCGATCTTTGGTGAGTGCAGCGGAAACTTCCGCTCGACGCCTTCGCCAGCAACGATCCGGCGGACGGTGAACATCTCGCGGCTGCCTGCGCCACTGCGGGCGATCACAACACCGGTAAACACCTGAATTCGCTCTTTGTTGCCCTCGAGAATCCGGTTGTGGACATCGACGGTGTCGCCGATCTCAAAGTTGTCGACGTCAGGCTTGAGGCTGGCGGCTTCGACCTGGGCGAGAATCTGCTGGCTCATCGGTGGGCTCCTGGCATTGGGTGACTGAAAGTGAAAAGCTTGGGTGAATGGATTGCTATGGCAGGTCCGAATCGCTGCCAACTGGGGACCGTTCCCGGCGGTGGGTCGCATGAATCGCCTGCTCGTGTCGCCAGTCGGCAATACGGCGGTGGTCACCAGAAAGCAGCACCTCTGGCACCGTCAGCCCACGGAACTCACGGGGACGGGTGTACTGTGGACCCTCCACCAAACGGTCGGCTCCGGAAAACGAGTCGTCATCGGCACTTGCTGCATCACCGAGGACTCCCGGAATCAGCCGGGTCACAGCCTCGATAACCACCATGGCGGCCACCTCGCCGCCAGAGAGCACATAGTCACCGATTGAGATCGACTCGGGCTTGAGGGTGTCAGCCACCCGCTGGTCAAAGCCTTCATAGCGGCCACAGAGCAGGACGAGGCGGTCGTGACGGGCAAGTTCCTCGACCACCTGCTGCGTCAGTGGCCGGCCGGCTGGGGTGAGCATCAGCACATGAGGTTTGGACGAATCCGCGTCGGGCGCGGTGTCGGCCAACACTGACTCAACGCACTCAACCACCGGGCCGGGCATCAGCAACATGCCCGGGCCACCGCCGTAGGGCTTGTCATCAACCTGACGATGCACCCCCTGGGCGAAATCTCGGATGTTGGTCAGCCTGATATCGACCAGCCCCGCCGCCTGCGCAGCTCCCAACAGGCTTCCTTCGAGGAAGCCCTGAAACATCTCAGGGAACAGCGTGACGACGTCGATTCGCATGGGTTGAGCCGCATCGGCCTCACTCGGTTGGGCTACTCAGCCTTTGTCTCAGCGTCGTCTGGCGTGGCTTCGCCTTCAGCCGGTGCTGGCTCGGCGGCTGGCTCCGCAGCGGCTGCCTCGGCGGTAGCGTCAGCTGCTGGGGCGTCACCGGCAATTTCGGTAGCGACTTCAGCCGAAGCAGCGGGCGTGGCCTCAGCATCAGGCGTCTCGGGAGTGGCTTCCGCCGCGGCCTCGCCCTCGGCGGTCGGCTCTTCCGGCGGCTTTGGCACGAAGACGGGCTCACCCGCATCGGGCACAATGCGTGGCATTGAAAGCTTGGCCCGGGCCTCTTCCATCTGCTTCAGATGGGTGCCGTTGGTGCCAAACTTCTTAATCAGCACCCGCACCTTGTCGCTGGGCTGGGCGCCGACGCCGAGCCAGTAGTCGACCCGGGCGGCGTTGAGGGTGCAGCGTGCATTGGTGTCAGCGACGCTGGGGTCGTAGGTACCCAGTTCCTCGATAACCCGGCCGTCCCGCGGGGTCCGGCGGTCGGCTGCACAGATCCTGTAGAAGGGGCGATGGGTCCGTCCCATCTGCTTCATTCGAATCACCACTGCCACGGTATCAGCTCTCCAGAGATGGGCGGCGTGTCGGCAGAATGCCGGCGGCCGCTGACGTGCATGTTCGGTTCACACCGCAGCAGCGAGCAAACCCCGGCGGAGCAGGATCACCCGATACGGCGAGCCTTCTAAGGTACACCAGTTCTGAAGGCAGAAAAGGTGGGAGCCGGCTTTTTCCCGAAATTCTGGCAACCAGCCGTTAAGGCCCCGGTCAGCCGCTGGCACCCCGTTTGCGGCGGCGGGCCTCTTTTTCACGCTGCTTTTTCAGCTTTCGCCGCTGTTCGGCGGTCAGCCGCTTGCCGGTGTCGCCCTTGGGGCGTCCGATCCGGCCGGCCGGGTTGGCCATGGCGGTCTGCAGTTTCTGTACCTCCCGCATCCGCTCCCGCATGCCGAGTCCAGCCATTCCCTTCATCATCGAGGCCATGCCGTCGAACTGCTTGACCAGATCGTTGACCTCCTGGGGCTGCACCCCTGCCCCGGCCGCAATCCGCCGCCGCCGGGACTGATCGATGAACTTTGAGGGGTTCCGCCGTTCGTCCGGGGTCATCGAGTCGATGATGCCAAAGAGCCGGTTGACGTCTTTGTCGAGATCGGCATCGCCGAGCATCTCCTGCATGCCCCCCATGCCTGGAATCATGCCGAGGACCTTGCCCAACGGGCCGAGCCGCCGGGTCTGGAGCATCATTTTTTTAAAGTCTTCAAGAGTGAACTCGCCCGCCTTGAGCCGTTCCTCTTGCCGCTGCATCTCGTCCTGGTCGAACTTCCGCTGGGCCTCCTCAACCAGGCTGACAACGTCGCCCATGCCAAGGATCCGGCCGGCGAGCCGGTCAGGATGAAACTCTTCAATCGCCTCGACACCCTCACCGGTGCCCATGAACTTGATCGGGACGCCGGTGACGCTCTTGACTGACAGCGCCGCCCCGCCCCGGGCGTCGCCATCGAGTTTGGTCATGATGACACCGTCGATCTCGAGGGCCTCGTTAAAGGCTCGGGCGCTCTCGACGGCATCCTGGCCGGTCATGGCATCGACCACCAGGAACACCTGGTCGGGCGAGACCGTCCGGTCGATCCGCGAGAGCTCTGCCATCAGTGCTTCATCAATCGCCAGCCGGCCGGCCGTGTCGAGGATGACGACAGCGGCACCCTCCTGTTTGGCCTTGGCCACGCCCGCCTTGCAGACTGCAACCGGGTCGGTCTGGCCGTCGGGCGTGTGGACTGGCACACCGATCTGGCCACCCAGAACTGCCAGCTGCTCGATGGCAGCTGGCCGCTGGAGGTCGGCTGCGACCAGCATCACGCCCCGGCCCTGCTCCTTGATGCGGCGAGCCAGCTTGCCGCAGGTGGTGGTCTTGCCCGAGCCCTGCAGGCCGCAGAGCATCAGTACCGTCACCTCGCCGGAGCGGAAGGGGATGGTGTGGTCCACCGGCCCCATCAGATTGACCAGCTCGCGGTGAACGATGCCGACGAGCTGCTGGGCCGGGTCGAGCGACTCCAGCACCTTCGCGCCGACCGCATCCGCGGCAACCCGATCGAGAAACTCCTCGACCACGTCGAAGGCGACATCGGCCTCGAGCAGGGCGGTACGGACCTCGCCCAGGCCCTCCCGCATGTTGGCTTCGCTGAGCTTGCCGCGGCCGCGGAGGGACGTCAGGGCCGAGGTGAGCGACTTGGAGAGATTGTCAAACATGCAGCGAAGTATAGCTGCCCCGGGCGACAAGAAAGGGGACCTCTCTCCGCGACGATGGGCCGCTCGAATCGGGAGCGATCACACGGTGTGTCGCATGGCCCGATGCGTGGCCGGCAAGAGCGGCGCATCGTCGCGGAGAGAGGGGGAGGCGGGTACTTCGATCAGATTGGCGGGCCGATCTGCCGTTGGGCAGGGGCCGTGGCTCAGGAAAACGTACCCGGTTCCGTGGTGACCTGGCCGGGGCTGATCACGGTGCCACCCTCCATCACACCTTCACAGCAGGGGGTGGGAGAGCCGCAAGGCTCGCAGCAGGGGGTAGCCTGGCAGGGATCACAGGGCACGCCGCACTCATGCCGGTAAATTCCCCGGCCAGTGTTGCGAAATTCCATAAAAGAAGGCCGACGGCAACCGTTGTTGCCAAAGCAGCTGCTACAACCCGGCAGTGTGGCGAGGCAGCCGATGGCCGTAAGCAGGCAGACGACGCGAGTCATGGGGAAGCCTCCGAAGGCGATGGGTTCGCAGGGTGGGAGTTGGACGTTGTTGGCCAACACCACCGGCAACCGACGACCCAGCCGCCGGAAGCCTTTGAACCCTACCCCACGGTTTGGGCGCATGACGGCAACTTTTTCTGCTGTTTCAAAAACGCTTGTGAGCGAAACGCGTGCTACGGTTGGAGAGGTTCGGCAAACTCTGCCGACACCGCACTGTTTGGAATGGCCGCGGGTAGGTTGGCTGCTGCCCATTGGCGACAATGCTTCTGTCATTCAATATGTCTGTTTTCATGCGACGTTGCCGACTGAGAATCTGTCGCCAGGGTTTCCTCCATTCCCGACGAGCCGATCCTGGCCTGCTAGGGTCCGTCCTGGTCATCATTCTTGTGGTTCTGGCTGGTCGATCCGCACCGGCCGCCGGCTTGACTGACTGTCAGGCTGGTCGGCGATCAGCGACGTCATGCCCGTCGACGTGTCACGAAGCGACAGATGTCTGGCTGCTGAACACACGGCGGCTGCCAGGCATTTGCCGGCTGCCGGAGACGGTCACCCCGGGGGTGGAGCAGTACGACGCCAACAGCCACTGCTGGCAGGCGGCCGACCTTGGTGGGATCGTGGCCGGCGAGCAGCCGCTGGTGATCTTCATTCATGGCAACCGCTATGACCCATGCTCGGCAAAACGCCAAGGGCTGCAACTAGCCCGGCGGTGTGCCAGCCTCTGCGGGCCGGTCAATGCGCAGACATTGATCTACTCCTGGCCGAGCCAGCAGGACGGTCGGCTGCTCAAGGATGGCCGCAGCAAGTACCGCCGCTGCTACACCGAGGGGTACTATCTGGCCTGGCTACTGGGGCAACTTGCTCCCGACCGGCCGGTGGTGTTCGTGGGGTATAGCTTTGGAGCCCTCATCACCCTCGAGGCCCTCGACAACCTGCTGACTGCCGAAGCGGCGGGTCTGCCGGTCAGCCCCTGGCGGCACCGGCCGGGAGCAACCCGCCTGGTTTTCATTGCGCCGGCGGTTCGCTGTGACGCCTTTGCCCCCTGCGGGCCCTATCGCGACACGCTCGAATGTGTCGACTGCCTGTCACTGACCATTAATTCGCGGGATGATGCCCTGCGGTTTTTCCATCTGCTGAACCAGCAGACGAAGGTCGACGCTCTGGGGTATACCGGCATGCCGCGACGATGGGTCCCGGCGGAGGTTGCCTACTCGGCAGTCGATGCCCGACAGATCATCGGCCGCGAACATGGCTTTCCGCTCTATCTCCGATCGACCACGCTGATGAAGCGGATTTGTGGCGACAGCTACGGTGGCCTGATCGCTTCCCCGGTCCCCGAGCCAACCCCAGCACCGCTGCTTGAGACGGCCCCGGTTTCTCAGGCGGCCCTGCTGACGTTGGCCACTTCGTCAGACTGACGGGCGGCTACCATCCGCCGTACGAGTTCGGGCAACTGAACAGTTGCTGTCCAGCCGAGCCGGTCGGTGGCCTCCGCAACAGAGGCCAGTGGATGGGAGCCATCGTTGGGTCTGACGAAGCGGTCATCCCGGACGACATGATTCTGCCAGTCGAGGCCGACTGAACTGAATGCCGCTGCGACAAAGTCCTGCAGGCGGTGCGATCGTCCGGTGGCGAGAATGAAATCCTCGGGCGTGTCACGGGTGAGCATCTGTTCCATTGCCACCACGTATTCCGG
>Ga0114919_10000779_pt1 | contig 25302 bp, 24 predicted proteins | sample BlataG_FD_88682 | JGI IMG/M metagenome (GOLD analysis project Ga0114919, IMG submission 88682) | Deep subsurface microbial communities from Black Sea to uncover new lineages of life (NeLLi) - Black_00105 metaG | ecosystem: Environmental > Aquatic > Marine > Oceanic > Sediment | place: Atlantic... | reverse complement strand
CACCCCCACCCCAATTTCATATTCAATGTTCCTATACAATTTATTTAATTATTGGGCCAAAGACAAAAACAACTTATACTTTCTCAATAGGAAAACATGTTTAAAAAACAGCAAATTAAATAAACTTAAGCTCTATATAGTTTTCTAGAAAGATACCAGGTAAATATATAGTCATACACCCCCTCAATTGGGGCTCATGTCTGCACATGTTTTCATCACCATTTTTATTATCATTAAAAATACAATCACTTCTGTTGCCCGTTATTATTATTATTATTATTGTTGTTGTTGTTGCTGTTGTTGTTGTTGTTGTTGTTGTTGTTGTTGTTATTATTAGGCATCATATCTTTGAGCACCCTCTTCAATATCACGATAATCTCACTAAATGTGGGTCTCTGCGTCTGATCCCCGAAGCATCTCCTCATGAGCTCCCTAATCTCAGGATGACCATTCTCAGGGATCGGTAGTCTCTCATTACCCCATCCTACACATCCCACCACCTGCATTGGTGTCTTATCCATCCACGGTTCTTCCCCGCTCACCAGCTCGTATAATATCACTCCAAAACTATAAACGTCACTCTTTACATTGCTGGGCTCACTTCTCAGTATTTCAGGAGCAGTCCATTCTGGGGTGCCAGCTCTACTCCGGCCAGTCAACCAGGTACTTTTCTGCACCTTGGACAGTCCAAAATCACACACTTTCACTGTAAAGTCTTTATCTACCAACAAATTAGGACTTTTCAGGTCATGATGGATTATAGGAGGTCTCCCACTGTGGAGATAGTTCATTCCCCTAGCCACATCAAGGACCATCTGCATGCGCCTCCACTCTTCAGGGTTGAAATTAGGTGTTCTGTGTAGCAGTTTGAACAATGACCCTCTGGTAATAAATTGAGTGACAATGCACAAGTTGGGAGGCAGTGTTACCGCTCCCATGAATGCCACTATATTTGGGTGCCTCAGTCTCTTCATAATGCTCACCTCATCTCTAAACTGCTCTAAGACAGTAGAGGAAATATCTTGGTCTAGCAGTCTCTTCACTGCTACATCAGTCTGCCGCCATTGACCCCGGTACACCTCTCCAAAGGAACCAATACCTATACGGGGGCCTAGCTGGATCTCTTCTGGCTGGATTTCCCAGTCTAGGAAGTAATCGTCAGAAATTGAGTTTCGGGGAGAAGAACCTGGGTTTGATACTGATGTATTGGTTGTTGCAGTTCCTGTACCAGTACCAGTAGTAGTAGTACCCACTCCTCCTCCTCCTCCTCCCCCAGCATGTGCAGGTGTAGTAGGATGAGTCCCCAGAGAACCTTCCCTTCCACCACCTGAGTGTTTCCTTCTATGACCATACCCTCTAATTAGATCATTAGATCCCCTTTCATTGGTAATGGTACTGGGAAGAGGACCACTGGCACTTCTCTTGGCTTCTATCTCTCTTGCTGATGCAGCACTGCTCATATTAATAGTTTTGCTATCATTACTGTTACTGTTACTACTATTACTACTATTACTACTATTACTATTATTATTATTATTATAAGTAGTAGTAGTAGTAGTAGTATGTCCAGATATCTGAGACTTGATATCACCATCTATTTTTCTAGGGGCCATACCACCACCAGCAACACCAGCAATACCACCACCACCGCTAGTGTTAATAATATTGCTGTACCCAAGAAAGTCAGCCGGAGTGACAACATCATTACGCATCAATGCCGCAGTTCTATATCTCATAATATCAGATTCCTGCCATCCTGGGTCAGACATCCTCGTAGGACCAGGGACCCCACCTGCCAAGTGCCAGTGATCCCTTGCCATGCCCAGAGGCAGCCCTCTGGGGATGCTACTACCACCACCACTGCCACTACTGCCTGGGCCCGTGGCTGCCTTTTGAGCTGCTGCAGCAGCTGCAATGCTGCTTACGCTCCCACAGCTGGTGGGTTGCTTGGAGTAGTAATAGGTCTCGTTGCTGCTACTGTCGCCACTGTTGTACATCTTTTGCCCTGATGATGATGGTGGTCTATGTGCTGCTCTACTAACATTGTTAATATCGTGGTGCTGCAAGTCTATAGAGTGTCGAGAGGCAGCCTGGGATAATGCTTCTCCTAATCCTCCAGTAGGGGAAGTGGAGGTGTTCTCTAATAAGAATGGGTTGACTCCTTGGAAGGACCTCCTCACTGATTCAACGAGGTCAGTCAGGTCTGTGGAAGTGGATCTCTGTACATGAAGGTGCTGCTGTTGTTGTTGTTGTTGTGCTGGTGGTGCAATGGTATGATGCTGGTGATGCTGGAGATGGGCCTGAGATCCTCTAGCAAGTTGTCCAGCTGCATTGTCCATTGAGACTGGCGATGAGATCCGTGAAGGGAGGGAGGAAGATGGAGCAGGGAAATCTTGGTTTTGTGGAGATGCAGCAGGGAAACTCATTGATGACAAAAGTTGGTCCTGTTTTTGGGATAACCTGACTGGTTGCACTAGGTATTGTTGTCCAGTTGAGTCTTGAATGAGAGTGGCTGACCCTTGCCTTTGAATGATGGCAGGTGCTGATGCTCTAACAGAGAAGGGCCCACTGACATCATTCTGTTGATGTTGCTGCCTTTTGTCGTGTTGATTACTATCCCCTAATATATTGCTAGAAAGGCTGGATGGTGTGGCTGAGATAACAGATCCAAATGGACTTACTCTAACTCCTTGAATGTCTATATTAGCATTACCACTACCAGCAGTACCTCTAATATCAGTATCATCACCGTCGTCATTCATGACCTGCCGGGGAGCAAAGGGATTGAGGCCAGCAGCAGCTGCCTGGGCTGCTGCAAGTAGTTGCTGCTCCATTTCTGGATGTTTCAGCAGTATAGATGCCTGCCTGCCAGTCAGCTGAGGATGCTTGGCCATGAGGGCAAGGATGGGGTCCATTTCTGTCTCTGAAGAAGGTGCTGAAAGAATGCCAGAGTTGGCAGAGGTGGACGGTTGAAGTGAGGAAAATGTGATGTCGTCAGCAGCAGCATTAGTGGCGGTATTGTCAGTGCTTGATTGGGATAAGAATGGTGCAGATAGTTGGGATAATAAGTTAATATCTGGGGATATTGCTGAGGTGAAGGGTGTTTGAGAGGCCCTGTTGGTGGGAATGGAGGACGTCGGGGAGATGCCCTGGGAAAGCTGTATGGGAGAAGGGTGAGAGGGGGTAATAGTAGTATTAGGAGGTCTACCAGTCTAATTGTGGTAGAACTATATACCGAGATACGTTTGCTTGCTCACCTGCTGGCTAGATGTAATCTCGAAGCCTTCTTCCTTTTGAATCATCCTCTCTAGGGCTTATTATCTATTCAAATTTCGCAGCTTGCAACTAAATACAGTATCCATCATGGTGTCTAATACTTTAATTCTCGCGTATGCACTCGAAGTGGAGATTCATTTCATATAATCTTAAAGGAAACCCCTTTCCCTGAAAAATTGATGGGTAAGGAGTTGCACAAGCTGAAAGAAATAAAATTTCAACTGTTCGTGATACCTAGGGCCGCATATCGGCTGATTTAAGGTTCTCATGAGGAAGCTTGTCTTCCGGCCGATCACACATGCGCTGTTGTTACCGCCGTCCACCGCCTTTTCTCTCAACCCTACCATCTACTGCCTATTAATGAAGAAGGTAAATATACTGGCATATATGTGTATATACATAAAACCCTCCTTACAAGGTGACTCTAAGTGATTGCCCAAGAGCAGAGTCTGCCCCCTATTACTTCCTCTTTACACAATTCCTCTGGATGATCCAAAAGCAAAGGACGATACTTGTGCACCCAACAATGACTGACTAAACAACACTTCCCCACCCTTATAATCATCCGCTCCCCCCTTTGCAGCTCCAAATGCCACCATTAGAGGCATTAAATGCTCCTCCCTGGGATGTGCATATCTCGCACGAGGTGCCTCCTTCCATTCCATCAACTTTTTTCTTTCTTTCTTCATACGACGTATTCCCCTTCCCTCCTCCTTTTACCACTGTGCCTACCGCTTCTTTGATATAATTATCAAAATCAACTGATTTCAGATCTGATATGCTGCCACTACCACTACCACTACCACTATTGTTCATGGATGACTCAAATACCTGCATGTTGTGGAAACTCATTCCACTGGCATAAATTAACACGCCTTGTGACCTTAATGGTTCTAAAGCTTCCCCCATTTTGATATGGGTTACAGGGTCCAATGAAGAGAGGAGATATAACTGTACTACTGGTATGTTGGCCTCCGGATAGCTCAACATCAGGGGGATGAATGCACCATGGTCCAAGCCACGTTTGTTGTCCAACTTACAGTCGGAAAAGCCAGAGGCTTTTAAGAGGGTTGCGATTTGTTAGGCTAATGGGGGGCTGCCAGGAGGGTTGGTATTTGAGACAGTAGGAGTGAGGAGGGAAGCCATGGTAGTCATAGATTAGTGGAGGGGATGGTGATGAAATGATGGTAGGTACTGGGGCCTCCCAATGAGCGGAGATGACAAGGATGGCGGAGGGGGACTTGACGTTAAGTGTTTGGTAAGCATGATATGGCTTTTATATCCGATAACAGGCAATGGAACACCACCATGTGAGATGTATAAGGATGGAAGTCGAGACATAATGTTCATCAGCTGAATCCACCTCATACAAAAAGGCAGGATTTCAAAGGTTTCTTTGACCAAACTGCCTTTTAGATGGTAAATAACTCAACACAAATATCTTCAAAATGTATACTTCACATTTCACTGGGTTTGATAGCTTAAAGCTGTTCAACTAACCTACCTGACATTCTCCATACTTGAGCTCAACTTAACTTCAAGACAAATTAGTGGTCGATGCCGATGTCCACCTCCTTCTCTCTCTCAGTGATCGCTGCTCCACTCATTGTAAAATGGCTGGCTCTGTTACGCCTTAAATCAAAAGTTTGATATTCTCACAGATACTTTAGAGTTGTGCCAACGTCTGCACATCTGTAATTGGAAGGATTCTGCCCCTTTTTTGTCTAAATTCGGAGACTCAGCCATTTAATCTTACCACTTTGTAGCGACTTAAAACTGGTGCATTTAGCCCAAAATGTACATCTACGCATCTCATCAAATCAACGAAAGATTAATACCCTCCCCAACTCCCCCCACACAATCCAAAGCCACGGTTCTCCCTCCCCGTCCATCCTCATCCTCCGACATTAATCCCTTTGCATTGCCAGACAGACGCACTCTTCTCGTAGCCACCATCTCCCTAGCATCCTCTCTATCTCTCTCCACCCCTCCATCTCAAGCAATCCAAGGCTCCATTGCTGGCCGTATCCCCGGCATCACTGGACCAGATGCAGATGGTTACTACCTCTATCAAAGACCCGAAGGCAAATCAGGAGGCCACGGCATTGGTTGGTCAGAGCTCCCCCGATACTCTTTCAAGGTTCCAGTTGGATGGGAGGAAACTCCTGTCTCTATTGCTGACTTAGGAGGCACTGAGATAGATCTAAGGTACGCTCAAGAAGACCAAGGCAGCTTGATGGTTGTCGTTGCACCCGTATTACGTTTTATGGAGGTAGGATACAATGCTGACATCACAATAGACGAAGTTGGCCCTCCAGAGAGACTCATAGAAGGCTTCGCACCAGAGTTGTTTGGTGCTCCACTGAAAGAGGGAGATGTACTGGACACCAAGGTGGTACAGAAGAATGGAAGGGCGTACTATGAGTGGAGCTTGAAGCCACATAGATTGGTTGCAGCGACTGCAGTAGGGAATAGAGTGTTTTTATTGGCTGTTTCGGCTAATAGTAGGCAGTGGAGGAAAAGTGAAGATGTTTTGGAGACTATTCAAGGATCTTTCAAAGTACCACCAAAGCAGCAGGCGTGAGAAGAAAGAGGGAGAGGGAGATGGAAAAGAGAGGCGATAGGGCAGGTGGACGCCACATGAAGTTGCAAAAAGAGAATTGGATTTTTAGAAGAAGAGAAGGCGATTTGATTATATTGTAAATATGTCTCATTAATTGTTGAGAATGCAAGCAAGCTTACAATGCCGATTAGAGCGCAAGGGAGGGAACTCCAAAAGACATTCAGAGATGCGAATTACAACTTGCCGGCGCATAGCTTCCTTTCATCTCTTCAACCACTCGTGTAGGACCATACAGGTATCATTTAGTAGCGTTCCTGTTGTTGTGAGTGCTGAAGGTGCGGCACATGCTCCTACCATTGCCCAAGGTCCCACAGTCGCCGACGGCAGCCCAGCTCCCACATCTACTCAAAGAAAAGGCAAGAGAATGATTGCTCTACACTTCGGCTACATCGGCACAGACTACCTGGGCCTACAGAAACAAGCATCAGAGTTGACAACTGACGCATCCACCCTTGAAACTGCTCTTGAAGGTGCCATTTACAACATCGGAGGCATTCTTGACAGTAATAGAGGCAACCTGGGCCGACTGCGATGGAGCCGTTCCTCGCGTACAGATAAGCAAGTCCACAGTCTAGCTACAGTCATAGGAATGAAATTAGAATGTGATCCTGCCTCATTTGAATCTGATCCTGAAGGAATAGACCTAGCAAACCAAATAAATTCACATTTACCAAGGCAATTAAGAGTATTCAGCCTACAAAGAGCACCCAAGTCATTTAATGCTCGCATGCTGTGTGATCAAAGGACTTATGACTATTACCTGCCTGCTTCCCTCCTCCCTCAACCTCATAATGATTCTTTAAAGCTATTAGAAGCTGCATGGAAGTTGTACGAAGGGACGCATCCATTTCATTGTTATACCACAAGGAGGTTGTATAGAGGAGATCATGGAAAGCAGAAGAAGGGGAAACAAACAGCGGTGATAGAACAAGAAGATGAGGAAGAGGAAGAGCATGAAATCATTGATGATGGTATGCCATTACCTGACATGGAGGATATAACTCGTAATACTTCCATAACACCTGCCCCTCATCAAACAACGTTATCATCATCATCATTACCACTTCGTAAAGTGTCATTAGAATGGAAGGGCACCCCAGACACATCTGATCTAGTAACTCCACGTCATTATAGAACAATGAGACTGATGGAATGTTCACCTGAAATAATATCCCTTGGTACTGATAGTAATTGCGGTAGTGGTACTGCATCAGTGCCATGTGTTAAACTAAGTGTGACTGGATCTTCATTTATGATTAGACAAATACGGCACATGGTAGGAGGAGCAGTGGCAGTAGCCCGGGGAGAGATCTCCTTAGAACTGCTTGAAGCAAGCATGGCAATTCCAGCTAGAATAAGCAGCCTCCCTCTAGCCCCACCATCAACATTAATGCTGGCTGGTAACACATTTAGACCATTTAGGAGGAGTTGGGATGGACGGTTGGCGCGGTCTGCTGATACGACGGGGGAGGTGTTGATGTTGAGGGAGAGAGGGGTCGAGGAGAGGGAAATGTTTTGGAGAGAGCAGTTGATGCCTGCTGTGGGTCAGTTGTTGAGAGGAGAGGAGTGGGAGAGCTGGGAGAGTGATTTAGGGAGAAGGTATGTTGATGAGGGGGAGGTGGAGGTGTTTGTGGGGATGTATAGGGAGTGGATTGCTGCTAAGAAGGAGAGGGAAAGGGAGGAAATGATGACGGGAAAGAGAGTGAAGAAGGTTCTAGAGTGACAAGTATTACTGTAGACGCTATACCTGAGACTCATTATAGTTAAGACTGGTAATAAGTGAAAGATTAAATAACTTAAATAGCAAACTGACTAATGGACAGCACTACATACCACGATGGTGAAGGTAGGCAAAGGTTGATAAGCAACCAGCTAGAAACACACATCCACACGAACCCCACATCAACTGGGGAAACTTCTCTGGTTGCCAAACTATTACCCCTGCAACATATGCAAACATTTGACAGAAACTTTGTAAACTGCTCTGCACTCCATTAACTCTTCCCAGCTTGTCTACATGTACTGTTTCTTGAATGAGTTGATTAGCAGCCAGATCAAATGTCCATAATCCAAATCTAGATAAAACCAATCCTACTACCAACAATATAGATTTATTATTACTACTACCACTACTAGATGTTGCTGCTGCTGATGGTGATGGTGATGATGATGATGATGCAACTCCAAAGAGTAGGCAAAGAAACTGAAACCATAGTGCCAACATTGCTGTCCGTAACAACCCCAGCTTTCGTTGCAAATAAGGGAAGAACAGTGTGGCAGATACACCTGATGCAGCTCCAGCCCCTCTCCACAGAGATAGCACTCCCTCTCCCATTCCTCTCCAAGCCAGGTACGCAGTCATCAAGGGGCCAAATGACATGACTGTGAGGTAGAGGAGAGAGAGGGCTACGGAGGTGGGGAAGGATGGTTGGTGAAAGAAATAGATCTTCAACGAATAAAGAAAGTCATCTAGACTACTACTGTTTGTTACTGCTGTTGATTGTTCTTGTTCATATGTTTCTTTTGATGGTCTTGCTTTTGGAGCTGCCAAAGCAGGACAGCTGTCAATTGCCATTTTGATCAACCAACACTCGGGAAACCATGCCACCATGTTCCACAATAATAAAAACACACATGCCCATACGACTGATCCACTGTAGCTCATTATGACTCCTACTAATATAGGTGATGCTATTAGGCATGTGAGATCTATGGCTTTCATTCTTGCATTCATGATTGCGAGTGTATCGCTGTTGGTACTGCTGGTAGCAGTACCATCACTAGTACCATCATTAGATAATGATGAGATGATCTTTGGCATGTTTCTTTCGACCTCTAAAGAAGCTCCCATAGCTGCTACACTACTCAATGAACCTGATAGTATGGCAATACAAACTCCAATATAGAATGTAATGCCTTGGTTGTTGTTGTTGTTGGTGGTGGTGGTGGAAGGGGGGTCATCATCAATGCCAGTTGTGGAGGGTATGGTGGTTGACAAGAGGAAGAGCAAGGTTGCAGCTGACAGAGCAACAGTGATGTTTTGTAAAGTGTACAAGATAGTGACAGCTCTTAGTCTTGGAGTAGTGTCTACCCATGCTCCAATGATGGGGGCAAAGAGGACGACAGCAGCCGAATCGGCGAGACCAAAGAGAGAGGTGAGGAGCAGGGAAGAGGGGTGGAGAGAGAGAAGGGAGAGAGCGACGGTGAATTCCCAAGCTCGGGAGCCCCACATTGAGAGGAAATGTGAGATATATATGTAATGACGTATTGTGTTGACTTCATATGATGCAGGCTGAGAGATAGAAAGAGGCAAAAGACTCGAAGACTCTGAGTGATCATGGTCATTGGATTGCTTCATCTTTTTGACCAGGTCAGGGTAAAATACTCATCATGAGTTTGCCATAATCGATAGATGCATGCATGAACAATACAAAAAACTTATAAGAAGTATCTAATCTTTCTTCACGGCCATGGATTTTATTCATTGCACCTGATTGAACGCCGGTAGGGAAGGGAAGGGACAGTCAAGGGATGCCACCAGCTCAGCACGTGAGACTGCTACTCATCAACAGATGTGGGCGTGCTATTCTCAATCGTTTTATGAAGCTGACGCCAACGTATCCATGCCATACAAAACTTGGTGTGAGACTGTATTCTAAGGCTTTACTGCATTTCTGGAGCACCATGCAAAGGTGAGTCGACGGAAGCAAAAAGACGTCGTCACTGGAGTGAAGCAGGCAACATTTTTTCGATTAAAGCAACCATGATGTCGGTATTGACCATATAACTATACACATTGTTCTTATAATTATAAAAGTTGTTCGAAATTGGAGACTTTTGGGCCTTTACATAACTATGGAGTCTCTGAGGCTAGGCATTTCGTGTGTTTCTGCTCCTAGCACGTCTGGAAGAAATATCAATGGTATGACTCGACAGAATATAGGATCCAGGATCTCATTGTCTAGCACATTGCACGGAAAGAACCACTTACAGAATGCACCTTCGTCTCGCAAACGGGGAATTTTGCAAGGTTCTCAGCTCCCTATCCACTGTGTAGCCGCTCCAGAGTATCAAGCTAAACGATACGCCGATGGAAAAGTCGTCAAGGTACATTCTCCACTTATAAATCCAGACACTCCTCTGTCAACTACCCACAATCCCTCATCTTTCACCGACACATCTCCTTCTCCAACACACACAAACACACAGGTACCTCCTGAGAACATTCGCAACTTCTCCATCATTGCACACATAGACCACGGCAAATCCACCCTGGCAGACCAACTCCTCCTCAAAACCAATACCGTCGCAAACAGAGACATGCAAGCTCAATTCCTAGACGGCATGGACCTCGAAAGAGAGCGCGGAATCACCATCAAGCTCAACACTGCTCGCATGAAATACATTGCAGATGACAAACAAACATATGCATTAAACCTTATAGACACTCCAGGTCATGTAGATTTCACCTATGAAGTATCTAGGTCCCTAGCTGCATGTGAAGGGTGTCTGTTGGTGGTTGATGCCTCTCAAGGAGTGGAGGCACAGACCTTGGCTAATGTCTACCTTGCAGTGGAGAGCGATCTTGAAATCATCCCTGTTATCAACAAAATAGACCTCCCTGGAGCTGATCCAGAGAGAGTGAAGAGAGAAATAGAAGAAGTAGTTGGTATAGATTGCAGCAATGCCATTTTAACTTCCGCCAAGCAGGGTATCGGCATTGGGGAGATTTTACAAGCAGTAGTGGAGCGTATCACCCCCCCTAAAGACCTTCGTTCAGAACCCCTCAGAGCCTTGATATTTGACTCTTACTATGATGCATATAAGGGAGTAGTGGTGCAATTCAGAGTGATGGAGGGAGAGGTGAAGAGGGGAGATCTAGTCAAATTTATGAACACTGGATGTGAATATGAAGTTGCAGAACTGGGCGTATTGGCACCCAAATCTGTAGAAGTAGATACTCTCCATGCAGGAGAAGTAGGTTACCTTGCTGCATCTATTAAACAAGTCGCAGATGCAAGAGTAGGTGATACTATCACATTAAAAAAGCAGCCAGCTGCTAGTGCGTTGCCTGGATACAGTGAAGTGAAGCCCATGGTGTTTTGTGGTCTCTTCCCTACTGATTCGGAACAGTATGCTGACCTTCGTGAAGCACTGCTGAAACTGCAACTAAATGATGCTGCATTAGCCTTTGAGCCTGAAGTTTCATCAGCAATGGGCTTTGGATTCAGGTGTGGGTTTTTGGGACTGTTGCATATGGAAATAGTACAAGAACGACTGGAGAGAGAGTATGCATTGGAATTGATTACCACTGCTCCTACAGTCGTATTTGAATGCATTACCACTGATGGCAAGCTGCATATTGTAGATTGCCCCTCTAAGATGCCAGATTCAGCTAGAAGAGAGAAGGTTTTAGAGCCATATGTCAGACTCGAAATAATCACACCAAAGGAGTTTGTAGGTTCTATTATGGAGCTGGCTCAGAATAGAAGGGGAGAATATCTAGATATGCAGTATCTCACTGAGACAAGGACTACATTGGTGTATGAAATGCCTCTAGCAGAGGTGGTGACTGACTTTTTTGATGTGCTCAAAAGTAAGAGCAGAGGGTATGCCAGTATGGAGTACTCTATAATTGGGTATAGAAAAAATGATCTTGTATTGTTGGAAATTAAGATTAATGGAGAACCTGTAGACCCTCTGGCTACTATTGTGCATAGAGAGTCTGCGTATACAGTGGGGAAGGCACTGGCAAAAAAACTAAAGGAGTTGATTCCCAGGCAGCAGTTTAAAGTGCCGATACAAGCAGCGATTGGGTCGAGAATAGTGGCGTCAGAAGCAATACCTGCACTGAGGAAGGATGTGCTGGCAAAATGTTATGGAGGGGATATTAGTAGGAAGAAGAAGCTGTTGAAGAAGCAGGCGAAGGGAAAGAAGAGAATGAAGCAGTTTGGGAAAGTGGAGGTTCCTCAGGAAGCGTTCATGGCGGTGTTGCAGATTAACAGGGAGGCAAATGGGGGTGGGGAGGAATAATTGTTACACACGAAGAGGTGTGTAAGGCATGATAAGTTTTGCATAGTTTCTGAAGCATTACGTAGATGCAATTCAAGTATCAAACGTTAAGTTACTGAAGTTTTTGTTTTGTTTTGTCTTCTCTATTTCAATGGATCTTTCCAAATTAAAACCCTCCTTTTCACGCAATATCTCTCAAAGAATCTATGAATTGGGGGAGCAAATTGGAGAGATCAATGAGTTCCTTCAACCGGATATTTTGGTGGTGAATAAGACAGATCTCTCCACCGACCCACAATCCTCCTCCGACACTGCCAAAATTGTCGAGGATGCTGCTGTCACCAAATCCAACATGGAGAAGCTTGGCAGGAGGATCATGGAACCTCAGAAAGTTCCCTTCCGTGATTGTGTATTATTCACTCTAGGTGTTACCAACGTTGCTTTGACAGCTTATATCATAGGCAGATGGCCTCATTCTTACTGCCATTACTGGGCTCTGAAATCAGTCGTACTTTTCACCTTGCGTTACTTCAGCTACAAAAAGAAAGGTCTTCACTACATGATGTTTGAATTATGCTACGCTGCTGGTTTCCTTGGCATGGCACATGCTTATTTCTACCAGCAATCACCAGTACTTCGTAAAGCTGCGTTTTCGATGATGGCCGGACCGCTGCAGTGGAGCATCTTGGCAATGAGAAACAGTCTTGTGTTTCATGATTTTGATAAGATTACCACCTTGATGATGCATTCAAGTCCGGCTTTGGTTGCTTTCATCATCAGGTGGTATCCCAATCCTAACTGGACTGCTGGATTCACTGCACAACAGATGGCTGAATATGACAGAGCTGGCTTCAAGGATCTTGTCATTACACCCATGCTTTTCTACATGGTTTGGCTGGTGTGCTATTATATCTTAATATTCGTGCTTCTATCTAAGAGAATAGCAAGAAAAGGCTACAAGAATATGTTTACAGAGATGATACTTAGTCCAAAAGCAAGGAAGAGTTGTTTCGCAAAGCTTGTGATGAAGGCTCCCACTGGTCTTCAACCTCTGGTGTACATGATGATGCATGGAATGGCTGCAGCACTGGCAGTGTTGACAACTCCATTGTGTTGGCACTACTTTTATTTCCATACTGCTACGTTGTTGTTTGTATTGTTTTTATCTGCCTGGAATGGAGCCAATTTTTATTTCAAAGTATTTGCAATCAAGTATCTGAAAGAGTTGGAGGAAAGAGAAGAGGGGAAGAAGAAAGAGAGGGTTTTTTTGACGAAGAGTGAATAGAATGAACCAACGTTTTTGTGTTTTCATCTTAAATTCTATCCATGACATTCATACACCTGACGTGTAATTATAACTGCTGACAAAACCCAAAGCACCATTACCCCTCTCTCCCTTTCTGCTTCTTACACTTCACTCATGACACTCATTGATAGTCAAAGATTATAAGAACTAATTCGGATTCATTATAATCAAAACAATACCGGATTCATATCTCATAAATATAATGTAGTATAATTAATAATATAATAAATCAACTCACTACCAAAACCAACCAGAGTATCTGTCGAGGAGTAGACCAAGACAACAAGACGGTGCCGTTACATCGACGTCTGGGAACGTTGGCATTCCTGTCAATAGCCCAGTAGAGCCTAGGCATAAAAAACCTAAGCTTTCCACAAACCAAACTACCTGAGATTTGGAATTAGTAAATCAAATTGAAGTGTATAATAACTCAACTCACTACTGCCAGACCAGGGCAACTCAAACTCCTCTCCAATGCCTTCTCCACTCTCACCGCCATCCTTCCAGGCAATATTTCCTTCAATGTATCAATAATCCTAATATTAGGGTCCAGAGCAGTGCTCCACCCTTCTAAAACCATACTGGTAATAACAACAGAGCTCACTACCCCCTTAATATGCACCCCATGCTTTCTAATCGTATCCATCACATCAGCAATCACCTCTTGAGTCTTCATTCGGATGGTGTCAGGGTCCAGCTCAGCAAACCTGGCTGCCATGTCTGCCTTGAAGGCAGCAATAGCCTCCGGGGAAAGGACAGTGTCCGGGGTTTTGAATGCAGCGATGGCGTCAGCTACACCAGCGCCATCCATTGCAGTGAGGTTTTTGAAGAAACGGACCAAGTTTTGTTGATCGTCCCCAGATAACCGAGCAATCATACCTACATCCAAAAAGACCAATCTGGGGATTTTAAACTCCCAGCCTATTGCTTTGCACATTCTATCCACGAATCCACCTTCTATAGGTGCCTCCAGTCTCACTAGGATATTACCAGGATGAAGATCTGCATGGATGAAATTATCTCTGAGTAGCATTTTCAAGTAGGAGCCAAGACCAATGCCAGCAAGCCTTCTATTATGAGGAGTATCTGCACCAATGTAGTTATTAATAGTATCTCCCTGCTCAAAGGACTCTACCAAGACATCTTCAGCCACCAGAGGAGATGCAGCTGGGCGGGGGAACCGTACCCCTCTCCACCACTTGAAATTGGCACCAAACCTGGCTAGATGAGCTGCTTCTGTTCTCAAGTCTAATTGTTCTCTCAAGGGAGCTCCAAATTGCATTAGGCTTTCTTGTACTTGAGGGCCCACCTCACCAATGATGGGAAGGAAGGACAGGGCAGCAGCTGCACGTTGCATCAGTGAAAAATCTCTCTCCATCAGGCCTTCAACGCCTGGGTGGCGGACTTTAACAGCGACAGTGCATCCTTCTTTAAAAGCCAGAGGGTCACCACTGCCTGCAGTCAGGACAGATTGGTCATCTTGGGACATTTCATGAGCAGAGGTGGACCATGTCATCTTTTTGGTATTGTTTTGACTGCCCATGGCTCTCATTGGAAGGGGTATCAGACCTCCTTTCATTGCTGCTGCTGCTGCTGCATTTCTTGCTTCCTTCTTCTTCTTCTTCTTCTTCTTTGCACTCCTACTCAAAGGCTTGGTAGCTGTTGCCAATTTAGCTCCTTGTGCAGACAACACAGCCTTGTAGACTTGCGCAATACTACCGGATGCAATTGGAGCAGTGTCAAATTGAGAAAACAACACATCTATGGGTGCCCCAAAGGCAGCTTCTATTGCGGAGGCAGTAATGGCATAATCATGTTCGGGAGCCTTCATTTGTAATTGAGTCAATGTAGAGCATATCTCTGGACTAAAGAGATCAGGCCGAGTGGCAGCCCACTGTCCCCACTTGATAAATGCAGGCCCTGCTCTCTTCATAGTGCCCAGCAGCAAGTCAAGCCATGCCTTTCTGTACCCTTCATTTCCCAGCAACATGTAAGCCGGAGCAGTGACTAATAGTGGGACGAATAAACAAAATAGGTACATACCACGAGATATGAGAAGGAGCTCATCTTTTAATGTAGTAAGGAGATTTCTAAGAGCAGCTTCTACTTGAACTAAACTAAACTCTCCACCGAGCTTTGTGCCAGATCGATGATGGGAACTTAATGGTGATGATGTGTAAGCGACTCCAGAGTAGCAATCTGCATCTGATTTAAAGAGATGAGCTGCTGCTAGAGGGATGCCTACTGCTAAGATTCTCTTTCCATTAGGGGATGCAATGGTGAGGGAATTGGCTACTGCGATCAACCTGTGCTCTGCAGTCTCCCAACTGCGAATGAGACGAGTGGCTAATTGGCGGTGTTGCTGCACTGCTTCTATGATTTTTTCAGATCGAGGGCCCCATATGCTACGTACAATGACTGGGATCGTGCCCCTAAGATCAGCTTGTATCTTTTGAATGCCCTTTTTGCCTGCCAAGTGGAGCTCGGCGAGGGTTGTGATGTTGGAGGTCGGGCCATCTCTAGGGAAATGTTGGCTCCTGCATGAGGAAGGAAATTGAGAGATCAGTATTGGGACGTGATATAGGTACATCTAATAGTCAAAAACGGCACCGTGCCAATTTATTACTACTTGGATTCAATCGAGAACTAAGAAATGACTCAGCCGTCAATGCTTTGGAGCAATAACCTACCTGTGGGCCCTCTTGGTAGCTGCTACTTCTTCAATGAGCTTTGTTATATCCTTCAAAGCTTTGCCACGTCTCATTGTGGCTATTATAGTAGTAGTAAGGTTTTCGAAAATTGACCCTCTTGAGTTGAAAAATAGTTCAAAATTCGTTCACTATTGGGGAATGAGATGGCAAATCCACCTTGAATCATTTAATGGAATAAAATGAATGAATGCCTCGCCATTTCTTGATCTAAGCCTTAAAAAAAAACCTCAGGCTAGGGTGACCTCAGGCTCTCCTGCCAATAGTCGGCAATTGTTCCCTCTTCAGAGGTTCGGCCTGTCATCTTTGATGAAGTAAGATCGAGCTTGCATGTCCTGCAAGGGTTACTGCTTTGAACCTAAGCCTCTTTGAAAATGATATTTACAACGTTACAAATGCAATGCGCTTGGTGGCCGCCATTTAAACGAGGAAGGGGTGGGGTGGGGGGGTCAGGTTAAGTCGTGGAACTCGGAAGCGCCGACAGGGTTCCAGAAGTTTTGAAAATGAGTGATCAGCCTCTTTGCAAGCATAATTTCGATGATCTACCGATAGATGAGACCTTGTGGATTGATATCTGAGCTTTAGTTGTTTTCGAGGAGGTCTAAACCCTCAATTTTGTTGGAGAAATGTCTGATAGATTTTTACAGTGGATCGAGAGCACAACCGATAACACAACCCATAAGGTCTCCTTCCGTGTTTCTGAGAGCGTTTTGATCTCGTAAGTCATCGTCTGATGGTGTTTAAGATTCGGTTTTCCCTCAAGGAAAGGAATTGGAAGAAATCTTACTCGTTTTTACCGTTTATCTTGCAGGGAACTGGACGTCTTCCTGCAATCCGACAATGGGTACCAACAATTGCTGATTACAACCGCTAATGGTGGCAAGCAAACCTTCCCTATGGACCTAAAGGTCTCCAACTATGATGTCTCAGCATCGTTCTCTAAACGCTCAAGGACCTTAACTGTCAAGGTTGGCCTTCAGCCTGACACCACCGCCACCAATACATCAACATTACCTCTACATATATCTACACCATCAAATTTAGATCAATCTAATGCCACCACCAATACAGCTCCCATCCCTTCAACGCCTCGCCAATCAGCTGATTCAGAACTTGAGCTCTCGCACAGCCCCGACAGCCTCAAAGATCACCATCCCTGTGATAATAACCCAGAAGCTGGTGGTGATAAAAAGAAGAAGAAGAGAAAGAAGAAAAAATCCAAAGCTACTACTAAAGAAGGTGAAGAAACAAGTATTGACAATTCTTCTCAAGAAGAACAGGAAAAACCAGCAGCTCCGCCATCACCAAAAGAAACCGAACAGCCAAAGCAAGATGACGAGCCACTCCCTCCACTCCAGCTAGACCCCACCCCCCCAGTATCACTAGTAATTAATGCAATGAAAGGCACTACAATCATAGGTGGCAGAGAAGTTTCAGGTGAACGCTCCCCGTCCTCTCTCACTAATGGTCCCATCACCAAGGATGCAATTGCCAAGGATAGATGCAGAGATAGATCTAAAGGAGGGGAAGATCAATGGTTGATGAAACCTCACAATATATGGAAACTTAGAATTAGTAATAATTGTGGTGATGAAGAAGAGAGAGAAGGAGAAGAAGATAATGGTGGGAGCTTTGTATCAACATCCTTTTCAGCATTCGGAGTGTTTGATGGGCACGGAGGTAAACAAGTTGCTACTTTTGCCAGCAATATGATACTGAAAAATACGATGGCTATAATTGACTCTGGATCTACTGCACAGGTATCTGATCTACATCATCTTTGTACTACTGACCTATTATCAGCAGAAGCAGCAGGAACAGGAATAGTAGGTGTCGTAGATGTGGGTGTTTGGCAAGCACAGGCAGCTTTTGTTGATCGTCTCCCCCAAGCTCTAGTCCAAGCCTTTATTCAAACAGATAAAGAATCCCACAGAAGATTCAACCGGGGAGGTACCACTGCTACCGTAGCTGTCTTATGCGGCTGGGAGCTTGTCGTTGCCAATGTCGGTGACAGTCTTGCCTATCTAGACACAGGTACTGAGGTGCTTTGCATTTCTGGCAACCACCGTCTGGCAGACAGCCCCGCTGAAGTCAAACGTATTGAAGATACCGGTGGTGAGGTGGCCTCTTCCACTGTAGATGGTAAACCAGCTGGTCCCATTAGGGTATGGCCGGGAGGACTGGCCATGGCTAGGACTATAGGGGACGTTGATGCCGGAGACAGAGTGCTGGGGGAGCCAGATATCAGGCAAGTCACAATTCCCAGTGGTGGTGCTAGGCTGATCATTGCTTCTGATGGGCTGTGGGATGCAGTGAAACCAAAGAATGCAGCGCATCACACTAGAGATATGGGGGCATCTGAAGCAGCGCATAAGCTGTTGGCTCAAGCTATTAAGAAGGACCACTTGAAGGATGATGTGACAGTTGTAGTGGTGGATATACTGCCTTCTGAACATGATAAATCGGTGCCCAATTTGGTGGCTGGCAGCAGCAATAGTAATAGTAATAGCAGTAGTCATGGATCATTGTCATGTTATAGTACTACTAGGACTACTATGACAAGGTTGGCTGTGGTCAGGAATCCACTGCAAGAAGATATTGATTTTGTGAGTGCTGGTGCTCGTCGTCGTTTTGAAGTCTTAGCTGCACTTGAAGCTGCAGAATTCGAAAGGAGAGAGACAGAAGCAAGAGCTGAGGAAAGAAGGAGAGAGAAAGAGGAAGAGGAAGAAGGAAAGGCTGCCCAAGGTCATCAACATGGTACTGATGATAACAATACAGGTGGGAATAGTGGTGGTGGGTTGTATGCCGAGCTGTCGAATTTGAAATTGACTCCAGAAGATGTCCAGTCTGCTACGTGGAAAATTACTGATGAGAATAATAATAATAATAATAATAATAATAATAATAATAATAATAATAGTAGTGGTGGTGGTGGTGGTGGTGGTGGTGGTGGTGGTGCTTATATAAATTCAGCTTCCAAGCAACAAGGGAATAAAAGGAAACCTCCTCCAAAGATAAAAGAAGCTGTGGTGAACAAGAATGCAGAGAATCAGGGACAGGGACAGGAACACGAAGCAGCTCCCTCTTCCTCTCATGATCATGATCTGAATGAAGGTGGCGATGACAAGCATAGGCATGGCAGAAATAGACGTGGAGGGGGGCGAGGAAGAGGAAGAGGAGGTAGGAGCCGTGGTGGTGGTGGTAATGCTATGCATGCAGAGAAGCCACAGCCCCCATCATTGGAAAGTGTGAGTAAGAGCTCCAACACAACAATATTCATCAGGAAGAGAGGAAGGGTAGGGAGGGAAGAGGCCCCCAGCAAGGTACTGCCAGTAGTACTGCCAATGTCAAACGGCAGCAAGCTTGATTACAGTGACAGTTGTGTAGGCAGCATTACAAAGTGATGAATGTATAGGTATATAAACTTGAAATTGCCAAAGGTATTTCTACACTCATTTGTACTTTTCAAATTAAATTTCTAGACAAAATAAAAAAGCAAATGTTCACGAAGGCACTGAGGAATAATTTCACAGCAAAACCATTCCCCCCGTTCTTTTTTCCTTCTCCTGTGAAGAACACACGTCCCCTCTCACGATCTTACCCATTAACTCCATTGACGGGGTCGATTTCAAGATACCCATTCAACACACTACCAACACTGGTTCCAGCCAGACGAGTCACAAATGAAAACTTCAGAGCTTGGAACAGACTAGGTTTATCACACTTCTCCAGCAGCAGACCATGTTCATCATAATACTTTGGACAAAACAACACCAGGAGATCCATGAACAGACGAAGTCCTCCAAAGGTGACAACTATCCCACAGTAGAAGAGAAGTTTCTTAATGTTCCTTGGATACACCTTTTCCCAAGCAAAAGCATGGAATTTACCAGTTGCAACCAATCCAATGTATTGGAAAATGATGCAGATGAGTACCTGGAGCATTGCGTTTCGCCAAATAGTGGTGTGGTTGGGGGGCTGCCCGGAGATGACTGCGACACCTCCGAAACTCAAGACGGCAGATGCTGCCATGATGGAGCCCATTTCCATTGTTGTTTCGGTCAGTTTCTCAGTCATCTCCATTTCATCTCTGTCAACACAAGCTGTATGTGCGTTTCTGTAACGCTTTCCAAAGACAAATGACAGCCAAAACTCATCTTCTGAACGTTCAACCAGCTTGTAGCACAGCTCAAATGCATTCAACAAAAAATCAACAAAAATCACAGATCCGATGTCTTCCAACTGAAGCAATAGGAAACGACCATACAGAGAGGAATAAACCATTGGCCAGATCATGTATATTGTCTGTTGCAGGTTGTCTACATGCCCAATGTGTCGCATCACTGTTCTGAAGTAGAAGAAGACTGCTTGCCAAATAATGGGGTGAACAAGCAGACGAAATGCCGCAACTGCCATCCCATTCATTGCCTGCTCTGATCTTGCAGTAATGAGGGTGGGTACTATGTATGAATAGATGATGTTGACCATACCACCAAAGATGAAGAGGCAAATCCATCTCCACCTCATGACTGGATCATTTGTGTACTGGACTGCGGCAGGGGCACAACAGATGGCCACCAGAAATGACGACATTCCTGCAGCAATAGCGGCATAAAAATTGTTGTAAGGCATATCTAGGACATATCCAGTGACAACAGTAACGACTGCTGCTACTGCAGTCCAAAAACCAATGGCCAGCTTCATCCAGTAGGAGACAGCCTTGCCGAAAATAGAGACGGCCACCAAACCTGGGAAGAAGGCCATCCAGGCAAATTGAATGGTGTTGAAAGTCAAGAAGAAAGTTTTAGCTCCAGCATAGTTTATACCTGTGTTTTGAGCACAGTCCAGTAGTCCAAATTGAGATCCAGATGCCTCTACAGATAGACGATAGCAAAGTTTGTTGGGTACTGCCCAGGACAGGGAGGCAGCGAGGGCAAACATCCAGAGAGCGATTACCACTGCTGGAAGGAGGATCTTGCCATATAGTTTGAACGAGTCAATAGCGTCTTGTATACCCTCTTTCCTTACTCTCTCTTCGAGGTCAACTCCGGAAGATTTTGACTTGATTTGGGGGGCATTTGAATGATCATCTTGATGGCTCGCTTTGGAGGATCTTCGGCGAACTGTATTGATACTGCTTCCATGAAAGGTATCGGATAGCCTGGAACCTTTTTCTATGATTGGTTGGTCTTCCATGGTAAAATGATGTGAGATATTGGTTTGTCAAACTATGAAAACTGAAGCCTTTTGACCACCAGCCGTTGGTTTGAGGGAGAGCGGATCCGCTGAGGACAACTCACTCAAAAGAGAAAGGCGACAAGAATAATCCTCTGTGAAGGTTTAGTTTCGAAATTTAATGGCATGGTGAGACTGGATGTACATTTAAGAATGATCACACTTCAGAATGGTTCTCTTATTTCCACTAGCGATTGATCAGCAAAGAATAGAAATCCCCATCCTTTTAGCTGGCGAAGTAGAGCGTGGTCGATTATCAGAAGTAAGTATCGACGTGCTATCTATGCTTAAGTATCTTTGCAATCTTCAAACATTTTAAAACCTACACATCTCCCCCTCTTCCGACTTTGCAGTGCAATTTAATCTTCGAAGGCACAGGGGGAGTGCAACCCTATCAAAACAAAGACTATAAGAGCGGCACCATCATCCTAACCAACCTCAGAATTCTCTGGCTAGTCACATCCGTCTCATACACCACTGGCGGACCCTGCCATCTCCCTTTAACCGCAATCTCTTCCCATGACTATAAAAAATCCTCCGGCATCCTTGGTCTCAAACCACCACGACTCAAACTGGCCGTCCGACTTGACAGAAACCAATATCCCACTCCACACACTCCAGGCCACGGTATTAAGAGCCTTAGAATAACTACAGATGACATTAATGGGTTGAGCTATATCTATAGCACTTTGTCTGCTGTTCTTTCCAGTCGGGAGTGGTTGACATTGGGTGGTGGCACTAATAATGGTATGGCTGAGATCACTAGGCAATTGTATGCCACCCATATGACTATGATGATGGAGACAGTACCGTTTACTACTAATAATAATAATACCCTTGGCAGTAATAGAAAATTATCAGGAGAAAGCAAACATCATCATCAACAACATGCAAGTCCACTAAGAGCCGGTGTCGACGCCAGTGGCCCTCTGGGCATCCTCCAACCTCTCCCCCCCCTCCCCCGCCCCTCCCCCTCCTTCATCCCAGATGACGACATCATGGAAGAAATCTGTCGCATGGGCTTCCCTGTCTACCAAGCAGCCAATGCTGTCATAGCCACCAATAATGGTAGTGCACAACAAGCAGTGGAATGGTTGGTAGATCCTAGTCACACTGGATTGAGAGATTCTCCTAATGAGTATTCACCGGGTGGGGAGATGGATGGTAAAAATGCAGCTGTAATGCTAAATAGGATATATGAAAAATCTACTACTACTGCCACTGGTGGTAGTGGTGGTGGTGGTGGTGGATTGTATGGTATCACGGCAATCAAACAAGAGATAGATGACAAGGTGAGAGAGAAAGAAAACACACTCAACCTAGCCTTTACAGATCTACAAGGATTAATGGATAGAGCTAAAGATATGGTGATTATAGCTCAGGAATTCAAAAGAAAACTATTGGATAAAGAAGGCTCTTCTCAGGGTAGCAATAGTAATTATAGCGATGCAATGGATATGGCATCAATGTTGGCAGATCTGGGTATGATTGCACCAGTGACAAAGGAAGCATCAGGTCGACATTATGAAAGAGAACTGTCCAGACAGTTAGCTGATTATTTGATTAAAACCAAGGTAGTGGAGGCCTCTGGAGGGTTTCTAACTCTCCCGGATGCTTATTGTAGATATAATAGAGCCAGAGGGACAGAGCTGGCCTCCCCGGCTGACATTGTTGCTGCTGTGTCATTGTTTCCGTCTATAGGGGCTCCATTTTGTATAAAAGTGCTGGCGTCTGGGGTAAAAGTTATTCAATCTGCTTCCTACACTGACGAGGTGGTGTGTAGGAACATTAAGGAGTTGCTGGTAGGCAGTGAGAAGGGAGAAAGGGTGAGGTATAATGTAGAGAATGAGACGAGACCGCCATGGCTGGAAGGGATTGGGGATGGTTTGACTGCAGTGGAGGCTGCGTCTCATTTATCGGTGCCATTGCCTGTAGCAAGGGAGCAGTTGTTGATGGCAGAGTCAAGGGGGGTGTTGTGTAGAGATGAAGGTCCTGAGGGGCTGAGGTTTTATAGGAACTTTTTTGTAGAGGCAACATAAGGAGGGGAAGAGAGAGATGGAGGCGCGGCAGGGGAGACTCTACACGACTTTTGATATAAAACAGATGGAGTTTCACCGTTCAGTGGCTATATCTTTACTTTGCCCTGAATCGTTGAAATCATAAAGCATCAAAGGATTGGTAAGTGCGCGTAGTTTGGAAAACAGAGATCAATTTGATTTCGTTCGATTTTATTGCAAACGGCAAATAGAAATAGACAGTGATGGAAGATTTGAAGAAACTCAAGGTGACAGAGCTGAGGGAAGAACTTGCAAAGAGAGGTTTGGACACAAAGGGCGTTAAAGATGCTTTGATCGAAAGGCTTCAAGCAGCAATAGACGCAGAGCAGGTCTTGAACGAGCCAGTCACAGATGACATTGCATCAATCGAAGATACTGCTCTTTTACCAACCACAGAGACAACTGCTGCTCCAACGTCCATCGCCCCTCCAGCGGAACAACCCGCTACCACTGCTGCACCGCCATCTCCTGCTAAACCAGTCCTGACAGAAGAGGAGAAGGCCGCGGCTGCTGCCGTTGCTGCCCAAACTACAGCAGATGAGTTTGAAAGAAGAAAAAAAAGAGCTGAGAGATTTGGTCTCCCCGTTCCCGTTGACAAGGGTGCAGAGGAGGCCAAAAAGAAGGCAAGAGCGGAGAGGTTCGGTCTTCCTGTCAAGGTATCAAAAGATGAAGAAAACGCTAAGAAGAAGGCAAGAGCAGAGAGATTTGGTCTTGAAAATGAGAAGAAACAACAACCAAAACAACAAAAGAGTGCACCTGCTGCAGCAGCAGCACCAGCAGCCCCTGTTTCGGAAGAGTTCAAAAAGAAGATGGAGGAAAGACAGAAACGGTTTGCAGCTCAGCAGGAACAACAGCAGTGAAATGTATTTAAATTTGATTACAAAATGATCTAATCTAATCAACCAGCTGTCTTATTGTATATTGATTTTGTTTTTCATAATTTAGTAACCAGTTACCATCACCGCTCATCATCCTTCTTTGCCCTCTTCCCCCTCTTCCCTTTGAAGAGAAACAAGCCAATCTTCTGCATTTTCCATCAGCAATTGACGAGCCTTTGGATCTAAGCCATCTACTTTGTTCTCAAGAATTTGTAATCTCTGGTTTATATTTTCTATTTCTTGCTCTACTGCTGCAGTGCTTAGTGTTTGCCCTTCTGGTTGAGATGGCTCCTTTGCCGTCGTCGTCTTCTGCAAACCAGCTAATATTTGTTGCAACCTCTCAATCTTTTGCCTTGACTGCACGTCTTCTGTACCCTGGGAGTGCTCTATCTGCAGTTTGAAGATGATATCGCCAGTATTAGTGCCATGTAAGCAAGGGTTTGGAAATGTGAAGGTGGGTGGAATTTTGGACGATTTATTTTATTTTATGATCATCTCTGTTTTACCTGCTCTAGGATCGCCATCATCCGTGTGATCATCTCCTGAGATTGATCTTTGCGATTCATAATGAAATTATTTGAAAATTAACAACGAACAACCTCGACATATACATCCTCTGAAGATTGAAAGAAGCAGGCCTGCTAGGAGCAGGAGGCCATGGACATGATCCGCAGGACGTTCATTGCAAGGAGAGTTGGCCCTTTTATAGGTCACAATCGCGATGATGGGTGGCATTTCAATATTCAATTACACATGGACTGTTCATAGACCTGAAATTTTGCACATCTTGAGGATAATAAACACCGGTACCCGATCATTTTCTTCAATTTTCACCTCAACTTTTCTTGTTGACAGATATCCCCCAATTTTCTTCGTCATATATTTAGACCTCCTCAACTCACACTCGTCGCATCATACACTATCCCGATGTTGAGCCGCACAAGACGCTCCCTCAAGTCGGCAGCAACCGCCTTTCTCCGACAGGCTTCTACCAAGACCAAATTCAAAGCCGGCGAGAAGGCCAGTAAAGAAGAAGCAGAGCAGGTGGCAAATATAGTTGCAAAAGCATTTGATAGGTAAGTATGAGTATTGATTATGACAGTATAACATTAATATAAATTAAATCAACCCCCCCCTCCCACACCCCCCCACCCCCCACACCACCACCCCCCCCACTGCCCACCTGCCAACGCTTTTCCTGACCATT
>Ga0114919_10000777_pt1 | contig 25314 bp, 20 predicted proteins | sample BlataG_FD_88682 | JGI IMG/M metagenome (GOLD analysis project Ga0114919, IMG submission 88682) | Deep subsurface microbial communities from Black Sea to uncover new lineages of life (NeLLi) - Black_00105 metaG | ecosystem: Environmental > Aquatic > Marine > Oceanic > Sediment | place: Atlantic... | reverse complement strand
TCGCCCGGCGGCGCCGCGTGGCGAGCGCGGCCTTTGGGATCAGCCTGCTCTACCTGGGGCTGGGTTTTGTGCAGCACCAGCGCGCCGCCGCTGTGCAGCGCCAACTGGCACAGATGCGTGGGCAGGGCATCGAGCGTGGCCGCGTGTTGCCGACGCCGCTGAATCTGATCCTATGGCGGTCGATCTACCAAGTGGACGGGCGGCTGTACGCCGACTCGATCAGGGTGCCCTTCTTCGGCGGCGCGACGGTGTGGATGGGCACCTCGACCCCACGGCTCACGCTCGAGGACCTCGAAGCCGAGGGGCCGCTGGACGCCTCGGTGCGGGCGGCGTTCGAGCGTTTCAGTTGGTTCGCCGACGGCTATACGGCTTACGACGCGTCTGCCCCCCGCGTGGTGGGCGACATGCGCTACGGCCTGCGGCCGGATGTGTTCGTGAGCATGTGGGGCTTGCAGTTGCCTGAGCGCGGGCGGGGCGGCAAGGCCAAGTTCATGCACATGCCGGCACACCGCGAGGGGCTATCCCGGCTCTGGCCGCGCCTGCTCGGCCGCGACCCGCTTTTCGTGCCCCTGGCTGGAGTGATGGCGCAGCAGGGGACGGAGTGAAGTGCGGCGGGTCGGGTCTGAGGGCCTGACCTACTGCACCTCTATCCGGCGAACTACGCCCGAAAAGATTACGCCAGTCACCGCGTTTTTTGCTTGTTCTCTGGCGGGAAGGCCGGTACAGTGGCAATATTCAGGCGGGGAGGCTGCCTGGAAACTCGCGCCTGCGGAGTCTGGAGCTGGGTATCGGGTTCGATTTTCGGTCAGGCGCGGGTTGGAGTAGGAGTTGCGGCGCTCCTTAGCGCTACCCTTGAGGAGGAGAACTGATGAAAGCGAAAGCTGCTCTGTGTGGGCTGGTGGTGAGCCTGTGTCTGGTCGTTACCGTGCAGGCTGATCTGATCACGTTTAACGAGATCGACCGGTTAGACAAGCCCCCGGGTGCCCAGTCAGGGCGCGGCATCGCGTTTACCGACGGGCGCATGTTCTTCGGGGATTCGTCCACGATCTACGAGCTTGACCCCGGCACCGGCGATGTGCTCAACAGCTTCGCTCCCGGGGTGGGCTACATCATCGGCCTGGCGGGCGACGACGCCAGCGGCCTTCTCTACCTTGCGGATTGTTGCGGCAGCACCCTCTACAAGATCGATCCTGACACGGAGAGTATTGTCGGGACGCTCACGGTCGGCACGGACAACATGCAGGGTTTGGCCATACAGGGTGACAAGCTGTACGCCGCAAGCAACAACGCGTATCGGGTCTATGAGTTCGATCTTGCGAGCGGTGACACGCTGCGCAGCTTTGACATAAGCGCTTGGATACCGGGCGGATTCGGCAACGTGCAAGGTGTCGAGGTCTTCTGGGACACCGTGTTCGTCAACCTTGACGACGCTGGGACCTACCTCGAGCTGCATGAGTTCAGCTTGACCGACTTTAGCCACATTGGCGTCGGTTACACCGGCTATCGCGCTGCGGCGAGCGGTTACGACGGCCAGTATTTCTGGCTCGACGAGGAGGGCATCGGCCCGGACGGGTTGATCAAGTTCCAGCCCATCCCGGAACCGGCCACAGCCGCCCTGTTGCTGATCGGGGGGCTGGTGTGTGTGCTGCGGCGACCCCGCTGAGCTCGCAGACACTCCGCCGGACACGGCATAGAGTCACGCATTCAAGGGGCCGAAAGGCCCCTTAAATGCGCGCCGAGCACGTCGGCTGGCTCGGGCGAGCATGCCGGCAGACCGCGAGGCGTTGTCCTACTTGCGGAGCCACCTGCTCGGCCGCGACCCACAGTTCAAGCCACTGCCCACGGTGGTCACAGAAGAGTGAGCGAGCTAGCTGCTCGCGTGGCCAAGGGCTGCCAGCGCGGATAGCATGGCGCTCCAAGCTGTTGGCCGATGCTCATCCTACAGTCTGAGTCTGAGTAATGCTCCAGACTCTCCATCCTGAAACCGCGGAGCACTACGCGGTAGTACGTGAGTTGTTCATCGAATACGCCGAGGAGCTGGGGCATGATCTCGGGTTTCAGTGCTTTGATGAGGAGCTGGAGAACCTGCCCGGGCCGTATGCGCCGCCGAGAGGGTGTCTGTTGCTGGTGAAGGAGGGGCATGAGTGGGTGGGCTGCGTCGGAATGCGGGGGTTGAGCGAGACGATCTGCGAGATGAAGCGGATGTACGTTCGGCCGGCGTTTCGCCGTCAGGGTATTGGGCGTCGACTGACGGAGGAGGTCATTCGCGTTGCAAAGGAGATCGGCTACGAGCGTATGCGGCTGGACACGCTCGCCCCCATGACGGCAGCCCGGCGGCTGTACGAGTCAATGGGCTTCTGTGAGATCGCGCCCTACTATCACAATCCGATCGCCGGCGCGGTGTTTTACGAATTGGATCTCAGTGCCGTGCGTCCCTGACGCACCGTCGTCAGCGCCCCCGGAGCTGCTGGGCGGCTTGGCGGGCGGCGTCGAGCTGGGCGCGCGAAAAGCGCGAGCGCGCCATCTGTTTGAAGTCGCCGGAGTTTTTCAGCTCGTTGACTCGGGCCAGTGCGCCCTTCAGTTCACCCCAATGGGTGCGCACCGCCTCGTAGAGCTCGCGGTCGTTGAGCATGTTGCCAACAGCGTCGCACTGCATGACGGCGCCCAGGTCCTGCTCCCCTATCGCCGCGCGTAGCTCGGCGTCGTGCTGCAGCGCCTTGACGTGCTTGCGGATCACCGGCAGCCGCGAGAACGCGTGGACTTGCGGGTCCTGCATGACGGTGGCGAAGACCGCCTCATCCGCCGCGAGCTCCGCCACCTGTTGCGCCGTTTGTATTGCCGGGATCTCCGGCAGCGGGTTGACGCGCGTGAGCAGTCGGCCGGTCGGGTCGTCGTGGATGACGGTTTGCAGCGCTTCGAGCTGGGCGAGAACTCGGTTTTGCAACGGGCGACCGTCGGCGGTGAGGCGTTCACGGAGCGTTGTCAGAGGTTCTCCAAACGTGGTCAGCAGCCAGCAGGCCGCGGCGACTACCAGTACGCCTTCGCCGGTACCCAACAGGGCCCCGAGAATGTGGTCGGCGCCCCGCAGCGGCTTGAGTCGCCGAACGAAGGCGGCCACCCTACGTCCCACGACACCGGTGGCGAACATGATACCCAAGCCGGCCAAGGCTATGCCGATTCCCTGGCCGACCAGGGGCGACGTGCCGAGCTTCGGCCCCAGCCAATCGCCCAGCGGGATGCCGAGCACCGGCGATAAGCAAACCGCCAACGCCAGGCCTGCCAAGCGGAACACATGGCGGGCGGCTCCGTCCCAGTCGGCAAGGATTCCGAAGAACAGTGCGAACCCGGCTGCCGCCCGCGTGATCGGGCCGCCGAAGCAAACCGCCAGGCCCAACGCGGCATACAGGAACACGCGGAAGGTCCAGACGTATCCCGGCGTGCGGTGCGGGCTGGCCCAATTATTGGATCCGGACGTCTCGGTGCGCGCCAGAGTATGCATAGCGTCTCCCCACGCTGCCAGAGACACTATTCAATATCATGCGGCGGGCTGTCCAGAAAACCCGACCGCGCCGGGGCGAAACCCGGCTCATTGCTGCGGATATGCCGCCTGGAGCGCCAGCAGGGCGTACGCGGTGGTCAGGGCCGGGCGACCCTCCATCCAGCGATCGGCCTCGTTGACCCAGCTCCCATCGCGGCGTTGCAGCTTGGCCAGCTTCTCGACGAGCTCCGCGCGCCAATTGTGCTTGCGGCCGGCATGGTCGGCAATGACGTCTTCGCCCCACGCCGCCAGCGCCCGGGCGAACACGTGGTAGTAATAATAGACGCCCTGTCGTGACTGCCTGTGCGGCATGTTGGGGTTGTGGTCCAGCGTCCAATAGCGCTTGATCCACTCCAGCGCCGCCACGACCCGGCGATCGTCACGGCTCAGACCCGCATAAAGCATGCTCTTGAAGCCGGCATACGTCATCGTCCCGTAACTGCGCAGCTCGGTCCGCCCATTGACTTCGTGCTCACCGGCCTTGCTCTCGCCGCCGTTGGCCGGCGTGTAGATGAAACCCCCGTCGGTCGAGCCTTTGGCGAACGGCTGATCGTTGCTTTCGCCGAGCATCTGGCAGCGCTGGATGAACACCAGGGCTTTCTTGTAGGTCGGGTCGTCCTTCGGCAACCCGCTGTCGTGCAGGGCTTCGAGCATCATCTGCGTGTTGGAGAGGTCCGGCCGGTGGGCGTGACCATAACCGGCCCCGCCGTACCACGGATCGTCGAAGGACTTGCCCTCACTTTCGTCCCATTGGTTGTCCTTAAGAAACTTCTGGGCGGCGACGATCGGCTTCTGCTGCTTGGGGTCCTTAAGCACGGCGAACATCGACAATGCGACGCTGGTCTCGTAGCTCTTGAGCAGGCCTTCGGCCGAGTAGACGCCGCCGTCCTCCCGCTGGAATCTCCTCACGAACTCCAGGCCGCGTTGCGCGGCGGGGTGTTTGGGGCCGACGGACGGCTCCTGGATCAGCGCCTTGAGCACCAGGCAGCTAATCCCCGGCCCGTCCTGCGACGCCCAACTGCCGTCCTTCTCCTGCGCCGCGAGCAGGTACTTCACCCCGCGCTCCGCCAGTTCACGGGCGCGCCGGCGGGCCGAATCGTCCAGCCGAATCGATTGCTGTGCGCCCAGCGTCGTTGCCAGCAGTGGAACGCAGAGCGCTGTCAGGTATCGGTGCATGGTGGTTATGTCCTCGTTGCGTTTGATGCTTGGCTTCGCTGCGCACCCGATTTCAATTCGCTATTCGCCATTCTACCTGTATCCCAAGTCTGCCAGTCGGTCTTCGTCCAGGCCGAAGTGGTGTCCGATCTCGTGCAGCACGGTCACGCGGATCTGTCGGATCAGGTCCGCGCGCGAGCGGCAGACCCGGCGCAGGTTGTCGCGGAAGATCAGGATGCGGTCGGGCATGCTCGTGCGCAGATGCTCCGGGCCCTGTTCTTCCAGCGGCACTCCCACGTACAGCCCGAGCAGATTGCGCGGCACGCCGTGTTTCTCCATCAACGTCCGATCGGGCCGTGGCCGCACCTCGATTAGCACGTTGTCCAGGTAGGGCTCGAACTCGTCGGGGAGGCTGTCAAGCGCCTCCTCGACGGCCTGGTCGAACTCGGCGTCGGAGATGGGTATCATCCGTAGCTGCTCCGCGGCGGGTTATGTTGAACCGAGGAGTGCCTCAGTCAAGCTTGACGGGAGTATACACTGTGGCCGGACGTAAACTGAACACGAAAAGCATCTCAGTCGTCGCTGCTCGGGCGGCGGTTTGCCGACGCGGCCGTTCGCTCATCGTGGCCGCGTGCGCGCTGCTCGGCGCGTTTCTGGCGGGCTGCGGGCCCACGTCGTTTCTGGTCACGCCGGTGCCGGCGGCCCGCGACCTGGACGAGCACGTCCTCATCCGCGAAGGCCCCTGGGCGTATAAGAAAATCACGCTCATCGACGTGGACGGCGTTTTGCGGAACCAACGTGAACAGCGCCTGCTCGCTCCCGCCGGGGAAAACCCGGTTTCGCTGTTCAAGGAGAAGCTGGACAAGGCCGCCGCGGACAAGCGTGTCAAGGCCGTCGTCGTGCGGATCAATTCGCCCGGCGGAACCGTTACCGCCAGCGACCTGATGTACACCGAGCTCCGCCGCTTTCGCGAGAAGTCACACAAACCCGCGATCGCGAGCCTGCTGGACGTGGGCACGTCCGGCGGCTACTACCTCGCCTGCGCCGCCGACAAGATTTATGCCCACCCGACCACGGTGACCGGCAGCATCGGCGTGATCATGATCGCCCCGGAGGTCTCCGGGACGATGCAGAAGCTGGGCATTCGCACGAACGTGTTCAAGAGCGGCGCGTTGAAGGACGCCGGCTCGCCGTTCCGCGAGATGAACGAGCGCGATCGCGAAGTGTTCCAGGACATCATCGACCGAATGTACGCGCGGTTTCTGGACGTCGTGACGGAATCGCGGTCGGGGATTGACAAAGACCGTCTGGGTGCGCTGGCCGACGGCCGCGTGTACCTGGCCCCGCAGGCAAAGGAACACGGGTTGGTCGATGAGCTCGGCACGCTGCACGACGCGATCGCGGCCGCCAAGACGGCAGCCGGCCTCAGCGCGCAAGACGTGCTCGTGGTGCAATACGCTCGCCCGCTGGGACACCGCGCGAACGTCTACGCCTACACGCCTGGATCGCCGGCCCAGGTGAACCTGGTCAACCTGCAATTGCCCGAGTGGCTCAACAGCCCCTCGCCGCAGTTCCTATACCTCTGGGCCCCAGGCTGGTAGGCGCATGCGTGGATGTACGAGCTCTGAGGCGCGCGTGCCGACGGAAGTCCGCGGCGTTTAGCGGCCGAGCACGTGAGCAGCGAGCACCGTGAGTGGTCATGTAATCTGGCGAGCGGCAGTACGCCTGGTCGTTCCGGAGAGGTTATTTTGTCAATGGCGCATGTGCGGATGAAGGAGCAGTGTCATGAATCGTCTACGTGCCTCAGGTGTCGTTGTTGTTGTTCTGCTTTCGTGGTCGCCATCTCGAGCTTCCGAGGACGTGCAGGCGGCCCCGCAGGCCCGCGTACGAAGCGCGCCGTATGTGCTCGAACCGAGAGGATTCTCGGAAGCGTTTGCGGCAGCGAAGGATGAAGACGAGAGGCTGGGTGTTCTGGCGCGGCGCTGGGAACTGGTCAAGCGGGCAGTGGCCCATTGCGACGTGATGGAGAGGGTGTCGTTTCACGCGTCCTTGGCGTTCTGGCAAAGTGGCTGGTTGAGGACCGGAGACTGGAGTCTGCAGGCTGAAAACGATCTGGAACAGGCGTTTGCTGCTGAGACGCAGGCCGCTGTGCTCGTTCGGGGGGATTGTGTGGGAGACGTCACTATCAAGGGCGGCGCGCTGGTTCACATTTACGGTGATCTGAAAGGCCGAATCACGGCTGGCGGTCACTCCGAGGTTGTCATTGGTGGCGACGTCAAGGAGGGTGGTGGAGTCGAGGGCGATGGCATCATTCGCATCTTCGTGGGCGGAAACGTCGATGGATTCGTGCGCAATAAAGGGTGGTGCATGGCCTGGATCAACGGTGACCTCAACGGGGAGATCGGCACGGGAACACCCACCACCGAACTGCACGTGATGGGCGACTTCAATGGGATAATGAAGCCAACCGGCGGTGCGGCCTTGGCATCTGTAGATGTTCGCGGCTTCATGTCGGCCCACGACCTGGAAAACATCGCTCGTCACGACTATACGGAGTTCAGCGCGAGCGTCGCTTTGAGCGATGCGCCAGCCGGAATCTACCCGCAACGCCCGAGGATCATAAACGCGTGGTGGGTGGTACATGCGCAACGGCGGGTTGACGCAACCGCTACGCAACCTGGCCAGCCCCGGTAAGGGAGCAACTCGGCCTGACGGGTTGGCGTAGGGGTCGGATGGGCAACCCGCTACAATGTCAGGAAGTGGGGCATCGGGCTAAAATGCGCGGAGAATGCCGATAAGCAGTGTGCACGCTGGGCAGGTACTTGCATGATCGTCCTCATCGACAACTACGACTCGTTCACGTACAACCTGGTGCAGGCCATCGGCGGGTTGCAGCCGGGGGTTGAGATTCGCGTCTATCGCAACGATCAGGTAACGCTCGAGCAGATCGAGGCCGATCGGCCGACGCACATCATGATCTCGCCGGGGCCGGGCACGCCCCTCGACGGGGGGATTAGCGTGGACGTGGTGCGGCACTTTGCCGGGCGCGTGCCGTTGTTGGGCGTTTGCCTGGGGCACCAGTGCATCGCGTATGCCTACGGCGGGCAGATCATCCGGGCCCGCCGGCTGCTGCACGGTAAGACCAGCCTCATCCGCCATGACGGAACAGGCATCTTCGCCGGGCTGAGCAACCCGTTTGAGGCGACGCGCTACCATTCGCTGGTGGCCGAATACGATTCGCTCCCGGCCGAGTTCGAGATCACCGCCACCTGCACGGACGCCCCGGATGAGGTCATGGCGATTCGTCACCGCACGCTGCCGCTGGACGGCGTGCAATTCCACCCGGAGAGCTTTCTGACGGTCGAGGGGCACAAACTGCTTGCGAACTTCCTGGGGATCTGCTAGTCATACGTCATGCGCACGACGCTGCGACTCGCCATCTTGACCGGTCTCGCGCTTCCGATTGTCGCGGGTTGTACTTCTACCCGCGACGTCGTCACCGCCATGCCCACGGTTGACGAGCTTCCCGATCTGACCGAAGCCGAGGGCACGTTCCCGATTGATGTCGGCGTCCAGGGGGCTGCTGACCGCCCGCGGATCGTCCTCGTGGCCCCCATGCCCGAGCCCGAATTGACACCCGAGGAACGAGAGATCCTCGGCCTGGACCAGGACCTGGGCTACGACCCGCTCGAGCTCTACCGCCCGCCCATCGGCCCCGAGCAGGGCGTGGACCCCTTCGTCGGGCTGCTGTCGGGGGTCGGCAGCGGTTGGGGCGGGCTCAGCGTAGGTCTCGTGCCGTACCCGCCGTTGATGGGCGTCGGGAGCGGCTGGGGCGGGGCCGTAACCGGTATCTCCACCCACCCGGTCAGCCGCGCTCTCGCCGGTGCGCCGAAGCCTCAGCCGGCGGCAGTGGGACCACATTCCGCCCCGCGCGTGGGCAACACCGGCCCGGCCAAGCGCCTGGCCAGGCCGCACCGGCCCGGCGAGAGGTAGCCTCCCATCGTCTTCAAGCCTGACTGGGGGCCATCGTCGATCCAGCGCCTGGCGCCGTGGCGTAGGGATGCCTCCCGGTATGGGCGTGGGTCCCGGCCATGGAGGTGGAGCGCAGGGGCACCGGGCGGGATATTATCGGGCGTTCAACCCCTGGGGGCCACAGCATAGAGGCACAACACCGCCCTCAGCGCGACCCGGCCTGATCCGCCAAGCTCCCGCTCGGCGAACGCCAACTGGCCGAGCGCCCGGCCTGCGACGCGCAGCGAGGGCAAGTCCGTTGCCCGCACCCGGATTGCGTGCACAAGTGGGTAGACGTGCGGACGAACTCGCCGTAGAACTCTCAGGCAATGAGCCCGATAACGGCTCTTACAATACGCTTGTGTCAACGGCCAGGGGGCACGCGTCGGGCCGTGTGCGCGTCCTTCGTTGCGCCGCGGCTAGGCAGGTGCGAGAGTACATCGAACCGCCGGTTGTCCTGGGCGCACAGGCCAGTCGAGTTCTCGGCGTGCCCGTATGGTCGCAGGGAGTGAGTCCGTTGGTGTGGCTTTTGGAAGAGGGCTGAGTATGGCAAAGAAAAGGGCCAAGACGCGCAAGAAGCTCGCCAGGAAGAAGACGCGTAAGAAAGCGGTTACAAAGGCGACAAAGAGACGCGCCAAGAAGGTAGTCAAGAAGAAGGCGGTCGCGAAGAAGCGCCCCAAGAAGGCGGTCCGCAGGAAGGCAGCCGGGAAAAAGGTGAAAAAGGCCAAACGCAAGGCTGCCAGGAAGCCGGCCAGGAAGACGGCGGCGAGAAAGAAGGTCGCCAGGAAAAAGGTCGCCAAGAAGAAGCCCGTCAAGAAGAGACCCGCCAAGAAAGCGGCCAGGAAGAAAGTAGCCAAGAAGAAGATCACCAAGAAGAAGGCGCCCAAGCCCAAGTCGCGGGTCGTCAAGCCGCCTGCACCGCGGGCCCCGTGCGTCAGCAAGGTCGCGGCGGTGCTTACGCCTCCGCCTCCGATCGCGCCGGTTGTTCCGCCGCCGGTAGTCCCGCCGCCCGTCGATGAGCGCCCGCTGGCCGCCGAGAGCGAACCCGGGCTCGAGGGCGAGGGTGAAGAAGAGACCCGTGAGAGGGACGAGCGCGGGCCTTCGCTCTTCGCGCCGGAGCCTGACACGATCGACGTAGGCGAGATCGCGGTCGAGGAGAGGCTCAGCGGGTTCGGCGACGAAGACGAGCGCGAAGAGCCGGACGAGGACGTACCACTGGCCTGATGCGACGACGGTTCGTCGATCGAGCTGTGGTGAGCGGCCCAAGCGGCTTGCGCGGAGAGGGTATCAGGACGCGCGGCGTGCGTGAGTCGGACGGACAGCGCGCTGCCGGCCGAGGCGCTTGCACGCTATCTGCTTGCCGGCCAGGCGGCCTGTGACCGTAGCGCGCTGCCGACAAGCCAGCCAGCGGAGGGAGTGAACGCAGGGATGGCTGAACATTTTGCGGACCGCCTGACGTCCGCGATTCACGCCGCCCAGGCGCCGGTCGTGGTCGGGCTCGACCCCGTTTACGAACGGTTGCCGTCCAGCTTGCGGCCCGGGAGCGTCGGCTTGTCCGCGGCCGTGACGGCGGTGGAGAGCTTTTGCCGCGGCGTGATTGACCTCGTGGCCGCGCACGTCCCGGCGGTCAAGATCAACTCTGGTTTCTTCGAAGCGTTCTACGAAGGCGGGGTAGCGGCTTACTACCGGCTGGTCACGCATGCGCACGACCGCGGCCTGCTCGTCATCGGCGACGTGAAGCGTGGCGACATCGGGTCCACCGCCCGGCTGTATGCTCGCGGACACCTCGATCAGCCGGCGTTCGACGAGGTCGATCCGGCGCGCATTCCCGATGCCGTCACGCTGGCGGGCTACCTGGGCGAGAATGCCGTCCGCCCCTTCATTGACATTGCCTGCGCGCAGGGCAGGGGGGTCTTTGTTCTGGTGCGCCCCTCCGATCCCGGTGCCGATCTGGTCCACGATTTCGGGGATGCAAAGCGGTTCTACCAGCACATGGCAGCGCTGGTCCGCGAGTGGGGTGAGCGCGACGAGCTGATCGGCGAATGCGGCCTCTCGTGCGTCGGGGCGGTCGTCGCGCCCAAGGACGCCGACAGCACGCGCGCCCTGCGCGACGCGCTGCCGCGCACGCCCTTCCTGGTGCCGGGTTACGGTGCTCAAGGGGGGACGGCGGGGGCGTGCCGACCCTGCTTCCGCGACGACGGCAGCGGGGCAATCGTCAATGCCTCGCGGTCGGTGATCTACGCGTATGAGAAGCCGGCCTACGCGGAGCGCTTCGGCCAGGACTGGCGCGCGTGCGTGGAGCAGGCCTGCCGGGACTTCGTCGAAGACGTCCGGCAGGCGGTCATGTCGTAACCGGGTGTACGCCGGGGGGCGGCGGCGGGCGGCTCAGGGCGCTTGCGTGAGCCAGGCGTGCAGTTGCCTGCCGCGGTAGACGATCAACAAGGCCGTTGCGGCCCACAGCAGGACCGCGGCCTGGAAGGGCCGGTCACGCAGCACCACGTCGGTCGGCCCGTCAACCTCCTCGTGCTCCACCAGCACGGCGAAGCGGAAGATGGCATAGACCACGATCGGCAGCGTATACAGCAGATACGTCGCCTCCTGCTCGCCGAAGACCTTGGCGGTTCGGGCGTCCGTCGCGTAGAGCATGAAGCTGACCACCGCGATGCCGGCGGTCAGCGTGGTCATGTGGTTGAGCAGGTCGGGCGTGTAGATGGATAGCGTCTTGCGGTACCGGGCGGCGTGGGGGCCGTCGCGGTTCTCGGCCAAAGCGTTCAGCTCACAGCGCCGTTTGCTGAAGCCCAGGAACAAGCACAGCGTGAACGTGCACAGAACCAGCCAAGGCGAGATCGCCACCTGCACCAACACGGCCCCCGCGATGGCGCGCAGCACGAAGCCGAGCCCGATCGAGATCACATCGAGCAGCACGGCGTGCTTGAGCCGCAGCGTGTATGCGATTTGGAGGACAACATAAGTCAACACGACCAGCAGGAAGAGGTGGCGGGAGTCGAGCAGCAGGCTGCCGGCCAGTCCGACCACCAGTAGGGCGGCCGCCAGCACCCACGCCGCGCCGACGCTGACCTGGCCCGACGCGAGCGGCCGTTGGCGTTTTCTGGGATGCAGCCGGTCCTCCGCGCGGTCGTGGATGTCGTTGAAGATGTAGACGGCGCTGCTCACCAAGCACAGGCAGCCGAACCCGAGCAGCGTCCACAGGGCGCTCTCGCGGTCGCCGAGCTTCCCGCCGAAAACCAGCCCGGCGAAGATGAACACGTTCTTGACCCACTGCTGCGCGCGCAGCAGTCGCAGGTACGGCATCGGCGGCTCCACAAGAGGGGGGCATTTTGCGGGCAGGGCCCATGCGGGTCAATCCGCGTGGCGTCGGCGTGCCGCGTTAGCGACCGTGCGGATTGCGCTTGGCAGCGAGAAGCGGTGCCGGTAACCCGGAAGCGTCAGTGGGGGATCTGTGGGGCTTGGTGTGAAATCAAAAAAAGAGCGCTGGGACCTCATTCGCACTCCTTGGGGCTCCCACTATCCGTCCGACGAGGTCCCAGCTGCCTCCCAACACACCGGAGAGTGCCCCGGGCGGCGTTCCCTGGCCCGCGATCCCTCAGGATTCGGTACCCGAGCGAGTTGCCGGGCTCCCAACATTCGCAACCGCTCGTGGTACCGCTAATCTGATTCTGCAACCGGTGTGCCAACCGAAACAACGCGCCGAAAATGCGCGGGCGACAGGCTGTAACCCCTTGTTGCACCAGTGGTTGCGCCAGGCAAGCCCAGCGGTGCGACCGCACGCTCCCTGGTAGCGCGGGTATTGCGCACCCACCACTGGGCAATCAAAGGGTAACGGCTTCCCCACCCACGCGCGCTGCCCGACAAGAACACGCGCCAACGCTACCGAACGGGCAGCGGACCGTCCGCACAGACTTGCTCGGGCAGATCCCACTGAAGCGCTTGCCGGCCCTCTACGGCGAGCGAGCCGCCGATCTCGGTACCCTGCGGCACGCGGAGCAGGATTTGGTCCTTTCCCACCGTGATCGCTACCTCGACTGCCTCCGGCAGGTCTTGAACCGTGATCTGCGGAGGCCGGTTCGCCGCGGCGCGGTCCACGACGAGCACCGTTACGAACAGGTACTGCCCGCCGCGCTGCGCGGGCTCGATCTCGATCCGCCCCCAGTGCGGCGTCTTGCCGAACTCCGACCCGAGCAGCGTCGGGGTGCCCAGGCGGTACCAGGCGTTGAGTGGGCGGTGGCGGCTGGATGGGATCACAAGCCGCTCGAACCCGTCCGGGCTGCCGCCGACGTACGTCTGTCCCGCGCATCGTCCGTGCTTAATGACCGATTTGCGCGCGGGGCCGCCGACCACGGACAGGCGTTTCGGTTCCGGCAGCAGGCTGCTGAACCACAACGATCCGTCGCAATCGCCCCAATGGATCAGGCGGGCCTGGTCGCAGCGCCAGACGCCGGCGTAGTTGTCGGCCCCGGCCAGGCGCGCCTCGGCTGAGAGCCCCTGCCCGTCCACGGTGGGTCGCGCCGGGAGGTTGATGATCCAGGTGGGGACGATCCGCTGCTGTGCCGTTTGCAGGCGGTCGATGACAATCAGGACCCGCTCGAGAGCGAAAACGAACTCTCGGGTGTAGGCTGCCACGGCGGACGGTTCATAGGCGGGCGTCAGGTCCAGCGCGAGGTAGGCCGCCGCTTGCCGGTGCCCGTAGGCCAGTTGTCGCCCGGTCCGGCGGGGGTGTGCCTCCAGTGGGGTGCGGAAGTCGGTGCAAGTCCGTTCGATGAGCCGTTGGCCGCCGGACGGCGCGTAACGCTTGCCGTACCAGCGCGGCACGCGGGCCGCGTCATACAGGATCATGCAGTTGTGGGCGATGGTGGAAACGAAGAACTGCTCGAAATCGAAAGGTTCAGGCTGGTTGCCGAGCCGCTGCGTGCCGCCCTTGCTCGGCGTGGCCTCGAAGGTGACGTCGTCGGCCGCGCCCGCCACCAAGTGGCCGCCGCTATGAATCAGGAAGTGGCCCGCGTCGAAGTGTTGTCGGCGTCGCAGGTGGAGCTGCCCGGCCTCGATCCAGACGGCCGTGGCGTGCGGCCCGGTACCGCCGCGGAATCAGACGGCGCCCTTGAAGTTCCGCCCCGGCGGCAACCGGGCCGGATTACAGCGCGGCACGTCGCGCAGGTCGAAAACGACCGGAACCCAACGCCACAGCCCTGCCAGGATCCCCGCGGATGGGCCGCGCATCTCGTTTGCCACGCGGTCGGCGATGCGGGCGGCCGCCGGGTCACGCGTCCGGGCGGCGATCAGGTGGGCCGTTAGCGGCTGGAGCTGTCCCCACACCGCAAGCGGCACGAGCGGCCCCCGGCTGCCGTCGTCGCGGATGAACTGGTGTCCCAGCGCGGGGTGCGACGAGCCGGCGAAGACATAGTGCTCCATCCAGCGAGCGACCGCCTGACCCTGTTGGGACCACGGGTCCGTTTCCGCCGACACGCCGGCGAGCTCCAGGGCCAGGGCTGTGTCGTTTTCCTCGTAAGCGGCGGCGGCCGGGCTCGTCGGGGCCAGGCCGCGCCAAGCGATGAACGTGGGGAACGTGGTGTCGAAATACTGGCGGGCGGCATCGAGTATCCGCTGTCGCAGAGTCGCCCATGCCGGGCTGGGATCGTCCGCTTGGTCCACGGCCGCCGCCGCCGCCAGCGTGAACAGCTTCTCGCGAAACGCGTGGTGTTCGAGCGGGCTGTCCGACGCCAGTAGTGGCTTGGCTCGTTGGCGGACGCCGCGCAGGAAGTCGCGCCGCACGGCCGGCTCGAGCACCTCCCAGCACCAATCCAGGGCCAGCACCAGCTCCAGCGGATCGGTGGTGAGCCGAGGTGGGTCCTTCAACGCGGCCTCGATCAACTCCAGCCGCTGGCCGTCGGCCGCATCGTCGCTATCGACCAGGTGCAGGAAAGCGGCCGCGGCGACTTCGCCCGGCAGCACGTCAGTGCCAACGCGGCGTGAGAAGTGCCGCCGCAACGCGTTGAAGTCCGCCGACCGTGCCCCGAACCGTCCGAAGCCGCTCCCTTCCGCCGCCGGCGCTCCGATCCCGCAAGCGTGCCGCAGACGCGGGATGTCATCGGCTTTGATCAGCAGCCGCGGGTGTTGACCGGCCGATACGGCCGGCGCCACGCTAGCACTGCTCGAGAGCAGTGGCACACCTGCCGGCGACGACAGGACCAGCAACAGTGCGACACTGCTGAGGGAGCGGCCGCGGCGCGAGATCGTGCTCCAGCCCGAGGGCGCATAACGTTTCAAACGCATCGTGGGTATAGCGTGCCGTCTGCGGCTCAGGGCGCCAAGGGTTTTGTCCGCCGGAATGCACGCCGGGTGGGCCGGGGCCGGCGACTTGATGAGGTCTTACGGCTCTTCGAGATCAGGGACGGCTGGCACCGGGTCGTAGAGCTGAATGGCCTCGTCCCACGCGACCCAGAAGACGTCCGGGACCGGCACCAGTGCTTCAAGCTGAGCCGGGTCCGCCGGGCACCCGCCGGGCACCAGCACGAATATCGCTGCTACAACCGTCGCCATGATCAGTCGCGATATGGGCTTCATTTGCCCCTCCTTAAGGGGACCGGCAAACCGGCCGGCCGAAGGCTTTGCTGATTATACGCCGCCCGTTGGCCCCGGCGAGCGACAGTCATTCATTCCAAGGCGCCCGCCGGCCGGCGGCCGGTAATTCGTTGCGGCAGTCGCGTTCCGGGTGGTCTGGCGCTGTTATTGGGGCGGCCGCGAGGCCGGAATTCTTCGGCGCGGAGCCGGTCCGTTGTGAGGAGGCAGGCCTCGAACTATCCTACGCGCGCGGCAGTGGGTGATTGCTCATAGCGAAAACGCCGCCTTGACCGTTTCATGCGGGAACATGCGGTCGGGGCCGGTCGAACACTTGCGGGTTGCCATTATGAGATTACGCGTCAGCTTCAGTATTTGCGTCTTGTGCTTGTTCGGCGCGGTCGGTCTGACGCTGGGCCAGGAGCGGCCCGGCGGAGCAGACGCGGTGCAGGCTGACGCCGCGCCCGGCTCCCAAGCGACAAGCGGACAGGCTTCACAGCCGACGACCGCCGCTGCGGACGTGCCGAACCGGCTGCGCTCGCCGTACGCGACGATGAGCTTCTTCCTGCGAACCGTACGCGACGCGGAGAAAGGTCCGGACAGATACGCCGAGGCGATGGCCTGTCTCGATTTCGGCCGCATGGACCCGGAAGCGGTCAAGCTCAAGGGGCCGCAGTACGTCAGTCAGTTGGCGGCCGTCCTGCAACGCCTCGAGGACGAGGGTTACTTCGATCCCGAGGACCAGCAGGTTCTGCCCGACGAGCCGACCGGGACGATCCAGTCCTTCGGCAGAAACCCGATCGTGCTGACGCTGGAGAGGCTCGCGCGGACGGAAGCGGACCCGCGGACGGTAAGCGAACGCACAATCCAGGAATGGAAGTTCTCTGCCGGAACCGTCGCCAGCATCCCCGAGTGGTACGAGGCGCTCGACGGTCTGATCGAGCGTATGGCGGCGCAGGAGGCGGAGCCGGTGCCGGGCGCGCCCGAGGCCGCTGCCGCCGTGGTTGATGCCGAAGCGCTCAGCACGCCGTACCACACGATGCGGTTCTTCCTGGAGAAGGCGACGGCGGCGCGCAGCGACGGGAAGTACTACGCCGAAGCCGTCGAGGCTCTGGACTTCTCCGGCGTGGCCGCCGAGCGGCTGAAGGAGGAGCTCGGGCTCGAAGACGCACAGGAGATTGCCGCGGCGTTGAAGCAGCGCGGCCCGGAGTACATCGGGAAGCTGAAGACGGACGAGGCGACGACCTATGTGGACGGTCTCGAACGGGTTCTCCAAGCGTTGCTCGATGCGGGTACGCTCGATCTGAGCAAGTTGCCGCGCGAGCCCGATCCCGAGCGCAAGCCGACCTACGCGATCACGGATGATGTGATCCTGGCCCGGCAGGGCGAGGGCGTGTGGCGTTTCTCGGAGCAGACGGTCAAGCGCGTGCCCGGGTTGGTGCGTGAGTTGGAGGAGGGGACGGGTGCTTTGCCATCGGCCGAGCCGACCGCCGGACCGACCCCCGCCGTGACGGAGCGAAAGCCGGCGCCGGCCGCTCCCGCCCCCGTCAAAACGGTCGGCATCCCCACCGTCCCACCCGAGACGGAGTTGCCCCGCGCCACGCTGGAGACCTTCCTCACCGCGATGAAGGTCAGCGACCCCAAAACGGCCACGGAGTGTCTGGACCTGTCACGGCTGAGCGTGCCGGAACGTGAGCTGGCGTTCGTCTTGGCGGGCAAGCTGTGGGTCGTGCTGACGCGGATGGAGATGCCCGTTTTGCAGGAGGTGCGTGTCGAGCCCGGCGGGGAAATCTACGAGCTGTTCTCCCACGCCGCCGGCCGCATCCAGATCGGCCGACAACGCACGGGGGACCGCCAGGGCGAGTGGCTGTTCACCCGCCGCACCGTCCGCGACGTCGAGAACCTCTACGAGGAGTTCCTTAGCCGCCCGGTTCACGAGAGCTGGAAGGACCAGCGACTCTCGTTCCGGGCGCTGCCCTCGCTTTACATCCGCGAGTACATCGTGCCGGCCACCTGGCGGGGACGGTTCCTGGGGCTGGAGGTTTGGCAGTGGATCGGCGTGTTGCTGGTGCTGCTGCTCGCCGTGGTGATCCGCCAGCTCTGCGGCTTCCTGCTCCCACGCATCAGCCGACACCTGCTGGAGACCGAGGGCGTAGCGATGCTGCCCCAACTGGCCCGCAAAGCGCTGATGCCGGCGTCTACCTTTGCCATGCTCGTGGCGCTGGTGGGCGGCATGCAGTTTCTCGACCTCGGGGCCACCGTCATGAGTTGGATCTGGTGGTTCCTCAAGCTGGCCATGTCGGTGGTCGGTGTGTACGCGGCTTACCGGCTCATCGACGTCGTCATGAGCTACATCTCGGCGCGGGCCGCCCGCACCAAGTCGCGTATGGACGACGTGCTCGTCCCCTTGATCCAGAAGACCTCGAAGGTCATGGTCATTGCGCTCGGGGCGGTCTTCTTCGTCGCCCCCGCCCTGGGCATGCAGGTGACCCCGCTGCTCGCCGGTCTCGGCGTCGGCGGTCTGGCCATCTCGTTTGCGGCCAAAGATACGATCGCCAACTTCTTCGGCTCGCTCAACGTCGTGCTCGACCGGCCCTTCCAGGCCGGCGACTGGGTCAAGATCGGGAACACGGAGGGCACGGTCGAATCGGTGGGGCTGCGCAGCTCGCGCATCCGCACCTTCTACAACTCGCAGGTGATCGTGCCGAACGCCGAGCTGATGACGGCCATCATCGACAACATGGGCCGGCGGCAGTATCGCCGCGTCCGTTGCATGATCTCGGTCACCTATTCCACCACGCCGGAACAGCTCGAGGCCTTCTGCGAGGGGATCCGGGAGCTGATCCGCCGGCACCCGTACACGCGCAGGGACTACTATCACTGCTACGTGAACCAGTTCGCCGCCTCGTCGATCGACATTCTGCTGTATTGCTTCCACGAGGTGCCCGATTACGGCACCGAGCTGCGCGAACGGCAACGGCTGTTCGTGGACATCATCCGCGTGGCCAATCGGCTCGGCGTCGAGTTCGCCTTCCCGACACAGACGGTCCACCTGGCCGGCGATGGAGAGGCGGTTGTCGAGGCTGATCAAGCGGCGTTGCAGGCGCAGGTTCGGGCCGCAAAGCCTTTGCCGCGGGAAGCCCAGTCGCCCGTGCCGCCGGGCGTGGACGAGGCCCTCGCCTTCGGCCGCGACACGGCCGCGGCCATCGCGGCCGAGTTCCAGGGCGACACCGGCGAGAAACCCCCGCCGGTGACGTTCTGACCGGGCAGCACTGTTCATAAACCGCAGAGGCGCGGAGATCGCCGAGAGCGCAGAGAATTGATGGATAAGCAGTTGTCTATACGCGGTGAAGAGCCCCTGTATGACGTGGTCGGATGGGGCGTGCAAGAACCACGCTAGACTCCATAGCGTTCTCCGCGTTCTCTGTGCTCTCTGCGTCTCTGCGGTTCAAGGCCGACGGGGCTTACGAGCCCTGCTCCGATGCGTTGCGTGACTTCCTGATTTCGACGAGTAAGCAGACGCCGTCGCACTTTGGCGGTTACAAGCATGGACGAGAAGCAGTTGCGTGACGTTCTCGAGGTGGCGGTCGAAGCGAGCCAGCTTGCCGGTGTCTTCACCCTCGGCTATTTCAAGGCCGATCCGCCGATTGAGATGAAGGCGGACAACACGCCGGTGACGGTGGCTGACCGTGGGGCGGAAGAGCGGCTGCGCGAGCGGATCGAGAAGGCGTTTCCCACGCACGGCATCCTCGGCGAGGAGCTCGGCGAAAAGAAAGGCAGTGAGCCCGCCCGCTGGATCATCGACCCGATCGACGGAACCTACTCGTTCATCAGCGGCGTGCCGTTGTACGCCGTGCTGGTCGGCTTCGAGTGGCGGGGCACCGTGCAAGCGGGCGTGATCCACCTGCCGGCGTTGCGCGAGACCCTGTGGGCAGCCAAAGGCCTCGGCTGCTGGTGGAACGGTCGGCGAGCGCGTGTTTCGGACGTCGCCGATCTCGCGCAGGCGCGGTTGCTGTATGGCGGTGCCAAGACGCTGCACACTCGCGGTCGCACGCCGGCATTCGAGCGTCTGCGCGACGCCTGCTGCTTCGACCGCACCTGGTGCGACGCGTACGCGTACGCCTTGCTCGCGACCGGCCGGGCCGAGATCGTGCTCGACCCGGTGGTGAACATCTGGGACACCGCCGCCGTGTTGCCGATCGTCACCGAAGCGGGCGGTACATTTACCGATTGGTCGGGGAACCCGACGCACACGGCCGGCGAGGCGCTGGCCACCAACGGCCGGTTGTACGACGCCGTCATGGCGGCCGTCCGCGCTTAGCAGTCCGCCGTGAAAGTGTAGCGCCGGACCTCTGAGTCCGGCGCGCCTTCGAAAATCGCGTGAAAACGTCAGACTCGGAGGTCCGACGCTACAGGTATTGGGCAGTCGTGTACTTTTGCGGCGTTAGCGCGCCTGACGAAAGCAGGGTAGCAGGGGCGCCGGTGCCCGTGAAGCTCGGGCAGATGGTCCGAGTCACCTGTTGATAACTGGACGCCGGAAAACGGTGTAGGTATAATTACGCCCAAAGGATCGGCAGGGTAGGCCGTCGATAGGGGGTGGCCACGAGATATGCAAGGTAACCGCAGGCACTCTTTGGGTTCCCCGCCCGCAACGAAAACGGGGCACAAGCGCTTCGGGGGCGCGGTTCTCCTGATCTTGCTCGGGCTGTTTGCCTGGAACAGCTCTTGTTCCAGGAGCCGGGATCCCGCCCGGCCGACCGCGCCGGCTGACCTGCTCCGGCACGCCGCCGCCGCCGGGTTCAACCTGCTGCTGATCACGTTGGATACGACCCGAGCGGACCGTCTGGGGTGTTACGGGTATGAGCAGGCCGAGACGCCTACGATCGACGCTCTGGCCGGCCGCGGCGTCCGCTTTGACGATGCCGTCACCAGCGTCCCCATCACCTTGCCATCGCACGCGACGATCATGACCGGTCGATATCCGCCGGCCATTGGTGTGCGCGACAACGGCACTTACCAGCTCGCCGAGGAACACGTCACATTGGCTGAGATCCTGAAGGGCAACGGATACGATGCCGTTGCCTTCGTCGCCTCCTTTACGCTGGACGAGCGCTTTGGGCTGAACCAGGGGTTTGACCTCTACGAGTTCGAGGTGGGCCCTGACGGGCGCAAGGCTGGTGGATTGGCGTATGAGCGCCGGGCCGACGCCGTCTCCGACTCCGCCATCGGCTGGCTCCAGGCCCGCGACGAATCCGGCGGAGCCGGCCCGTTCTTCATGTGGGTGCACTACTTCGACCCGCACGTACCGTATGACTCGCCGATCGGGCCGGCAGCGCGCTTTCGCGGCCGACCCTACGATGCCGAGATCGCCTTCGTCGATCTGCAGCTCAAGCGGCTTCTGGCCGCGTTTGACGAGCGCGGCCTGCGCGATCGGACTTTGATCGTCCTGGTGTCGGACCACGGTGAGGGGCTCTTCGAGCACGACGAGGCCACGCACGGGATCTTCATTTACGAAACCACGCTGCGCGTGGCGTTGATCCTGTCCTGTCCGGCCTTGTTCGACGGCCCCTATCGCGTGGATGACCGGGTGGTCGCCACGGTGGACCTTCTGCCCACGATCCTCGATCTTCTCGATGTGCCCTCGGGAATGTTGGGTGACGGGCAGAGTCTGCTGGCGGCGGCCGGTTCGCCCCAGCGCGCGGTCTACATCGAAACGCAGATGCCGCTTTCCAACGGTTGCAGTCCACTTTACGGCTTGCGTCGTCACGGCGACAAGTACATCCAGGCCCCCAGGCCGGAGTACTACAATCTGCAAGAGGACCCAAAGGAGTTGCAGAACCTGTATAGCCGTGGGCCCCTAGAGCTTGTCACGCTGAAGGAGCAGCTCGCCGAGGTGATGGACACGTGGTCGGGAGATGAAGCTGGCCGCTCCGCCGCGCGCCTGCTGACTGATGAAGAGCGCCGGCGTTTGGAATCGCTCGGCTACGTCGCCGGAGATGAGCAGTCCGAATCCGACGCGCTGCCCGATCCGAAGGATCATATCTCCGTCATCAACCAGATGACTGAAATCACGCGGCTGATGGCGCTGGGGCAGGAGCGGGAGGCCCTGGCTCTCGCCAAGGAGGTAGCCGCCCAGAGCGAAGACTGGTATGACCCGATTCGCATGGTAGCGGAGCTGCACTGGAAACTGGGCGAGCGCGCCGAGGCGCTGAGCGTGCTGGAGGAGTTCGCCGAGAAACATCCTTCCCCTGATGTACTGTATCAACTGGCACGCACGCTGTTCTTCTGCCAGCGTGAGGCGGAGTGTCTGGAGAAGCTGGCCGCCGCCGAACTGCTCGACGCGCAAGCCGGAGCGATTCCCGTGCTTCGCGGCGACGTCTTCTTCCGGCAGAAGCGGTACCAGCGGGCCGTGGAACAGTACCAACGGGCCCTCGAGATCGATGGCAAGCGGTTTGGGCCCGAGGCCCGGAGGAAACTGCGACAGGCTAAGCAGGGCCTGCGTGGCACACAGCCCTGAAACGCCCAACAAGACCAGGGTGGGAGGGCTGGCGAGTCTATCACGTCTCCGGTCGCCCGGCGGACTGCCGGCCCGGCTTGTACGGCTGAGGGTGCCGGATTAGGATGCTCACCGGACCCGATTCTGCGGGCACCGACCGCTTGCGTTAATCAAAGGAGCTGACCTTGAGCCATCGGAACAAGCGTAGCCGGCACTTGTTCACCTCCGAATCCGTCGGTATGGGCCACCCGGACAAGGTGGCCGATCAGATTTCCGACGCCGTCCTCGACGCCCTGATCGCCCAGGACAAGCACTCGCGCGTCGCCTGCGAGACGTTGGTGACCACCGGGATGGCGATCGTTGCCGGCGAGATCACGACCGAGGCCTATGCGGATATCCCCCAGATTGTTCGCAATACGATCCGCGACATCGGCTACACCGACGCGCGCATGGGTTTCGACTGCCACACCTGCGCCGTGCTGACCAGCATCGACCAACAGTCGCCCGACATCGCCCGCGGGGTTCGCGGAACCGCCGATCACGAGCAGGGCGCCGGCGATCAGGGGATCATGTTCGGCTACGCCTGCCGCGAGACGAATGACTTTATCCCGGGTGACCAGAGCTACATGCCCCTGCCGATCTTCCTGGCCCATCGGCTGGTCGAGCGGCTGGCGGAAGCGCGGCAAAGCGGCGAAATCCCCTGGCTGCGGCCCGACAGCAAGAGCCAGGTGACCATCGACTACGAGAACGAACGGCCGGTGCGGGTGCACACGGTGGTGCTTGCCACGCAACATGATGAAACCGTTCTCGACCCACGGACCGACTGCATCAGTGAGAATGCCCGACGCGAGCTGATCGAACGGGTAATCCGCCCCGTCCTGCCGGATGGTCTGTGCGACCACGACGTGGTCTACCACATCAACCCCACCGGGCGGTTCGTCCTGGGCGGCCCGCAGGCCGACTGCGGCCTGACGGGGCGGAAGATCGTCGTCGATACCTACGGCGGCCGCGGGAGCCACGGGGGCGGCGCCTTTTCCGGCAAAGACCCGAGCAAGGTGGACCGTTCCGCCAGCTATATGGCCCGGTATATCGCCAAGAATATCGTCGCCGGCGGGCTGACCGACGTGTGTGAGGTTCAGCTCGCCTATGCCATCGGCGTCGCCGACCCGGTCAGCATCCTGGTCAACACCGAAGGCACCGGCAAGGTCAGCGAGGACCTGTTGGTCGAGCTGATCCGCGAGCAGTTCCCGCTCACGCCCCGGGGGATCATCGATTACCTGGATCTGCTGCGGCCGATCTATATGGAAACCGCGCGGCACGGCCATTTCGGGCGCGCGCTGCCCCAGTTCACGTGGGAGAAGTGCGACCAGGCGAAAGCCCTCAAGGAGGCCGCCGCCGCTGCCGTCTGACGTGGTTGCGGCCGGCAAATGCGGGGCGCACGACCTCGCCGGGGGTGTTTTGCGGCCCTCATGCCGATATAATACATAATGGATGCCGAGGCCCTGGTGGGTACGGCAGCAAGGAGTTCGAGCATGTCATACGAAGACCCGACCACGGCGCTGCGGGAGTTGACGGAGCGCATCCACGCCATGCGGGACTCTCTTTGACCTGCCGGCCAAGCTGGAACGCATCGGCAAGTTGACCCGGCAGATGGAGCGGCCCAGGTTCTGGGATCGGCAGGAGTCCGCCCGCCCGGTCGTGGCCGAGCTCAAGACGCTTCGCGGCCAGGCCGACCCTTTGCAGGAGTTGCTGCAGCGAGCCGAGGACGCGCAGGTCCTGCTGGAATTGGCCGCCGAGCAGCGCGACGACACCGCCCGAACGGAATTGCAGACCGAGCTGAGCGCGCTGGCGGAGAAGACCAACCGCGTCGAGCTGCTCACGCTCCTCTCGGGGCCGAACGACGCACGTAACTGCTTCTTGAGCATCCAGGCGGGTGCCGGCGGCGCCGACGCCTGCGACTTCGCCGAGATGCTGCTGCGCATGTACATCATGTACTTCGAGCGGACCGGCTTTCAGGCCAGTGAGGTCGATCGTCGCGCCGCCGAGGAGGCCGGCATCCAGTCGGCCACCGTGCGCGTCGAGGGGCCGTACGCCTACGGCTACCTTTCCTGCGAGACCGGCGTGCACCGCCTGGTGCGCATCAGCCCGTTCAGCTTCCAGGGCAAGCGCCAGACCTCGTTCGCCGCGGTCGATTGCCTGCCCGAACTGGAGCAAGCCTCGGTGGAGCTGGTCCCGGCCGATCTGGACATTGAGTACTACTGTCGCGCCGCGGGTGCCGGCGGGCAGAACGTCAACAAGGTCGCCACCGCGGTCCGCATCCGCCACACGCCGACCGGCATCATGGTCGGTTGCTCCAACGAGCGCAGCCAGTTTCAGAACAAGCGCATCGCGCTGAGCATCCTCCTGTCACGGCTCGAGCAGCTCGATCAGGCCAAACGCGACGCCGAGCTGGCCAAGCTCTATGGCGCCAAGGGCGAAATCGCCTGGGGCAACCAGATCCGCAGCTACGTGCTGCACGGCTCGACCATCCACGCCAAAGACCACCGCACGAACCTGGCGATCCCCGACGTGCAACGCGTCCTCGCCGGCGACCTCCAGCCCTTCATCGACGCCCGCCTGCGACAGCGGTTGAAGGGGGAGAGCTAGGGCGGTGGAGCGACGAGGTCACCGGTTAACGAAGGGGATCCCAGCGGCTGGCGCCGCACCGGCTGCGCGCTGAGGTTTGTGCGGGCCGCGCGGGTTTTCGATGTGGTACGCCGTCGACCTGCCGCCAAGAGCCGGAAAGCCAGGCAAGGAGTGGCCAGTGAGCGGCGCGAGCAAGGCACGGCGACGCAGAAGGGGGAAGACGTCGGCCGGCACGCCAGAGCGAACCACTCCGCCGCGCTCGGGTGCGCTCGTTTCTGCGAGAGTGTGGCCATGGCTCATCCTGCTGCTTCTGTATGCGGTGGATTTTCACCTTGACGTCCGCGACCGCGATGCGTTCTCGTGGATGGACCCGTATCAGTACTACGACTGTGGCGTGGGGCTGGCTGAAGGTACGCGCTCCTACACCGATTTCGCGCTTCCCTCCATTTTTCCGGTCTTCCTATATCCCCTGCTGAAGCTGAGCACTTCCATCCCGGCGGCGCTGTGGGTGAATCTCTTGGCGGCGGGCCTCCTGGCCGTCAGCGTCTCCGTGCTCTGCCGGCAGACCGGGATCAGGACGCATCCGGCGCTTGTGGCGGCGGTCCTTTTTGCTTCGCCCCTGATGTTAGGGCTGTCTCGCGAGCTGTACGTCGAGTTCTCATTGACGGCGATCGTCGCGGCGCAGTTCTGTCTGTGGTTCTCAACGGACCATTTCCGCTGTCGCCGCTTCGCCGCGCTCTTTGCCATAGTGTTCGGCTTGGGCATGATGACGAAGATGACCTATCCGCTGTTCTTCATCGGGCCGGCAGTGGGGGAGGGTGTCATCCTGATCCGCGCAAGGCGGTTGAAACAACTGCTGACGGGCGGGGCTGCCTTCGCCGTTCCGCTGGGAGTAGTACTGATTATCGAGAAGGTG